>Ga0210405_10000538_pt1 | contig 49969 bp, 40 predicted proteins | sample IncBWH11MmetaG_FD_155492 | JGI IMG/M metagenome (GOLD analysis project Ga0210405, IMG submission 155492) | Forest soil microbial communities from Barre Woods Harvard Forest LTER site, Petersham, Massachusetts, United States - Inc-BW-H-11-M | ecosystem: Environmental > Terrestrial > Soil >...
AACGTTCCGAGCAAGGCTCTCGGTTACGCCTGGTTTGTGCAGCATCGTTGTCCCCAAACTGAAACCTGGCCGGAGCATCGCAGGGTAGCGGAAAAGCGCAACCAAGGGTTCGGTGGACCGGACAGGAAATTTTGCCCTATGGTGCTGCCGACGATCGACCCCTTGAAATGATTGGTTCCATGCAAACCCGTTTGAAGTTCGTAGCGCTTGTCTCCCTTTTTCCAGCCCTGGCATCTGTCGTTACCCTGGCCAACCACACCGCACAGGCTGCCGATTACCCTTCGCGTTTGATCCATTTGATCGTGCCCTATGCCGCCGGTGGCGCCGCCGATTCCATTGCGCGCGTCCTCGCCAAGCGAATCGGCAAAGCCATCGGACAGACCATCGTGGTCGAGAACCGTGGCGGCGGCGGGTCGATCGTCGGCACCGAGTTCGTGAATAAATCCGAACCGGACGGCTACACCCTTTTGCTAGGACAATCCGGGCCGATTTCGATCAACCCCGCCGTCTACATGAGCCTTCCTTACGACCCGGTGAAGGATTTTGCGCCGGTCTCCCTGACAACCACCTATCCCTACGTCATGGTCGTCAATCCGGCGCTGGGCGTGAAAACCTTGCAGGAATTCGTGGCGCTGGCCAAGCGCAGGCCCGGCGAATTGAATTACGGCACGACCGGCGTCGGCGCCGCCAATCACCTGGTCACCGAACTGTTCGACAGCAAGGCCGGGATCAGGATGACGCATATTCCCTACCGCGGAACCGCGCTCGCGGTTTCCGACCTGCTCGCCGGCCAGGTGCAGGTGGTGTTTGCCGATCCGATCTCGGCGCTTCAACATGTCAATTCAGGCACGCTGATCGCGCTGGCGGTGACCAGCAGAGATCGCACGCCGATGGCGCCCGCCGTGCCGACGATCTCGGAGAGCGGCTATCCCGGCTTCGATGCCATCGGTTGGCATGGAATCCTCGCCCCCGCCAATACCCCGCCGGCGATCGTTGCCAGGCTCAGCGCGGAGATTCGGGAAGCGCTGAAGGACCCGGAGACCAGGACGTTGCTGGAAAGCCAGGCGATGCAGATCGTCGGCAGTTCGCCGGAGGATTTTTCAAACTTCATCAAGCAGGATATCGCGATCTGGAAGGAAGTGGCGGACCAGGCCAGGATAGAGGTGAGGTAGCAGGGCCTCTCCACCGGCTGCCAAGATTTCGGCCATAGCGCCATTCAGCCGCGCAATTTCAGGTCGTTGACTCATTAGCACGCAACCAAATTCGGACGGTCGCGAATGAGGGACCTTGGCGTCGCAAAATTAAACCATCAATCTGGGATCTGAGGGCCGACCCAGGTACCGGGGGGCAATACTGGCAATTCCGCCGCCAAGCCGTTGAGGAGTCCCTGAACCAGCCTGTCAGCTAGCGCACCAGATTTTTCATTCGGGCCGACGAGCCCATCCGCGAGTAGCAGCGTGAGTCCATGCACGAGGGACCAGCACGCCAGAACCGCACCGGCGATCTTTCGTTCGTTGCGCGAGGTGTGCGGGATAGCGCGTCCGACGCCCCCCGCAATGATAACGCCGGCGAGCAGAGCCTTGGTCTTCTCGGCGGCGGCCAATTCGATGGCGGGCCGCCCATGATTCGGACCGGTCAGGTAGCCCCCGAACATCAGGCTGTAGAGCGCCGGGTTTTCAACGCCATGATCAGTGTAGGCGCGCAACACCGCGAACAACTGCTCGCGAGGACTGCCGAAGCTCGCGATTTCATTGGCCATGCGCTTCGTTAGCATTTCGAACCCTGCCGCCGAGACGGCCTCCAAAAGTTCACGCTTGTCGGCAAAGTGCTTGTAAGGGGCGTTGTGACTGACGCCGGCGCGGCGTGCGAGCTCACGCAGCGAAAACTCAAGACTCTGGGTTTCACGCAGGATTTCCAGCGCGGCCTTGACGATTACGCGGCGCAGGTCGCCGTGGTGGTAGGGGCGCTCTTGGGACTGGGGCCTCGGCATCGCTCGACAAACCTCTGAGTTCCCCCACATTTAGCCCTCCAAGTTGGCGATGTCAACTTTTTGCATACCAGCCATCTTCGCACCAAATGTAGACACCGCCAACTTTCACGACTAATGAAGTTGTCAACGTCAACATTCAGTCTATTCTTGGAGTTCGAAACATGCGGCCCTGCACCCTTCTTCTCACCCTTCTGGTGGTGCTTGCCGGCTGCAAGCCAGAGGACACGCCGGCGGCACTCCGGCTGGTCCGCACGCTCGTCGTCGATACCAAACGTATCAACGAAGACCGCCAGGCGATCGGCGAAGTCAAGCCGCGATACGAGAGCGATCTGTCGTTCCGCGTCGCCGGCAAGGTGCTCTCCCGGCTCGTGGACGTCGGAGCTTGGGTCAAGCAAGGCGACACGCTGGCCACGCTCGACACCCAGGACTATCAGAACCGCCTGCGCTCAGCGGAAGCTGACGTCAGTTCCGCCGAGGCGGCGCTCGTCAATGCGCAGGGAACGGAGGCGCGCCAAGCCAAGCTTTTGAAGGATGGCTGGACCCCGAAGGCCACCTACGACACCGCGCTGCAGAACCTGCAGGCCGCCGAGGCGCGGCTCAAAGCTGCCAAGGCCAATCTCGACCTCACCCACGATCAGCTCAACTACACCACGCTCAAGGCCGATTTCGACGGCGTGATTACTGCCGTCGGTGCGGAAGCAGGTCAGAATGTGAATGCCGGGCAGATGGTAGTGAAGCTGGCACGACCGGATGACAAGGACGGTGTCTTCAACATCGCCGAGACAGCTTTCACTGATATCAGCAAGACGCAACTCGAGGTCGTCGTTTGGCCGCTGTCCAACCCAGACCTGACGCTTGAGGGAGTGGTGCGGGAGATTTCTCCTGTGGCCGACCCGGTGACGCGCACCTACGCGGTCAAAGTCACGCTGAACAACCCGCCGCCGCAACTCCGCTTCGGCATGAGTATCGGCGGCCGTTTGAAAGCGAAGGCCGCTCTCGCGGTCGCGCTTCCCCTCTCCGCTATTTTTGAAAAGAACGGTTCGCCGGCTGTATGGGTGCTCGATCAGCAATCGAGCAGTCTCACTCTGAGTCCCATCACGGTCGCGCGCTATGAGGCAAATACCGTCGTCGTCGCCAGCGGCCTGGCCAAAGGGGACATCGTCGTTACCGCGGGGGTGAATACTCTGACGGTCGGCCAGAAGGTCCGGCTTGCCGAAGCCCCACTTACCCAGGAGTGACAGCCAATGAAGATTTTCAACCTCTCCCGCTGGGCACTCGAGCATAAGAGCTTTGTCGTCTACCTGATGCTGCTCGTCACGCTCGCCGGGATTTTCGAATATCGCCGGCTCGGGCGTGACGAGGACCCGCCTTTCACCATCAAGACGATGGTGGTCAAAACGCTGTGGCCCGGCGCCACCACGCTGGAGACCATGCAGCAGGTCACGGACCGCATCGAGAAGAAGCTCGAGGAGCTGCCGAACATCGACTATCAAAAGAGTTACACGAAGCCCGGCGAATCGGTGGTCCTCATATCTCTGAAGGACTCCACCCCTGCTTCGGACGTGCCCGATCTCTGGTACCAGGTGCGCAAAAAGGTCGGCGACATCAAGCAAACCTTGCCACAAGGCGTGCAGGGTCCCTTCTTCAACGATGAATTCGGCGATACTTATGCCCTGATCTTTGCGCTGACTTCGGATGGCTTCTCCCACCGCGAGCTGCGCGATTATGCCGAGCGCGTGCGAGCCGAACTGCTCAGCGTTCCCGACGTTGCGAAGATCGACCTGCTCGGCACCCAGGACGAGAAGATTTATCTGGAGTTCTCGACCCAGCAACTCGCTGCCATGGGGCTCGACATTTCCGAGCTAATTCAAACGCTGCAGGCGCAAAACGCGATCCAGCCGAGCGGGACACCGGATTCCGATGCGGAGAAGATCGCGGTTCGGGTCTCGGGTCAGTTCACGTCCGAAGAGAGCCTGAAGGCCATCAACTTCCGTTCTAATGGGCGGTTCTTTCGGCTGAGCGACATCGCCAAGGTGCAAAGAGGCTATGCCGACCCGCAGCAGCCGATATTCCGCTACAACGGCCGCGACGCCGTCGGCCTCGCCATCTCCATGCGGAAGAACGGCGACGTCCTGGCATTCGGTGAGCACCTCAAAGAGCGCCTCGCCAAGGCAACAGCCGACCTGCCGGCCGGCATCGACTCCCATCTGGTGGCCAACCAGCCGGAGGTCGTTGAAGAGGCCGTTGGCGAGTTCATCAAGACCTTGATCGAAGCCATCGCCATCGTCTTGGCCGTAAGCTTCCTTTCGCTCGGCTGGCGCCCTGGCATCGTCGTCGCGATTGCGATTCCGCTGGTCCTTGCCATCACCTTCGTCGCCATGAAGCTTGCCGGAGTGAGCCTGCAGCGTATCTCGCTCGGCGCACTCATCATCGGGCTTGGGCTCCTGGTCGACGACGCGATGATCGCGGTGGAGATGATGATCAAGAAGCTTGAAGAGGGCTGCGACAAGGTCACCGCCGCAACATTTGCCTATACCTCGACCGCCTTCCCGATGCTGACCGGCACGCTAGTCACCATCGTTGGTTTCGTCCCCGTGGGCTTCGCGGCGAGCAGCGCCGGCGAGTATTGCTACACGCTGTTCGCGGTTGTCGGCATTGCATTGACTGCATCGTGGTTCGTTGCGGTGCTATTCACGCCGCTAACAGGTGTTTTCATCCTGCCTAACAAGATGCAAGGGCACGGCCATGAGCCGTCGCGCTTTGCCCGCGCATTCCACACCGCGCTCGATCGAGTGCTACATCTGAAGTATTGGGTCATCGGCACCACAGTTGCGCTTTTTGTTGTTGCTCTCGCCGGCATGCAGTTCGTGCAGCAGCAGTTCTTCCCGAGCTCAGACCGTCCAGAATTGCTTGTTGACCTGACGCTGCCGCAAGGGTCCTCGATCAATGCCACGCGCAAGGTGGTTGATGACCTCGAGAAAATCCTGAAGAGCGACTCCGACATTGAACACTGGTCCTTCTACATCGGCAGCGGCGCCATCCGCTTCTATCTGCCGCTCGATCAGCAACTCGCGAATGACTTCTTCGCGCAAGGCGTCATAGTCACAAAAGGATTCAAGGTTCGCCCGGCGGTGCAAGCGCGCATCCTCGCCGCATTGCAACGCCCCGAATTCGAGCAGGTGCAGCCGCGCGTGAGCCCCTTGGAGCTTGGGCCGCCGGTCGGCTGGCCGCTCAAGTTCCGCATCAGCGGTCCCGAGCCCGTGAAGGTCCGGGAGATTGCGCAGAACTTCGCTTCATTGCTCAGCAAGACGCCAAATGCGCGAAATGTCAATTTTGACTGGAACGAGCCGTCAAAGGTCGTCCGCGTTGAGGTGGATCAGGACCGGGCTCGGGCGCTGGGCATCAGTTCGCAAGCATTGAGTCAGACCATCAATGCCATTCTATCCGGCACGACCGTCACCCAGGTACGCGATGATATCTATTTGATCGACATCGTCGCCCGCGCCATTCCCGAGGAGCGCGCGAAGCTCGAGACCCTGCGCAGCCTCATGATCAACGTGCAGGGCGGGCGAGCGGTGCCGCTTGAGCAGGTCGCTAAACTCTCCTACGGGATCGAACCGCCGCTGGTCTGGCGCCGCCATCGTCTGCCAACAATCACCGTGCAAGCCGATACGGCGCCTGGGCTTGAGGCAGCGACCGTTGTCAAAGTCCTCTCTTCCGAAATTGCCGCATTTAAATCGCAACTGCCGGCGGGTTACGACGTGGTTGCAGGCGGCACGATCGAGGAAAGCGCCAAAGCGGAGGCCAGCATTTTCGCGGTCTTTCCGCTCATGATCCTGATCATGATCACGATCCTCATGGTGCAGCTGCAGAGTTTTCAGCGGCTGTTCCTTGTGCTTGCCACCGCACCGCTGGCTCTCATCGGTGTGGCCGCCGCGCTGCTTATCGCGAGAGCACCGATGGGATTCGTTGCGATCCTCGGGGTCGTCTCGCTGATCGGCATGGTGATCCGCAACTCGGTGATCCTCATCGACCAGATCGATACCGAAATTGCCGCGGGTCAGCACCCATGGAACGCGGTGATCGTGGCCACGGAGCATCGGCTGCGCCCGATCCTGTTGACCGCTGCCGCCGCCATCCTGGGCATGATTCCGATCGCGCCCACCGTGTTCTGGGGACCGATGGCGTACGCGGTGATGGGCGGGCTCGTGGTCGCGACGCTGCTGACCCTCGTATTCCTCCCAGCGCTGTACGTTGCATGGTTCCGGATCAAGCCGATTTCGGAACGGCAACTAACAATTTCAACCGGAGTTCATGCGCTTGCCCACGCCTGATCAATGAGAAGCGATGGGCGCGCACGCGCTGCGGCCCACATAGTCACCAAAATGAGAAGATTCATCATGGACCAGCTCTCCTCTGCCGCCATCGCAGCTATGGCCGCAAAGCGGCGCCGCGTGCCGGCTCGGCGCCCCCTTTCGAATGCATCGCGCTGCTGCTGCAGGGCGGCGGCGCACTCGGCTCGTACCAGCCCGGTGTATATTCCGCGCTGGCCGAGGCCGAGCTGCAACCGGATTGGGTAGCCGGAATCTCGATCGGTGCCATCAACGGCGCGCTGATCGCCGGCAATGCCCCCGAACGGCGCGTCGAGCGGCTCAGAACATTTTGGGAGCAAATCACGGTCGCGACGCATGGCCTCGACGCTTGGCTCGCGCCGCTATCAGGAACCAGCGATACCCTGCGCGGCTGGATGAACCAGACGAATGCTGCCCTGTCGCTGGTTGGGGGCGTGCCTGGGTTTTTCACGCCGCGTCTTATGGCACTGTGGTCCGTTCGGGCCGGTGGCGCCGGCGCCACCAGCTACTATGAAACGGCGAAGCTGCGCTCGACCCTTGAGCGCCTTGTCGATTTCGATCGGATCAATTCGGGCTCGGTGCGTTTCACGGTCGGCGCTGTCAATGTGCGTTCGGGCAATCTGGTCTGCTTTGACGCGCACGGCCGTATCATCCACCGGCACGGCCCGTAGCGGGGCCTGAACTTACTCCCGCTTTCGGCGGAATAACGGACATGGCCGGACTTGCTGCTGGCTCGACCCGGTCGCGAATAACCAATCTGCGACATCGGCCCTAGCCCAAGAGCACCGCGCCATGCTTTGATCGGTCGGGCGATTTAGCGAGCGCAACATGATAGGTCATAAATGGAAAATAGCCTTAGTAAGGATACGATGAAGTCTGACATCGATCCCCTATTTGAGCTGCTCAAGCCGGATCGTCCGACTGCGATAGTCGATGTTGGAGCCAATCCCATCGATGGGGACCCACCCTACAAACAGCTTTTACAAAAGCGCCTGTGTCGAGTTGTCGGTTTCGAACCGCAGGCTGATGCTCTTGCCAAACTGACTTCTCGAAAGAGTGAGCTGGAAACATATTTGCCGTACGTGGTCGGCAATGGCGACGAAGCCCAGCTAAAAATTTGTCGTGTGCGAGGCATGACAAGTATCCTTAGCCCTGACCAACATATGCTCAGCCAATTTCCGAATTTCTCACAGTGGGGTCAAGTCGTTGAAGAGACCCTGGTTGCGACGCGGCGCCTCGACGATATCAGTGAGATTGAATCGCTCGACTTTCTGAAAATAGATATCCAGGGCGCTGAGTTATCTGTGTTTCAACATGGTCAGAGTCGATTAAAAGAAGCGGTGGCAATACAGACCGAAGTCTCTTTTCTTCCACTTTATAAAGACCAGCCCATCTTTGGAGAAATCGATTTGGAGTTGCGTAAACAAGGTTTCGTGCCGCATGCATTCGCTGCCATAAAAAAATGGATGATTGGACCCTTAAGGAATGAAAAGGACCGCTTTGCAGCAATCAATCAATTGCTCGAGGCCGACGTTGTCTATGTACGTGATTTTACGCGCCCTGACGGCATGAAGACTGAACAACTTAAACACCTTGCGCTTAAAGCGCACCATTGTTACGGATCGTTTGATCTTGCGATGAATTGCATTCAGCACTTGGTCGGCAGGAAGGCAATTTCACCTGATGCTCGGGACGACTATTTGACTATTTGCCGCACCAAGTAGGGGCAAATACGATTGCATTACTATTCCTGTAAGCGCTCGATTTTCGACCGATGATCCAGCGTTTTGCATTTTTTCGCGCTTAGCCGGCAATGACGAGGTCCGTTGTTGGCCGCCGCCGCTTGTCACGCCATTGGCGACGGGCGCTAGGAATGTCCGGAGTTGGAGGCAGACCGATCTGCGACATCGGGCCGGCCGGTCCGGATCGTGGCCAGTGACTAATTTCCGCCTCCACAAGGTGCTATGGTCCCGCCGTTATCCCGTGCCTGGCCTGGAACACATGAAGCGGCGCGGACTGCTTGCCCGGCTGTGCGGCCGCGTGGCCGCCGAGCGCCTGCCGCCGCTATGAGGTGCCTGCTACCGAGGTGCTAGCGAGGATGTTAACCTCCGGGGCAAAGACACATCGGATGTGCGCCACGTCTCTCGCGGCACTATTGCTCCTGTCTTATATTTTCGCGGCAGTTGCTGCGCGGGCCGTTGAGGAAGAAACCGGCGTCGGTCCACCGCCCGCGCTGGCGCCGGGGCAGGCACCGCCCCTGCCCAAGCCGGGCCCGTTATCCGAGCCCCGTTCATCATCTCAGGTCGGCTTCCCCACGGTCTTGACCAAGTATGTTATCTCGCCGTCCACGCTCAGACCTGCCAGAGTCGCATTGGGTCAGAAGCTGTTCTTCGAGCCCCGGCTCTCAGGCGACGGCACGGTAGCCTGCGCCACCTGCCACGATCCGACGCGGGCCTTCACCGACGGCAGGCCCGTGTCGGTCGGCATTCAGGGCCGCGTCGGCCAACGCAACGCGCCAACCGTGTTGAATGCTCTCTATAACAAGACGCAGTTCTGGGACGGCCGGGTGAGCACGCTTGAGCAGCAGGCGGCACTGCCGATCACGAATCCCTTCGAGATGGGCTCGGCCAGTATCGGCGATGCGGTGTCCAGGATCGCCGGCGACAAGGACTATCAGACTCAATTCATGCAGGCCTTCGGCCGGGCCGTGAACGAGCCGGATATGCTGAGCGCCATTGCAGCGTACGAACGGACGTTGGCTTCCTTCGATTCTCCCTTCGACCATTTCATCGCCGGAGACGCCAACGCCATCAGCGACTCGGCCAAGCGCGGCTGGGAATTGTTCAACCGTAAGGCCCGTTGTAACCTCTGCCACGCTTTGACGGACAATCAGCTGGATACAACACTTTTTATGGATAATGATTTTCACAACATTGGCATTGGCATCCTCCGGCATCACGTAGCCCCCTTGGCGCAGCAGGCAGAGCGCGAACTGGCGCAAGGGCATCTCCCGGCTGTCGACACCGCAGCGATCACCAGCGAGATGTCGGTCCTCGGACGCTTCCTCGTGACGAAAGAGCAGGGTGATATCGCGTCGTTCAAGACGCCGGACCTGCGAAATGTCCTCGTGACCGGGCCTTACTTCCACGACGGGTCGATGCAAACGCTTTGGGATGTCATGGATCATTACAACAAGGGTGATGGAATCACGAACCCCTGGCTCGACAAGGACATGCAACCGTTGGCGCTGACGGAGCCGGAGATCGATGACGTGGTCGCGTTTCTTGCCTCACTGACAAGCCCGCAATACAAGGTAATCGGTGACCAGGAGTATGCACGGCAACTCGCTCTATCCAAAGTGAGCCGCCCGCAGCGGGATACGACGCGGGCTTTCGGCCCGAAGTCGAAGCAGCCTGAGCCGCCCCCATTCCAATCGCATTCGCCTGGATCGCCGTAACTCTTGCGATCTGAGCTGAGCCACGGGGCGCAAGAGTCCGCTCATGTGCAGGTTTTTGGACGCCGGCAACTAAGAGGCTCCGCACACTCAGACTGACCGGCGTCCAAAAGGCGAAGGCACGAAGTCGCGGGAAGTCAGACACCGGCCGGGCAGCAAGTGCCATGGGGTTTAACGCCGAGTCCGATGATCACTGGTTCCCAGGAGCTGATCGTACAATCGGTCGATCTCGCGCGCCTGATCGAGCGTGACATCCTCCTGATGCAAGGCACTCAGCTCATGCTCGGTTGGCTGGTAGTTGCGACCATCGCGAATCGGCCATGGTCCCTTGTGAAGGGGCGGGGCGCCCCCTGCGTTAGCTGCAAGTGCAGCGGGAGTGCCAAGCGCGATAGTCGTCATCGCCAACATCGCGCAAACAAGTATGGCACGTCGTGATCTATCAGCCATCATTGCGATTCTCCGTGCAGGGGGGTACGTCGAACCGACGGAGCGGACTCCGACAGGCTCGCTCTTCTTTCGAGATCCATTCGTCGCAGCCTTGGTCCGACAAGATTGGTGTGATGGACTTTGCGCGACAGCGCTGCCACGGCGCCGCGAAATGAAGGCTGATGCATCATGGTCTCCACAGGTTGCGGTTGCAGGTGTTACGTGTGGGGACGCCTCCTATTTCGTCAGCTCGCGCGAGATTTTCGATCAACGATTCGCGAATCTTGAAAAGTGCAGTGATTGCAAAGGCTAAGGGCTGCCGAACGGCTTGATCACATGACCGTTAGCGCTGGACTATTCTTTCGCCGCACGTACAGATTGGAGTCGATCAAACAGAATGGCCGGCGCAAGGTAACTCGCGCCCCTACCGCGAAACCGCTATCGGGGCGTAGCGGACTCTGGCAAACCGCCCGGCAGATTTTATGGGTTCACGGCCTTAAGTCTCCGGCGTCATTGCTTGAAGCACGGCGGCGGAGTCACTGACCCAGCCGAAGATGCCACCCTGGGCCTTGATCATCTTCAGGCCCATCTCGTGGAATTCAGGGAAATAGGATGCGCAGCCATCGGCCAGCACGACGCAGCGATAGCCGCGGTCGTTGGCCTCGCGCACGGTGGTGTTGACGCAAACCTCGGTGGTCACGCCGCACACCAGCAAATTCTCGATGCCGTATTTCTGCAGGATATCGCCGAGTTCGGTGGCGTAGAATGCGCCCTTCCCGGGCTTGTCGATGACGATCTCGCTGTCGAGCGGGTACAATTCCGGAATGATGTCGTGACCGGCCTCGCCACGGATCAGGATCCGTCCCATCGGACCGGGATCGCCGATGCGAAGGCTGGGCGCGCCGCGCTCAACCTTCGCCGGTGGCGCGTCCGACAAATCGGGCAGATGGCCCTCGCGGGTGTGCACGACCAGAATCCCGAGATCGCGTGCTGCGCTCAGGACCGCTGCGATCGGTTTCACGGCCCTGGCGAGCAGCGAGACATCGTTGCCCAGCGTTTCGCCGAAGCCGCCCGGCTCCATGAAATCGCGCTGCATGTCGATGATGACGAGCGCTGTTGCCGGCCAGTCGAGAGTGATCGGCTCCGGCTCCGCGGCGATTGTGCCCCTCGGTAGCTGCTTTGAGTCCGCCATAACCAACGCTTCCTGGGGCGAGAGAACTCGCCCAGCGAAACTAAGCAAGGCCCGTGCCACTGTGTACAATGGCTGTGGGCGGCACCGCAATTGACCGCCAGCCCATCGCCTGAAAGATTATCTTCTGCCCTTCCTGAAAAATCAGGGCTGGCTTCGGGATTTCTGGCGCAGAATTTGCTGCGCGTTTGTCACTTAAACGTCTTGGATCGACGGGGAGCGTTCGATGGCGACAATCACCACCGTTGCGCCGGTCGCGCGGAAGCCGCTTTATACATCGCTGTTTGTGCAGGTTCTTTTAGCACTTCTGCTGGGGATCGTGCTGGGCATGGTCGTGCCCGATTTTGCCATCAGCCTGAAGATTTTCAGCGACGCCTTTTTGAAGCTGATTTCGATGATCGTCGCGCCGATCGTTTTCTGCGTCGTCGTGCATGGCATTGCCGGCGCCGGCGACCTCAAAAAGGTCGGGAGGGTCGGCGTCAAGGCGCTGATCTATTTCGAGGTGATGACCACGGTCGCGCTGGTGGTCGGCCTCATACTGGCCTATGTGTTTGGCCCGGGCCACGGCATGAATATCGATCCTTCCACGCTCGATGCCAAGGCGCTCAATACCTATGCCGACAACGCCCACAAGCTGAAGGGCGGCGGGATCGGCAGCTTCCTCGTGAACATCATCCCGACCACCTCGTTTGACGCGCTGGCGCGCAATGACGTGCTGCAGGTGCTGTTTTTCGCGATCCTTTTCGGCACCAGCCTTGCTTTGGTCGGCGGCGAAAAGGGCGAGAAGATCACCTCGCTGATCGACGCGGTATCGACCGTGTTGTTTCGGGCCATGGGCCTGATCGTGCGCGTGGCGCCGCTCGGCGTGCTTGGCGCGGTCGCCAATACGGTCGGGCGATATGGCGTTGGCTCGCTCAAGCAACTGATTTCGCTGGTAGCTCTGTTTTACGTCTCGGTCGTGATTTTCGTCCTCGGCGTGCTCGGCGGCGTGATGGCGCTCGCCGGGTTGAATATCCTGAAATTCCTGGCCTATCTGCGTGAGGAATTGACCATCGTGTTGGCGACCGCCTCGTCGGACGCGGTGTTGCCGCAGATCATGCGCAAGCTCGAGCGGCTTGGCGTAAAGGACTCGGTTGTCGGGCTTGTGATCCCGACCGGCTATTCCTTCAACCTGGATGCGTTCTCGATCTATCTGACGCTTGCGGTCGTCTTCATCGCGCAGGCGACCAACACGCCGCTGTCGTTCGGCGATCTCTTGCTGGTGCTTGGCGTATCCCTGATCACCTCAAAAGGCGCCCACGGCGTTCCCGGTTCGGCCATCGTGATCCTTGCGGCCACGCTGAATGCAGTGCCGAGTATCCCGGCGATCGGGCTCGTGCTGGTGCTGTCGGTCGACTGGTTCATCGGCATGGCGCGCGCGCTCGGCAACCTGATCGGCAACTGCGTCGCCACCGTCGTCGTTGCGGCATGGGAAGGCGATCTGGACCGCGACAAGGCCCGCCGCGTGCTCGATGGCGCGGAATTGGTGGATGTGACGGCGGGTTAGAGCATGATCCGGACCCGTGGGGCCGCGTTAGCGCAAAGCGGGTACCGGTTTTCCCTCGCGACAAACGCGTGGCGTTTGCGCGGAGATCATGCTCAAACAAGGAGATGAGATATGATCCGATTCAACCTGATCGGATCATGATCCAGGGGTTTAACCCCCGTATCCCCAGGGCTCTGGCCAACGTCCGCTTTGGCATGCATGGTAGACTTCAACGCCGCGCGAGGTCACAAAAGTGCCATCGGCAACCGCCCTCGGGTCTATATGATCTTTTGGGGACATGAGCGCGTCAGCCGACCCTCTCAGGACGGGGCCTAACGGTGTCGACTATCGATCGAGTTGCCGAACCACCGCTTGCGGGCGCCGGAGGATACGATACGGCAAAAGGCGCTCCGGCAACCGCCGTGCCGTCAGCTGCTCCGGTTGGCGCCGGCGAACGGGAATTGCGGATCGATCTGTTCCGCGGTCTGGCGCTGTGGCTGATCTTCGTCGATCACATGTCCCCTGATGTTCTGACATGGTTCACGATCCGCAGTTACGGATTCAGCGACGCCGCCGAGATTTTCATTTTCATTTCCGGCTACACCGCCGCGTTCGTTTACGGCCGCGCCATGCGCGAGTCGGGCTTCGTAATCGCGACGGCGCGGATCCTGCGGCGGGTCTGGCAGATTTATGTGGCCAATGTGTTCCTCTTCACGCTCTTCTTTGCGGAAATCGTCTACGCCACAAGGAGCTTCAGCAATCCACTCTACACGGAGGAAATGGGGGTCAACGATTTTCTCAAGCACCCTAACGTCGCCATCTACCAGGCGCTGCTGCTGAGGTTTCGTCTCCTGAACATGGACGTTCTTCCGCTCTATGTCGTGCTGATGTTTTTCCTGCCCTGGATCCTGCGGCTGATGCAGTGGCGGGCCAACGTCACGCTGGCCCTGTCGGTCGCGCTTTACGTGCTCGCCTGGAAGTACGATCTGCATCTGACGTCCTATCCAAACGGCTTCTGGGCCTTCAATCCGTTCTTTTGGCAGCTATTGTTCGTATTCGGCGCCTGGTGCGCGCTGGGCGGCGCGCGGCGGATTTCGTGGCTCATTTTGTCGCCGGTCACGCAGTGGATTGCGCTCGTCTATGTGGTGTTGGCGTTTTCCGTCACGATGACGTGGTATTTCCCACAGCTCGGCTTTCTGATGCCGCGCCGGCTCGAGCAATGGATTTATCCCATCAGCAAGACCGATCTCGACGTGCTCAGATTCGCGCATTTCCTGGCGCTGGCAGCGATTACTGTGCGCTTCGTGCCGCCGGGCTGGCCGGGGTTGAAATCGCCCTGGCTGTGGCCATTGATCCTGTGCGGGCAGCATTCGCTGGAGATTTTCTGCGTCGGCGTGTTCCTGGCTTTCGTCGGTTATTTCGTGCTCAACGAAAGCTCCGCTGGCCTGGGCCTGCATATCCTCGCCGCTTTTTTCGGAATCCTGGTGATGACTGCCGTGGCATGGCTGAATACCTGGTACAAACGCTCGGACCGCGAGAGCAGATCCTGGACAGGGGAACACGGCGGCAACGCCGACATCGTGGGAGGCGGCTGACGAGCCCGGCTCGGACCGACCCCTCTTGCGTGTCGGCCGCGAGCGCAGGCGCCCTCACCGCGCGGCCGTAGCGGTGGGACGGATCAGCTTTCGCCGGTCCTTGACGTAAGCGATGGCGGTGCCGAGCCGCTCGACCTTGCCGACAATCTCGCCGTCGAGATCGCCGTCGCAATTCATGTGCGTCGGCGCGATGAAGAACTCGGACTGGTTCCACTCCGACTTGAAGTCCCAGTGCAGTTGCGGGAGCGTGACGGTCTTCTCGAACGGGAGGCGCTCGCCGCAAACCGCAACAGAATAGATCTGCGGCGGCCGGCCCGCATCGACAGGCTCGGAACGGCGCAGATAGGTTTCGAGCACAGCCAGAGCCTCGGGCATGCTGCTGAACCAATAGTCGAGGTCGTAGCGCCGTGAGGCTCCCTCCATGCCTCCGACCACCGCGTTATAGAACAGGTATTCGTAAGGGTGCAGCCTGACCAGGGTCACGGCATTCCACAGGAAACATGCGCTCACGACCGCGAGCCCGCCGGAGGCGGCCAGGCGACCGCGCGTCGCCAGCGCCGTCACCATCGCGTCAAGACCGGTCCCGGCAAGGACGGCCAGCGCGGGAACCACGAACAGGAAATGGCGCATTCCGGTGAACGCCGGTCCGTGAAAGATCACCTGGCAAAAAAGTGGAATGATCACCGTCAGCGCGACCAGGACAATATCCCTGCGCCGCAGCTGCGCCGACCCGGCGGCGAGACGCGGCAACAGCGCAAATGTCATCGCCAGTGCCGCGCCGAACAGCGCCAGCAGCGGCATGCGGATCAGGATGTAGATCGGCACGTACAATCGCGGCACCTTCGCCATCTCGTAGACCTGACCGTCGACCACCGTGCGGATGGCGTAGTGAAACTCGGAGAACGAGAGCAGGCCGCGGATCGGATTGAGCGGATCCAGCGCCGCCCACGGCCATGCCAGGATCATGATCGCATAGGCGAGCATCAGCGCGGGCAACAGCCGTAACGCTGAATTGAGTGCGAAGCGCAAGCGCGCCCGGCCGGCCTCCTGCCGAGGCAGGTACAGGACGATTGCGAGCCCGGCGTAGATCACCAGCAACAGGCCGAGGACCCGGATACCGAGCGCCATTCCGGCGAGGAGGCCGAACACTGCCAGGTCGCCGGCGCGGGGCGACGGCAGGCGGCGCGCGATACGGATCAGGAAAAAGGTCGCGCCCATCATGGCGGCGGCGAAGGGAATGTCCTTGGTGTGGTTGAACATGGTGCCGTACCAGACACCGCATGCGCTCAGCGTAACCGCGGCAATCAGGGCCGCGCGCGGACCCGCGATCAGTCGGGCCGTCGCGGCGGCAGCGCCGATCCCGCCGATGCCGAACAACGCGCAGAGGATATGGCGCAGGTCATATTGATCGATCGGGATCAGGTGGCCGAGGATGATCGCAATGACGTCAAACAGGCCGCCGTAGAGATAGAGGTTCTGGAATTTGAATAGGCTTTGGTCCGCGAAACCGCTGCTGTAATAGGCAATGATCAATTCAGCATAGTGATGCTGAACGTCCTCGTCGTTGGAGATCGCATAGTCCTTGAAGGTACAGAGCGCGACAATGACAAGCGCTGCGATCAGGACGACAGTAGCGATATCGGAAAAATGGGTGCGCGCGGTTCGCCGCATCCCCTGGCCCCAATGTAGAGTGTTTTCCGCGCTGCCGGGAACACCCTCCCCACCTAGCTTCGTTCCGCTCACAATCACCTCACCCCAGCAAAGGCACTCACTCTGTCGCAGCAGGCACGGCCTACCCTGCATTCACCGATGCACCCAAGCCGTTGGTTGGCGGGACGGTCAAACAGCCATATTTATCGCAGCAGACTAACGTGCAGGCAGCTACTCTTTCAAACGAAATTGCGTTGCTCAAACGGGGGGCGGCCCTGCGATGCATCATTGCGTTCGTACCAATGTCCGGTTGAGCATCCGCATCCTGATCATCGGGCCGCGTCCGGCGGCCGGAAGTTTTCGATCAGCCGCAGCAATACGCGTGCGCCGGCGTCAACGTCGCCGACGTCGACATGTTCGTCGGGATGGTGGCTGATGCCGCCACGGCATCGCACGAACAGCATGGCGACGTCGGCGATGTCGACCATCGCCATGCCGTCATGGCCCGCGCCGCTTGGCAGTTCGAACACGGGATAGTTTTCTGCCGCGACGGCTTCCGCCACTTGCGCCTTGAGCCAGGGTGCACACGGCACGGTGCGGTTTTCGTGGGTGACGTCGACCTGCAGGGCGAGATTGCGGCGCTTGGCGATCGCTTCGACATCGCGCACGATATCGGTCACCGCGCGCTTGCGGTGCGCGTCGGTCGGCGCGCGAATATCCATGGTAAAGTGGACCTGCCCCGGGATCACGTTGGTTGCTCCAGGCGTGGCGTGGATATAGCCGACCGTCCCGACCAATCCGCCCTCGTCGGAGCGGCATAACTCCTCGATCCTGGCAATGCATTCGGCGGCGCCCGCCAGCGCATCGCGTCTGAGCGCCATCGGCACCGTCCCGGCGTGGCCTGCCATGCCGGTCAGTTTTGCCGCCAGGCGGGTCGCGCCGGCTATGGCGGTGACCACCCCTACCGGCAGATTCCCGGTTTCCAGCACCGGCCCCTGCTCGATGTGGAGTTCGACATAGGCCAGTAACTCGCCCCTGATGCGCGCAGCCGCGCCGATACGGTCGGGATCGAGGCCGAATTGAATGAGCGCGTCGCGCATCGAAATTCCGGCGCTGTCCTTGGTTCCGAGCACCCGCTGGTCGAACGTTCCGGCGACCGCCCGGCTGCCCAGCAGCGTCGAGGCGTAGCGGACCCCCTCCTCGTCGGCGAAGCCGGTCACCTCAATGGCGAACGGCAACCGCCGGCCTCTGCGGTGCAGATCGGCGACGCAGGAGATCGCCGTGATCAGCCCGAGCGGGCCGTCCCACTTGCCGGCGTCGCGGACGGTGTCGTAATGCGAGCCGAGCATCAGGCACGGCAAACCCGGTCGCTCGCCCTCGTAGCGGCCGCAGACATTTCCGATCGCATCGAGATGCGCGCGCATGCCTGCATCGCGCATCCAGCTCAGGATTAGCTCGGCCGCCGCGCGATGCTCCGCCGTCAGGAAGATGCGGGTGAGATTGGCTGGCGTCTCGGAAATCGCCGCCAGCCGGTCGATCCGGCCAACGATCTCATCGCCCAGCGGCGAGGCCGGTCGATAGTCGGTTTCCGCATTCATCTTGCTCATGTTTTTCCGATAATTGAGCCAGGCAGCCGCTTTCGGCCGGTCTTTAAATTCCGCTGCCAGCGAACCGGCAAATTTCGAGCTTGGATCCGAGACTGCTAGCAGCCTATGCCCGATTGAGCAGCCGGCAAACAATCGGATTTGCCTCTCGCCTTCGATGGCAACGCGGCCATCCGCATTGAGGATTGCTTAACTCCCTTGCATACAACGGAAATATGTCGCCTAAATTTTAATCGGGCCCTCTCCGGCCCAGGTTTTAAACCAAAATCCGCTGGCGCTAATACACGATCGATTCCAATTATTTACGTCAATATGCCTACCAAAAAAGCTCTGGCATGAAGCTTGCGACATGGCCTGTCGGGCTCCGCCGTTTCAGGCGAAGCCGCGCATCAGCGGCGGTCCATCCGCCAAAGGGAGCAGGCACATGGATTTTGGCAGGATTTCAAGACGACATCTTTTGCAGGGAAGTGCGGCGCTGACACTCGGCACAGCCTTCGGCGCGCGCACCGCGTTCGCGGCCGATACCACGATCGGCTTCATCTATGTCGGATCGCGCGATGACTACGGCTACAACCAGGCCCACGCGCAAGGCGCGGCGGCGCTGAAGAAGATGCCCGGCCTCAAGGTGATCGAAGAGGAAAAGGTGCCGGAAACCGACGCCGTCGAAAAGACGATGGAGTCGATGATCAATCTCGATGGCGCGTCGCTGCTGTTCCCGACCTCGTTCGGGTATTACAGCCCGCACGTGATCAAGGTAGCCAGCAAGTTTCCGAAGCTTCGCTTCGAACACTGCGGCGGCTTGTGGACCGACAAGGATCCGAAGAATGCGGGCAGCTATTTCGGCTACATCGACGAGGCGCAACATATCTCCGGCATCGTCGCCGGCTACACCTCCAAGACCGGCAAGCTCGGCTTTGTCGCCGCCAAGCCGATTCCGCAGGTGCTGCGCAACATCAACGCCTTTACAATGGGTGCCAGGCTCGCCAACCCGAAGGCCACCACCCAGGTGATCTTCACCGGCGACTGGTCGATGCCGGTCAAGGAAGCCGAGGCAACCAACAGCCTGATCGATCAGGGGGTCGATGTCCTGACCTGCCACGTCGACGGGCCGAAGACCATGGTCGAGAACGCGGCGCGGCGCGGCGCGATGGTGTGCGGCTATCACGTCAACCAGTCCCCGCTCGCACCGAAAGTCTATCTGACCGGCGCGGAGTGGAACTGGGAAGCGCTCTATCCGAAATTCGTGAAAATGATCGCAGCCGGCGAGTCCATCCCGAACTTCTATCGCGGCGGCCTGAAGGAAGAGATCGTCAAGGTCTCGCCCTATGGCCCGGCGGTCTCGGAGCAGGCGCGCAAACATGCCGACGACATCAAGGCCAGGCTCACCGCGGGCACGTATACCATCTTCAAGGGCCCGATCGTGGACAACAAGGGCAAGACCGTGATCGCGGCCGGCACCGAGCGCGGCCAGAAGGACGCCGAACTCGAAAAGATGGACTACCTGGTGGAAGGCGTCATCGGAGCGACTTCGTGACGTCAGAAGTTGCCGGCTCTGCGGAGGCAATGGTGATTTCCCCGGCCGCAGAGCCGGGGTTTCTCCAGCGCTACGGCGGAACCATCGAATACGTCCTGATTCCGGGCGCGGCGCTGGTCGGCGCGCTCGGGGTGTTCGGGATTTTCGTGGCGCTGTTCGGCAAGAGCCCGCTCGACCTCTATTTCTACATGTACCAGGGCGCGTTCGGCACCTGGTTCTCCTGGCAGAATACGCTGACGCGCGCGGCCCCGCTGATCCTGACCGCGCTATGCACAGCGCTACCGGCGCAACTCGGCATGGTCATCATCGGCGGTGAAGGCGCGCTCCTGATCGGTGCGCTCGCGTCCACCGGCGTAGCGCTGTCGATGCAGTGGGCATCGCCGCTGCCGGTGCAACTGGCGATGGCGGCCACAGGCATGATCGCGGGCGGACTCTGGATCATGCTGTCGGGCGCGCTTCGTCAATACCGCGGCGTCAATGAAACGATTTCGAGTTTGCTTCTGGTTTACATCGCGCTCGCGATCCTCAACCATCTGGTCGAGGGCTTGATGCGCGATCCCACCAGCCTCAACAAGCCGTCGACACGAGAGATCGGCGCGGCCAATATGCTCGGATCCATACCCGGCACCGACGTGCATTGGGGCCTGGTGTTCGGCATCGTCGCCGCCATTGCCTCCTACATCCTGATCTATCACACCGTGTTTGGCTTCGCCGCGCGGGTCGCCGGCGGCAACATTCGCGCCGCCAGGATTGTCGGCCTCGGCGTCGGCAAGCTGATCATGACGATCTGCTTTCTGGCGGGTGCGTCGGCCGGCCTTGCCGGAATGGTCGAGGTTGCCGCTGTGCAGGGCCGCACCAATGCCAATCTCGCCGCAGGCTATGGTTTCACCGGCATCCTCGTCGCCTTCCTGGCCCGGCAAAACCCGCTGGCCGTCATTCCGGTTGCCATTTTGCTGGGCGGAATTGGCGCAAGCGGCGGGCTATTGCAGCGCCGGCTCGGCCTTCCTGACGCCACCGTCCAGGTGCTGCAGGGAATTATCTTCGTCTTCGTCCTTGCGAGTGACGCACTTTACGGACGGATTGGCTTCCTGAAGGGGAAACCCTGACATGGCGGACGGAACGATCGGACTCTGGACCGTGCCCCTGGCGGTTTTCGGCGGCGCCATTCGCGTCTCCACGCCGTTTCTGTTCGTCAGCCTCGGCGAATGTATCACCGAACGCTCGGGACGCATCAACCTTGGTCTCGAAGGCACCCTGGTGATGGGCGCGATGAGCGCCTACGGCATTTCCTATCTCACCGACTCGCCCTGGCTCGGTGTGCTCGCCGCGGGCGGCGCCGGCGCGCTTTTGGGCGCACTGCACGCCGGAATCTGCTCGCTGCCACGGGTGAATGACATCGCCGTCGGAATCGCGTTGATGCTGTTCGGCACCGGCCTTGCGTTCTATCTCGGAAAGCCGCTGATCGAACCGACGGCGGCGCGGCTCCCCGCGATCGATTTCGGATGGTGGAGCGACATTGCGCAGGTTCGCGCCGCGCTGCGGATCAACGTGCTGTTCCTGATCGGCATCGCACTGGCGCCGATCCTTTACTGGGCCTTTCGGACGACGCGCTGGGGTTTGTTGATCCGCACCGCCGGCGAGAGTTCGGACGCCGCGCGCGCCATGGGATATTCGGTGCTTGCCATCCGCCTGCGGGCAACCATGGTCGGCGGCTTCCTCGCGGGAATTGGCGGCTCGTTTCTGTCGCTGTTCTATCCCGGCAGCTGGAACGAGGGCCTCTCCAGCGGACAGGGCATTACCGCGGTCGCGCTGGTGATCTTCGCGCGATGGGATCCCATGCTGTGCATGTGGGCATCGCTCGCCTTTGGCGGCGCCGCGGCACTTGGGCCGGCGCTGCAATCGGTCGGCGTCACCTCGGGATATTACCTGTTCAACGCCGCACCCTATATTCTGACGCTCGCGATCATGATCATCACCTGCTCGCCGAAGCGCACCCTGACCGGGGCTCCGGCCGAACTTTCCATCACCCGATGAACCACATCGACAGACGAGGCAAGACATGGCCGAGCGCTATCTGAGGTCCGAGCCCTATGCCTGGCCCTACAACGGCGATCTGCGTCCGGAGAATACCGCGCTCATCATCATCGACATGCAGACCGATTTCTGCGGGGTCGGAGGTTACGTCGACAAAATGGGATACGACCTGTCGCTGACGCGCGCGCCGATTGAGCCGATCAAGCGGCTGCTCGCGGTGATGCGTGCGGGGGGCTTCCACATCATCCATACCCGCGAGGGCCACCGTCCCGATCTCACCGATCTTCCCGCCAACAAGCGCTGGCGGTCCCGGCAGATCGGCGCCGGGATCGGCGACCCCGGCCCGTGCGGCCGCGTGCTGGTCCGCGGCGAGGCCGGTTGGGAAATCATTCCCGATCTCGCGCCCTTGCCGGGAGAGCCCATCATCGACAAGCCCGGCAAGGGATCGTTCTGCGCCACCGATCTGGAACTGATGCTGCGGCTGCGCGGCATCGAAAACCTCGTCCTCACCGGCATCACCACCGACGTCTGCGTCCACACCACCATGCGCGAGGCGAACGACCGCGGTTTCGAGTGCGTCCTGATCGAGGATTGCTGTGCTGCCACCGACAAGAGCAATCACGATCACGCACTGAAAATGATCAAGATGCAGGGCGGCGTGTTCGGCGCCGTCGCCACTTCCACGGCCGTGATCGGAGCCTTGTCATGATCATCGGCGAGACGCCGCTGCCGAGTGGACCGCTTGGCGTCGACGCCATCGCCATGACCATGCGGTTTGGCGACTTCGTTGCGCTGGACAAGGTGGAACTGAAAGTACGTCCCGGGTCCTTCCATGCGCTGCTTGGCGAAAACGGCGCCGGCAAGAGCACGCTCGTCAAATGCATCATGGGCTATTATCACCCGACCGAAGGCGGCGTGATGGTCGGCGGCCGCGAACAGGCGATCGCCAATCCCAAGGACGCCCATGCGCTCGGCCTCGGCATGGTGTACCAGCACTTCACCCTGGTGCCGGCGATGACGGTCGCCGAGAATTTGGTGCTGGCGCGCGACGATGTTCCCGCGGTCGTGAACTGGGCCAGGGAAAAGCAGGACCTGGAAAGGTTTTTGCGGCGCATGCCGTTCAAGGTGCCGCTCAACGCCAGGGTTTCCGACATCTCCGCCGGCGAACGGCAGAAATGCGAAATCCTCAAGCAGCTTTACCTGAAGCGGCGGTTTCTCATTCTCGACGAGCCGACGTCGGTGCTGACGCCGGGTGAGGCCGACGAGGTGCTGGGAATGCTGCGCGCCATGGTCGTCACTGACGGCCTGACGATCCTGATGATCACCCACAAATTCCGCGAAGTGATGGCGTTCGCCGACGAGGTGACGATCCTTCGCCGCGGAAAGCTGGCGGGCCACGGCAAGGTTGCCGATCTCACCCCCGACAGCATGGCCCGCATGATGATCGGCGCGGAGGAATTGACGCTGCAGCCGCCCCGGGTAGGCCAAGTCGGTGACACAAGGCTTGAGCTCGACAAGGTCAACGCGCTTGACGATGCCGGCGCGGTGGCGGTTCGCGATGTATCGTTGGCGGTGCGGGGCGGAGAAATCGTCGGCATCGCCGGGGTTTCCGGTAACGGCCAGCGACAGCTGGTCGAGGTGCTGGCCGGTCAGCGCCAGTCGGAAAGCGGTGAAGTTCGTGTGATCGGCGACGTCTACCACGCCACCCGCGAGGAAATGCGCCGGCACGGGATGTCGCTGCTGCCCGAAGAGCCGCTGAGGAACGCCTGTGTCGGCGGCATGAGCGTCGCCGACAATCTCGCGTTCCGCGAATTCGACCGCGCGCCGTTTGCAAGCGGTGGCTGGTGGCTCAACCGCGCGGCATTTCGCGGCGACGCGGAGCAGAAAATCGGCCTCTACAAGATCAAGACGCGGACGCCGGATACCCCGATGTCGGCGCTCTCGGGCGGCAATGTCCAGCGCACGGTGCTGGCGCGCGAGCTCGGCGGCGAGGTCGAGGTGCTGGTTGCTGCCAACCCCTGCTTCGGACTGGATTTCGCCGCGGTCGCGCAAATACATGCGGAAATCATGGCCGCGAGAAACCGCGGAGCCGCCGTCTTGCTGGTGAGCGAAGACCTCGACGAGCTGCTCGAACTATCGGACCGACTGCTGGTGATGTTTCACGGCCAACTGGTCTATGAAGCCCGTGCCAGCGAAGCCGACCTCACGGAAATCGGACGGCACATGGCGGGGCACTGACCCGCACCGTGCCGCCGCGGCGTCCGCTGCGCCCGAAAGCGCCGTGACTTGCCTGTCTCACGCGCCGCCTGCATGATGGGCCGAGCGACAGGAGCGGCGATGGGCAGCATCTCGAATCCGGATCAAACCAGACGGGACGAAGATCTTCTGCGCCGTTCGTTCGATGTCGCACGCCGCGCCGTGACCCATGGCAACCATCCGTTTGGCGCCATCCTGGTCGACGAGAAGCACAACGTTCTGATCGAGGCCGAGAACGGTTACATGCCGGCACATGACGGGACCGCCCATGCCGAACGGCTGCTCGCAACGCAGGCCTGCACAACGCTCGGCGCGGACGTGCTGCGGAATGCCACGCTGTATTCATCTGCCGAACCCTGCGCGATGTGTGCGGGCGCGATCTACTGGGCGGGCATTGGGCGCGTGGTCTACGGCCTGAGCGAACATCGCCTGCGCGCCGTCACCGGCGATCACCCGGAGAACCCGACACTCGATCTGCCGTGCCGTGAAGTGTTCAAGAGCGGACAGCGCCCGACCGAAGTCGTCGGACCCCTGCTGGAGGAGGAGGCGGAAGCCCTGCACGCCGGCGTGTGGGACAAATAGAGCTTCGGAGCGAAGTCTGATCCCGCAAAAAGAAAATGGCGCCGCGAGTTCGTCGCGGCGCCATCTGTTCACCTTGGAAGCGATCGGTTGGATCAGAACTTCACGGTAATGCCCGAATAGAGCGAGGATTCGGTGCAGCTATTCGTGCTGACGCCGGTCGCGAAAAGCGTGCAAACGCCTGGAGTGGCGTTATGGTCGAGGCCGAACTTGTTTTGCCAGTAGCGATAGGCGACCCAGACGTCGACGAAGTGAGTGTACTTCTCGCCCCAGATCGCCTTGCTGGCGTCAAAGGTCAGACGGATCGGTTCTGAATTGAGCTCGGTCTTGGTGGCGTTGCTGAACCGGCCAATGCCCGAAGTTGCAGGAAGGCCGTTGGCGTCCCCCTTCGGTCCGTACCAGGCAGCACGACCGCTGATCGAGAAGTATTGCATGTTCGGCGGCAGAAAGCCGAGATCCATGTAGTAATTGGTTTCAACCGCCCAGGTGGTCCTGTAATCGGTGTTGCCATCAAACGAGCAGGTCACCCCAGGTATCGTGCCGGCAAACCCGGTGCCACACTGATTGAACGAGTTGTGGTTGATTTCCTTGTAGGCCAGGGGCGCGACGTTGAAGAAACCTTTGTAGGGAAGGTCAAAGGCGAACTGCAAACCGGCGACGAAGTCGCGCTTGGCGGGCGCCACATAGTTGTTCTCGCTGTTGGCGTCGGCGCCGACCTCGAACGAAATATTGCGCAGCGGCCCCATGGTGAAAGCCTTGGTGCCGAACAGCTCATTCCAGCCGAACGTGCTGCGGATCAATCCGTATATTTCTGTCGCACCCGCACAGTTGGCCGGGGTCGCGGGGCCACCGAAGCCTGCGGTCTGGATCACACCGGCATTGGTGCAAGGGTTAGCGGGATCGTTGTGATCGGATTTAAACATCGAAATGGTGAAGAAGTTGGTGCCGTAACCCCATATGTCGAAATGGGTGAACGAATAGACGCTCTTCGCCGTCTTGCCATTCACGGTTCCGTCCGGACGGACCGTATAAGCGCCGGGATCGGTACCGCTGAAGATGTACGAGTAGGTCACCCGGTCATCGATCAAGAGAAAGAATGGAAGATCCGGAACCGGCTTGGCCTTGACCTTGTAGGGCAGATCGGCGGCGCCGGCGAAACCCACCGGAGCGAGCGTCGAAAAGGCCAGCAACGCTGCTGCGATTATTTTGTTACGATAGGACATTTCAGATTACCCCCAATGTTGACGATCGAAATGATCGTGTCCTTGGATGTGACATTTGCGCCGTTCGTTACCGCTGAGAAGCCTCAAGTTTTTCCATGGCATGGCGCAAGATTGATCAAAAAGGGGCAGCACGGAACACCTCGGGGACGACCGTCTTGAACACCCGCGCTGGCGCAGCGGGTCAAAGGCCGACATGCGGGCAGCAGATGTAACTGTATCTATTATATTTTTTGCTATCCACGTGCCGTGCAACCTTGAGAACGCCGGCCCAGGCCGAGCGCGATGGCGCCTTTGCAATGACGAAACAGCGCCCGCCCATGTACACGGCAGGCCTCGACCGCGGTTCCGATTTGGTTGGGACCGTCACAAATATGCAACAGATTTTCGCCGGCTTCGGCCCGGGCAAGGCGCGAGCTGCACCTCGATTGAATGGCCCCTCCGCGGAGAGAATCAGGGGACGTCTGCCAAAGAGTTGGGCAAACGCTGGCGCTTTTTCCCTATTTACGCTCAAGTCCAAACTAGCCCACAATTAAGGCACCATCCCTCGCATCCTTGAAGATGAATGTTAGACCCAACGCCTACAGGCCCGCATTCCGGCGGAACACCCCTGCTCCAGACGATTGGGCTGACCAAGCGCTACGGCGATTTTCTCGCAAATGACCTGATCGATATCGACATCTGGCCGCGGCAAATCCATGCCCTTCTCGGCGAGAACGGCGCTGGAAAATCAACGCTCGTCAAAGCCATCTACGGATTGATTCAGCCGAGCGAAGGCGAAATGCGCTGGCAAGGCGAGACCATGGTGCTTTCCGGACCCTCGGAGGCCCGGGCGCGCGGCATCGGCATGGTGTTCCAGCATTTCTCGCTGTTCGACAATCTCACCGTCGCCGAGAACGTGGCGCTCGGTCTCGACGGCAAGGAATCGTTCAAGGCCATGTCGGCACGCCTTCAGGAGGTGTCCAATGTTTACGGCCTTCCGCTCGATCCCAGGCGCGAGGTTTGGCAGCTATCGGTGGGGGAGCGCCAGCGCATCGAAATCGTGCGGGCGCTGATGCAGAACCCCAAATTCCTGATCCTGGACGAGCCGACGGCGGTGCTGACCCCGCAGGAAGCCGATCAATTGTTCGTCGTGCTGGATCGCCTGAGGGCCGAGGGCCGCGCAATACTCTACATCAGCCACAAGCTGGAAGAGGTGAAGCGACTTTGCGACACGGCCACGATCCTGCGCGGCGGCAGGAAGGTCTCGACTTGCAATCCGCAAGCGGAGACAGCGGCCTCGCTGGCGCGGATGATGGTCGGCACCGAGATCAAGGAGGTGAAAGCAGTCGCGGGCCGCAAGATCACGGTACCGCGCCTCGTCGTCCATGATCTCAGCATGGAGCCCGACGATCCCCATGGCGTGAGACTTGAGCACATTTCGCTCGAGTTGAAGGGTGGCGAAATCCTGGGCATCGCCGGCGTCGCCGGCAACGGACAGGATGAGCTGTTCGCCGCGCTTTCGGGAGAGCGGCAGTCCCAGAACCCCGGCACCGTGGTGATCGACGGCCACGCTGCGGGACATCTTTCCATCACGCAGCGACGCAGGCTTGGAGCGGCGTTCGTACCCGAAGAGCGCCTCGGCCACGGCACGGCACCACGCATGAAGCTTTCCGAAAATGCGCTCCTGACCGGCCATGCCGCCAGCGGCATGGTGCGGCGTGGTTTCGTCAACACCGCCGCAATGCTAAAGACGGTCGATCGCGCAACGGAAGCCTTCGATGTGCGCAAGGCCAAGCGCGATCCCGAGGCGGCAAGCCTGTCCGGCGGCAACTTGCAAAAGTTCGTCGTTGGCCGTGAAATCCTCCGCGACCCCGCCGTCCTTGTGGTGAGCCAGCCGACCTGGGGCGTCGACGCCGGCGCTGCGGCCGTGATCCGCCAGGCCCTGCTCGACCTCGCAGCACGCGGCGCCGCCGTACTGGTGACGAGCCAGGATCTCGATGAGCTGACCGAGATCACCGACCGGATCGCGGTGATGTTTCACGGCTGCCTCTCGGAACCCATGGCCACCACCGATGCCAGCCGCGAGAAGCTTGGCCTGCTGATGGGCGGAAGCAGCCTGCCGCAAAAGGAAACGACTCATGCAGCTAGTGCTTGAGAAGCGGGTCGAGCGATCGAACACAATCGCCCTGGTTTCGCCGTTGATCGCGATCGGGTTGACGATCGTGACCATGAGCGTCCTGTTTGCCATTCTTGGCAAGAATCCGGTTCAGGCGCTTGGCGTCTACTTCATCGATCCATTGACCGACGGCTATTCGCTGCAGGAAATCGCGGTGAAGGCGACCCCGCTCGTGATGATCGCCATCGGATTGTCGCTCTGCTATCTGGCCAATGTCTGGAATATCGGGGCTGAAGGACAGTTTCTGATCGGCGCCGTCGCCGGCAGCTGGCTCGCCGTGAAGACCCAAGGCACCGACGCGGGGCCATGGGTCCTGCCCGCCATGTTACTGCTCGGGGCGGTAGCGGGCGCGCTGTATGCGCTGATCCCGGCGATCTGCAGGGTCCGGTTCGGCGCCAGCGAAATTCTGACCAGTCTGATGCTGGTCTATGTCGCGGACCTATTTCTTGACTACCTCGTGCGCGGTCCTTGGCGCGATCCGGCCGGGTACAACTTTCCGACCACGGCCGAGTTCGATCCGGTCGCGACCGTGCCGGTTCTGGTCGAAGGCGGCCGTCTGCACCTTGGCGCAATCATCGCGCTGGTGGTCGTGGCCGCCGCGGCAGTGCTGCTCGACCGCACCATCAAGGGATTTGAAATCCGCGTCGTAGGGGCGGCGCCCCGGGCGGCGCGCTTCGGCGGTTTCAATTCCAATCAGCTGATCCTTCTCACCTTTGCGATCTCCGGCGCGTTGGCCGGCCTTGCGGGCATCATCGAGGTTGCCGGACCGGTCGGGCACCTCCAGCCCGGCTTTTCACCTGGTTACGGCTTCACCGCGATCATCGTCGCCTTCCTCGGGCGGCTGAACCCGGTTGGAATATTAATTGCAGGTCTTTTTCTCGCACTCACCTTCATTGGCGGCGAACAGGCCCAGATTGCGATGAAGATACCGTTGGACGTCACCAAGGTCTTTCAGGGGATTCTGCTGTTCTACGTGCTCGCCTGCGACTCCCTCATTCTCTACCGTTTCAGGCTGATTTTCCCTTCGCGGCAGGTGCACAGTGGAAATATTTGAAGCCATCATTCTGTCGGTGCTCGCGGCATCGACGCCGCTATTGATCGCTGCCACCGGCGAACTCGTGACCGAGCGATCCGGCGTGCTCAACCTCGGCGTCGAGGGCATGATGATCGTGGGCGCGGCGTGCGGATTTGGCGGCGCATGGCTCACCGGATCCATCACTGTAGGCGCCATCTGCGGGATAGGTGCCGGCACACTGCTGTCACTGATCTTTGCGCTGATGACGCTGGGCCTCGCGGTCAACCAGGTTGCCTCGGGGCTTGCCCTCACGATCCTTGGCGTGGGACTATCCGGTTTGATCGGCGCCGGCTTCGTCGGCGAAAGAATTACACCGGCTCCTCATCTTTACATTCCGGGTCTTACCGATATTCCAATGGTTGGACGTATCTTGTTTGGCGAGGACGCGTTCGTTTATCTGTCGTTGGCGCTGGTGATCGGCGTCTGGCTGTTTCTTTACCGCACGCCGGCGGGACTGGTGCTGCGGGCGGCCGGCGACAATCATGTTTCGGCCCATGCGCTCGGATATCCCGTGCTTCGAATTCGCTTGTTCGCCGTGATGTTCGGCGGCGCGTGCGCGGGGCTCGCGGGGGCGTATCTTCCGTTGGCCTATACACCTTTCTTCATCCCGGGCATGACGGCCGGCCGCGGCTGGATCGCGCTCGCGCTCGTGGTGTTCGCATCGTGGTTTCCGGGCCGCCTGGTGATCGGCGCCTATCTGTTCGGAGCGGTGACCATCCTTCAATTGCACGCGCAGGGCCTGGGCCTCGGTATTCCCTCGCAATTCATGTCGGCATTACCTTACCTGGCGACCGTCATTGTGCTTGTTCTGATTTCGCGGGCGAGAACCGGCGGCTCGACCGCGCCCGCGGCCTTGGGAACTGTATTCGTGCCGGATCGATAAATACCCGAAGCGCACGCGATGGGGCGCGTGTGCATCGGGACCGAATATTCATCCCCTTGGTAACCGGAGAAACCCAATGAGAAAGATTCTCATCGCGGCGGCGGCAGTGATGGTCACGGCCGGAGCAAGCCTTGTCAGCGCATCTGCCGCCGACAAGCTCAAAGTAGGCTTTATCTATCTCGGGCCGGTCGGAGATTTCGGCTGGACCTACCAGCATGAAGTGGCGCGACAGGCGCTGGTGAAGGAATTCGGCGACAAGATCGAGACGACCTATCTCGAGAATGTCAGCGAAGGTCCGGACGCCGAGCGCTCGATCGAACAGCTCGTGCGCGCAGGCAACAAGCTGATCTTCACCACCTCGTTCGGCTACATGGACCCGACGCTGAAAGTGGCCAAGAAATATCCCAACGTGCACTTCGAGCACGCCACCGGCTTCAAACGCGACAAGAACATGGCGATCTACAACGGCCGGTTCTACGAGGGCCGCTACATCCAGGGCATTATCGCCGGCAAGATGTCGAAGGCCGGCGTACTCGGCTACATCGGCTCATTCCCAATTCCAGAAGTTATCATGGGCATGAATGCCACCATGCTCGGCGCGCAGACGGTCAATCCCAACATCAAGGTCAAGATCATCTGGGCCAACACGTGGTTCGATCCCGGCAAGGAAGCTGATGCCGCCAAGGCGCTGCTCGATCAGGGAGCCGACGTGATCATGCAGCACACCGACAGCCCGGCGGCCATGCAGATCGCATCCGAGCGCGGCAAGCTGGCGTTCGGACAGGATTCCGAAATGATCAAGTTCGGTCCGAAGACGCAGTTGACGTCGATCATCGACAACTGGGCGCCCTACTACATCGAGCGCGTCAAGGCCGAACTCGACGGCAAGTGGGCCTCGGCGGACGTCTGGGGCGGGCTAAAGTCGAAAATGGTGGTGATGGCGCCCTACACCAACATGCCCGACGACGTGAAGAAAATGGCGATGGATACGGAAGCCGCCATCATTGCCGGCAAACTGCACCCGTTCAAATGTCCTGTCATTGGCCAGGACGGCAAGGCGGTCGAATGCAAGGGCGGCGACCATCTCGACGATGGCCAGATCCTCGGCATGAACTTCTACGTCAAGGGAATCGACGACAAGATTCCCGGCAAGTAAGGCCGGCGTTCTGCAAGGCCGTGGGGTTCGGGCGGCAACGCCCGAACCCTTTTTCCTATCATTGAATAAGCCCTACCCCAGCTGCATCGCGTGCGCGGCGGCGCTGTGGCGGCGGATCAGGTCCGATACGTCGAGCCCCGGAATGGCGGCATCCGTCACCACCCATTTGCCGCCGACCATCACCCTGTCGGCGCGATGGGCGCCGCACAGGACCAGCGCGGCCAGCGGATCGCCATGGCCGGAAAACCGCAATTCGTCGAGCTTGAACAGCGCGAGATCGGCAGCCTTGCCCACCGCGATCTCGCCGAGCTCCGGGCGGCCGACGCACGCCGCCGATCCCCTGGTGGCCCAGCGCAACGCATCCTTGTGACTGACGCGACCGACACCGTAGCGCGCCCGCTGCACCAGGAACGCGGCGCGGACTTCCTGCATCAGGTTGGACTCATCGTTTGAGGCCGAACCATCGACGCCGAGACCGATCGCAACGCCCGCCTCTTCCATGTCGCAGACCGGGCAGCATCCGGAAGCCAAGAGCTGGTTGCTGCAGGCGCAATGGCTGATCGCGGTTTTCGCCCTCCCCAACCGCTTTATTTCCTGGGCGTTGAAATGAATGCCGTGTGCGAGCCACGTTCGCCCGTTCAGCCAGCCGCATTGCTCCAGATAATCAAGCGGCCGGCAGCCATGCATCTGCTCGCAGAATTTGTTCTCATCCTGGGTCTCCCCCAAATGGGTGTGCAGGCGGACATCGAGCCTGTCGGCGAGATCGGCGGTAGCGCGCATCAGCGGTGTCGTCGCCGAAAACGGCGAGCACGGCGCCAGCGCGATCTGCAGCATGGCGTCGGCGCCGCGCTGATGATGTTTCGCCACCACGCGTTCGCTGTCGGCGAGGATGGTGTCCTCGTCCTGCACCACGTTGTCAGGCGGCAATCCGCCGTCGCGCTGCGAGAGGTTCATCGAGCCCCGCGTCAGCAGCGCGCGGATGCCGAGCCGCCTGGCGACGTTAACCTCGATATCGACGGCGTCCTCAAGTCCGGCGGGAAAGAGGTAATGATGGTCGGTCGTGGTGGTGCAGCCCGAAAGCAACAGCTCCGACATCGCCACGGTGACCGCGAGATCAAGCGATTCCGGCGTCAGCCGCGCCCATACCGGATAAAGCGCGGTCAGCCATGGAAACAATTCGCGATCGAGCGCCGCAGGCAGCGCACGTGTCAGTGTTTGGTAGAAATGATGATGCGTGTTGATCAGTCCGGGCAGCACCACATGGTCGCCCGCCTCGAAGACCCCCGCGGAAGTCGTCGGCTGGGCGCCCCTCGGCACCAGTTCGACGATCTTGCCGTTCTGGACGACGATGCCGCGTTCGGCGCCATCGGCAAGAATGGCCAAGGGATCTTTGACCCAGATTGCCCGATTTTGATCCATCATCTCTTACCTTTTCCTGCGAACGACAACATGATCAGACGGGCAACCTTGCAATTCAAGGACCAGCACGTCCCTGACAGGGAGAAGGTCCTGTCGAGGGCTCTCACCTATCCATGAATTTCATCAACGCGGGAATGAGATTTTTGGGTGTGGCTGAATTCCCGGGCGAGCTCATCCTCGACCATAGAACCTGGCGTTGAGTGCGTCAGGCAGACAATGCCGCTTGGCATGGGCCTTGTAATGGTCTGAGATGGAAGAACACCACGCCACGCGAAGGACCAGTTCATGACCAGCGAAATCCACCCGGTAGATCAAATCCTGCCAACCCCTCGGCTGCTGGCGCTCGGGCTGCAGCATGTTCTGGTGATGTATGCCGGCGCGGTCGCGGTGCCCCTGATCATCGGTCGGGCGCTGAAACTGACGCCTGAAGAAGTCGCCTTCCTGATCAGCGCGGACTTGTTCGCCTGCGGGCTTGCCACCCTGGTGCAATGCATCGGCTTTCCCGGCGTCGGTGTCCGGCTCCCGGTGATGATGGGCGTTACCTTCGCATCCGTCGGCCCCATGCTGTCGATGGCTGCGGCTCCCGATATCGGTTTGCTCGGCATCTACGGCTCGGTCATCGCTGCCGGAATCTTCGGCATCGTTGCCGCTCCCTTCATCAGCCGGCTGTTGCCGCTGTTTCCGCCGGTCGTGACCGGGACGATCATCATGGTGATCGGCATCTCGCTGATGCGCGTGGGAATCAACTGGGCCGGCGGCGGATTACCCACTTTGACCAGGGTGGTCGACGGCGTGCCCGGCGCGTTTCCGAATCCGGGCTACGGCCAGTTGCAGGGACTCGGCATCGCACTGTTCGTGCTTTTGGTCATTCTCGGCCTGATCAAATGGGGGTCCGGCTTCATCACCAACGTCTCGGTGCTGCTCGGCATCATTGCCGGCGCGATCCTGGCCAGCGTGCTCGGCGTCATGCATTTCGAGAAGGTCGTCGCGGCGCCGTGGGGCGATATCGTGCTTCCGCTCCATTTCGGATTGCCGCAATTCCATCTGGTGCCAATACTCACCATGTGCATCGTGATGATCGTTGTGATGATCGAATCGCTCGGCATGTTCCTGGCGCTGGGCGAGATCACCGGCAAGACCATCGATCGCGACGCGCTGACGCGCGGGTTGCGCGCCGACGGTGTCGGCACGCTGCTCGGCGGTTTGTTCAACACCTTTCCCTATACCTCCTTCTCGCAGAATGTCGGGCTTGTCAGCGTCACCGCCGTGCGCTCGCGCTGGGTGACCGTGACCGGCGGCGTGATCATGCTGCTGCTCGGCCTGCTGCCGAAGATGGCGGCCCTTGTCGAGGCTATCCCGGTCGTGGTGCTCGGCGGCGCCGGGCTTGTAATGTTCGGCATGGTCGCCGCCACGGGCGCGCGAATCCTCACCACCGTCGACTTCAGGAACAATCGCTACAACCTGTTCGTGGTCGCGATCTCGCTCGGCTTCGGCATGATCCCGCTCGCTGCGCCGAATTTCTTCCGCAACCTGCCGCACGATCTGCAGCCGCTGCTGGAATCCGGCATCCTGCTTGGCGCGATCGTCGCCGTCCTCCTCAATGCGTTCTTCAACGGCGTCGGGACCAAAGCTGCCGCGGAGGCCGACGCCGTGGCGGCGGCGTCTTCGGCGCAGCATGTGTGAGGCGTGACCACCGTAGGGTGGGCAACGGCGCGCTTGCGCCGTGCCCGCCATCAATCGCAGCGCATGATGAATGGTGGGCACGCTTGCGCTTTGCCCACCCTACCGCGCTCCTCACCATGAGGAACTGCGTTTCAACTGCCCCGATACGTGGCGTAGCTCCAGGGCGTGACGAGGAGCGGCACGTGGAGATGGCCTTCGGGATCGCTGACCGAGAACCGCAGCGGAATGCGGTCGAGGAACGGCGGATCCGACATCGGCACCTGTCGCTCCGCAAAATATTTGCCGACGGAAAACATCAACTCGTAACGGCCGATCGGCACCGGCCGGCCGTGAACCAGCGGCTGATCGGTTCGGCCGTCGGCGTTGGTGGTCGCACGCGTCACGAGACGGCTTACACCGAGGTCCGACAGCTCGATCAATTCGAGTTCGATCCCCGCCGCCGGCCTGCCGCTGTGGGTGTCGAGCACGTGCGTCGACAGGCGCCCGTGCACCTGCAGCCGATCCTCCGAGGTCACGAGCTGGTCGATACGCAACGCCGCAATCCTGCAGATCTCGTCAATCGACTTCTGCATTTCGGTTTCGACATTGTTTGGCAGGCGACGCTCGAAATCGCGCAGGATCGAATCCCTGGTGTGACGGCGAACGCAGACGATATAGGGAAATCCGAATTTGGCGCGGTAGGCGTTGTTGACCCGCTCGAAGGCCGCATATTCGGCATCCGACAACCGATCGAGGCCGACGCTGTTCTGTTCGGCATTGGATTCCGCGGTAAGGCCCGCGGCGCGCTGGGTCTTGCTGGCAAGATCGGGATGCGCCTTGATCAGGGCAAGGCGAAGCTCCGGCACCGCACGGTCGACTGCGGTCTTCATCGCCGCGAACAGCTGGTTTACGCCAGCGAACGGCCGCAGCGAGGCAGCCTGTTCCGCAATCCACGGCGAATACTCGAAGATATTGGCAAGCGCCCCGACAAAATCGGCCTTGCTGCAGGCGTTCAAATCGGAAAGCGCTTTCTGAGACATGGGTCGTAATTATCCGACGTACGGCGCGCTGGCCGCAAGATGAGAGAGATGAGCATGCCAGTGCTGGGCGATCTGCAGGCGCGTCGGTACCCAGACCCGCTCATGGCTCTTGATGTAGTCGAGAAACCGCATCAGCGATGCGGCGCGGCCCGGGCGCCCGACGACGCGGCAATGCAAGCCGACCGACATCATCTTCGGCGAAGTTTCGCCCTCCGCGTACAGCACGTCGAAACTGTCCTTGAGGTAGGTAAAGAACTGGTCGCCGCCGCCGAACCCCTGGGCATTGACGAAGCGCATGTCGTTGACGTCGAGGCTATAGGGAATGATCAGATGCGGTCCGGCCGGCCCCTTGATCCAATAGGGCAGATCGTCGGCATAGGAGTCGCAGGAATAGAGAAAACCGCCCGCTTCCATCACGAGCTTCACGGTGTTGATCGACGTCCGCCCGGTGTACCAGCCGAGCGGCCGTTGCCCGGTAACTTCGGTGTGGACGCGGATCGCGTCCGCAATCTCGGCGCGCTCCTCCGCCTCCGACATGTCCTTGTGCTCGACCCATCTGAGGCTGTGGCTGGCGATATCCCAACCGGCTTCCTGCATCGCCGCGACCACTTGAGGGTTTCGCTTCAAGGCCGTCGCCACACCGAAGACCGTGGTCGGCAACTCGCGCTCGGTAAACATCCGCCATAGCCGCCAGAAGCCGGCACGCGAACCATACTCGAACATCGACTCGATATTGGCGTGGCGCTGTCCGGGCCAGGGCTGCGCGCCCAGCACGTCCGACAAAAACGCTTCCGAGGCGCGGTCGCCGTGCAAAATATTATTTTCGCCGCCTTCCTCGAAATTCACCACGAACTGTACGGCGATACGCGCATCGCCGGGCCAGCGCGGATCGGGCGGATTGCGGCCGTAGCCATGGAGATCCCTGGGATATCCGGCCTCAGCCATTCACACTTCCTCGAAGCGGACTTTCTGCGCGCCCTTCCAAAGCACGGTCTTGCCCAGCGCGGGCAAATTCTCAAGGCCGGAAGTCAGGGTGATGAAATGATTGCCCGCGAGTTGTCCCACCTTGCTGGCGAAGTGCACGCCGCCATAGGCCAGCAGAATCTCGGTCTCGCTGATGCCGCCGGGATAAAGAATGATCTGGCCCGGCGCGGGATAGCTGGTGTGGTTCTCAAAGCTCACGCCAAAGTCGAGATCGCCGAGCGGCATCCAGACCCCTTCGCCGCTCCAGCGTACATGGATAGCCTGGCTCTCGAACGGCATCGCCCGACGGAAAGCCGCGCAGGTCTTGGGTGCGAGCTGTTCTTCGAAACGAGCCTGAAACGTGAAGTCGCCGGCGCGGAAAATGAGTTGGCTCATTCATGGTACCTGTGGTTGCCTTTGAAGGATTCCTTCGACGAATAGACTGGAGCGAACTTGCCACCGAGCTTGCGAAAAGCAAGGAATGTTCCAGCCGACGGCTGAATTCTAGGGCCTTTTGCCATGCTCAGCAAAGACTGATTGGCCGCTCCAGGACAAGCTTGCTCCTGGCTCGAGACTAGTTGCCCGGGGGGAGAGCCGCGCCTATTCGTCCGACCGCTTTCGTTCAAAGGACCAACCGAAAATTCCGGTGCGACGCACCTCCGGCTCCGGCGGCGGAGCTGGCGCGACTTCCGCCTGCGGAGGCGGCGGCGGAACGGGCAAATTCTCGCACTTCATCGAGTAGACCAGCTTGCCGTCTGCCGTGCGGCCGATGGGCGCACAATTGTCGATACGCGCAGTCGTATTCTTGGGCACCAGTTTCGTTTGCGCCCATGCCGGTGACGAAATCAGGAGAATTGCAAGTATGAGCTTCTTCATCGGATTCTCTCGCGGACCATGCGCCGATCGGCCGCTATTGAACCGGATCGGCCAAGGGAAGTCCAACGATGTTAGGGCGCCAAGCAGGCTTGAGGCACTGCTGGCATCCGTGGCTGCTCAAAGAGGGGCGGACACCCGGCTGCGCCAATTTTGCCGATTTTATCGCTCGATAAACTGGGGTAGGGTTTTTGACAAATACCGGTTCCTTCCCCCTCACAAAGCGAGATTGGACCATATCGACAGGCCCTGCCGCTACGGGTAGGGTCCGCAGCCAAAAAACGTTCCGGAGAGACGCTGTTGTTGGAGAAGTTCACGTTGAAGCGCGATTACTATGCCGGTGGCCTGATGCTTCTGCTCGGAGTGGGAGCCGCGGTGACCGGCTCGGGCTATAAATTCGGCAGCCTCGCCCGAATGGGTCCCGGTTTCATGCCGGTCGTGCTGGGTGTGCTGCTGGCATTTCTGGGGCTCCTGATCGCGGGCACGGCGCTCGGGTCGTCCGAACCCGACGACAAGAAGTTCCTGCCGCCTAACCCGCAATGGTTCGGCTGGTTCTGCATCCTCGCCGGTCCCATCCTGTTCATCATCCTTGGGCACTATGGCGGCATGATCCCGGCGGTGTTCGTCTGCGTCTTCGTCTGCGCGCTCGGGGACAAAACCGCCACCTATAAATCGTCGCTCGTGCTGGCGAGCGGTGTCACTGTGTTCGGCGTGCTGCTGTTCCATTACCTGCTGAACATTCCGTTTCCGCTGCTGCGCGGGGTGAACCTTTGATCTCAACCGCGCTTACCGATCTCTGGTACGGCTTTGGCGTTGCGCTTGAGCCGCACAACCTGATGTATTGTTTCCTCGGCGTGCTGGTCGGCAACCTGGTCGGCGTGTTGCCGGGCATGGGACCCGTCGCGACGATTTCGATTTTGCTGCCGCTGACCTTCGGCATGCATCCGGTGCCCGCGATCCTGATGCTGTCCGGCGTCTATTACGGCGCCCAGTATGGCGGGGCCATCTGCTCGATTCTGCTGAATCTGCCGTGTCATCCGCCCCACGCCGTCACCTGCCTCGACGGCTTTCCGCTGACCAAGCAGGGCAAGGGCGGCACGGCGCTCGGCATAACCGTCATCGCCGCCTTCATCGGCGCATCGTTCGGCATCACCGAGATGATTTTCCTGGCGCCGTTCCTGGTCAAGATGGCGCTCGAATTCGGTCCGGCCGAGGTCTGCTCGCTGATGCTGGTGGGATTGCTTGCCGGATCGACGCTGGCCAAGGGCTCGCCGCTCAAGGGCATCGCGATGACGGTTCTCGGCTTGCTGGTCGGAATCGTCGGATCCGACATCGAGACCGGTCAGCCGCGCTTCACTTTCGGCATTACCGAATTGTTCGACGGCGTCGAAATTATCGCGCTGGCGCTCGGAATGTTCGGCATCGCCGAGTTCATGAACAGCATCAACAATACCGAAACCGTCGACATGAAATACGCCAACGTCGGAATCTCCGACATGTTTCCGTCGAAGGCCGACCTCAAACTGGCCTTCTGGCCCATGATCCGCGGCACCTTTCTCGGCAGCCTTTGCGCGCTGATCCCGGGCACCGGTCCGACCATCGCCTCCTTCGTGTCCTACGCCACCGAGAAGAAAATATCGAAAACACCGGAGCGTTTCGGTCACGGCGCGATCGAGGGCGTCGCATGCCCGGAGGCCTCGACCCATTCCTCGGTGCAGGGCGACTTCATCCCGACCATGAGCCTTGGCATTCCCGGCGACACCGTGATGGCGTTGCTGCTGGGCGCGCTCATCATTCACGGCATCGTCCCCGGCCCTCAGCTGATCAGCCAGCACGCCGACATCTTCTGGGGCCTGATCGCGAGCTTCTGGATCGGCAATATCCTGCTCGTCATCCTCAACGTGCCGATGATCGGCCTGTGGGTGAAGCTTCTGAGCATTCCATACCGCTACCTCTATCCGAGCGCGATGTTCTTCGTCTGCATCGGAGTCTATGCCGCCAGCAATGACATGTTCCAGGTCGGCGAGACGCTGGTGATCGGCGTCGTGGGCTACATCCTGTTGCGTCTCGACTTCCACCCGGCTCCGATCCTGCTCGGGTTCGTGCTCGGGCCACGTTTCGAGGAAAATTTCCGGCGCAGCCTGTTGATCTCCCGCGGCGACCTGATGACCTTTATCGAGCGCCCGATCAGCGCCTTCTTCCTCTTGATCTGCGTCGTGCTGATCGCCGCCCAGATCTATGTCTGGCTGCGCAAGCCGAAGATCGTTGCGGACGAGAAGGCCATCGAGTCGCAGGTGCCCTCAACGCCATATTCGGAATTGGCGGGTTGACGGCAAGCGGCGCACGTAGCGGGCCGGCGATTTGGAACGCCGCTTGCCGCTACGAGCCGCCGCCGGACAAGAGCTTGACGAGCAGATACAGATACTCCTCGCCCTCATAGAACGATTTCACGGCGATCCGTTCGTCCTTGCCGTGCGCCCGGATGTCATTGATGTCGCCGGCCAGGCCGGAATGGCCGTAGGTCGGAATGCCGGCGTTGCGCAGATAGCTCCCATCGGTAGCGCCCGCGCTCATGGTCGGAAGCACGACGGCGCCGGGCCAGAACTCCTGCGACAATTTTCCGATCGATCCCATGATCTCCTCGTGCAGCGCGGAGGGTGCGCTCAACACCGGCTGATCGAGTTGGGTGACGGTGATCTGGTCGTCCGCAAGCACGCGCTCCAGCGTCGCCTTGACCTCCTCGACGGATTCACCCGGCATGATCCGGCAATTGACTTTGGCGCTCGCCAGTTGCGGCAACGCGTTGACCGCATGTCCGCCCTCCAGCATCGTCGCGACGCAGGTGGTGCGCAGCTGGGCGTTGTAGACCGGATTGGCCGCAAGCCGGACAAACGACATCGCTGCCGGATCGGGCTTATCTGACAAAACCGTGCGCATATCGGCCGCGGTCTGCTCGCCTTCGAACTGGGCGGTGCGCTCAAAGTAGGCGCGCGTGGTCTCGTTGAGCTTCAGCGGAAAGCTGAATTTGGAGAGGCGCACCAGCCCCTCCGCCAGATGATAGATTGCATTGTCCCTGGTCGGGACCGAGCTGTGGCCACCTTTGTTTCTCACGTCGAGCCGATAACTCAGCGAGACCTTCTCGCTGGTCTGGACGCTGTTGCGTATCGCCTTGCCGTCCTTCAGCCCGACGCCGCCGCCCTCGTTCAACGCGAACTCGGCATCGATCAGGTCGCGATGGTTCTTGAGCAGCCACTGGATTCCCAGAGCGTCGCGGTCGAGGATTTCCTCGTCGGTCTCAAGCGCCATGATGATATCGCGATCCGGCTTGTAGCCTTCCTGCTTGTAGCGAATGAGATTGGTGACGAAAGCTGCCGCCATGTATTTGTCGTCGCCGCTGCCGCGCGCATAGAAATAGCCGTCCTTTTCAGTCAGCTTGAACGGTTCGACCGACCAGTCCTCGCGGTTGGCCGGAACGACGTCGAGATGCGCCAACAGCAAAATCGGCTTGCGCGCGCCGCTGCCGCGCAGCCGGGCGACCAGATTGCCCTTGCGCGGCGCCGGCAAGAACACGTGAACGTCCGCATCTGCAAAACCCGCCGTCCGCAGACGAGCCGCCATCGCCTCGGCGGCGCGCGCGGTATCGCCGGTCGCGGTCACGGTGTTGATCTCGATCAGCTCCTTGTAGATGTCGAAGGCAAGCTGCTGTCGCGGGCTTGCCGCTTCGGCGGCCGCAGGGCGCGACAGCGCCGGAAGAATTGAGACCGCTGCGGCGAGGCAAGCGATCCAAAGGCCTCTCCGCCGAGTGAGGCTGCCAAACCCGATTACATCGAACATCCTGCTCTCCCATTTGTAGCGACCCTCTAACGGCGAAGGGCTCGAACATCTTCGACCGTCACCGCATCCTGGTAACCATTGTTAAAATGCATTCGCACATAATTCACAATGGCGGCAACCTGGTCGTCGCTCAACATCGCCCCGAACGGCGGCATTCCGCGTTGCCCATTGACCACGATGCTGATTGCATATCCGCCGGCTTCGAGATTGCTGTTGCCTGCAAGCGATGGATAGGTTCCCGCTCCTGTCGCGCCCTTGCCGTCGGACATGTGACAACCGCGGCAGAACCTGGCGAACAATTGCTCGCCGCTCTTTTCAAGAAGGCCGGGGCCTGTACTCGTGGCCGGTTGCGACGTCTGCGTGCCGATGTTTTGCGCGCACGCCGGGAACGAAAACCCAAAAAACGTCGCTGACATCGCCGCGGCCAAGGCGATACGACGGCTCGCGTTTTCACGTGTCATTCGAATGGTACCCGCTGGTCCCGTTTCAATGGCGTTGCTCTATTGTTTGACCACGCGATCATGCAACCGCGTGACGGCGTCAAGCGACGATAGAATGGCACCCTCCTGCCATGCCGGAATGTAGGACGCGTGCTCGCCCGCCAGAACGATCCTGCCGTCGATCTGGCAGAGATTGTCGTAGTGCTCCGCCCTTGTCTTGTCGGTCCAGCTCCCGGCACAGCCCAACGTAAAGGGGACGCGATGCCAGGCGACCGCTATGCCGTTCTCGAATTCTGCGCGGTACTGCGGATGAATGCGGGCGCCGAATTCAACGGCCCGGGCGATCCGCTCGGCCGGCGACATCGACGTGAACTCGAAGGCATTGGGGCTGTCGAAAAGATATCCGCCCAGAAGCACGCCCCTGCCCGTGCCATTGAGGCCGGAATTAGGATATGCGATTTGCCGGATCGGCATGTCCGTGTAGCTGATACCGCCGTAGATCGCCTCGTCCTCTTCCCAGAACCGGCGCCTGAATTGCAAGCCGATCTTGACCGAGGGCGTATAGGGTACGGCGTCGATAGCCGCCTTCATGCGGTTACCCACGTCGACCCGGAGCTGACTGAGAATAGACAGCGGAATCGTGCAGACACACCAGTCCGCCTTGACTTGCTGGGGCGTCGCCGGAGCCTTGAGGTCGGTGTAGGTAACGGTCACGCCGCGGTCGTCCTGCTGTATCCGGGTCACCTTCGCGTCGTACCGAACGAGATGGCCGACTTCCCGCGCAAACGCCTTGCCGATCATGTCCATGCCACCGACCGGCTGAAACATCGTGGGCTGGAATTCATGAAGCGCGAAATTCCGCAGATAGCGCCAGAGCCGCGATTCCAAGATGGTCGACAGATCGATCGGCTCGCTCGGGACTGGCGCTGCGCCGATGCCCCCGCCTGGCTCCCTGGCATAGCCTCGAAAGTCACCGGAAATGAGGTTTGCCTTGTAGGCGTAATTGCTGTCGAGCGCGCCCCAGCTCCGCAGCGCCTGCATCAGGATCTCGCGATCCTCTTTCGACACGGCTTCGTCGAGCTTGCCCTGCTGCGTTACCTTGGCCAGCAATTCCGAAATCTGGCCCTGGAAATCCGCCTTGATGGCGCGAATGCGCTGCGGAACGCCACCGAAAGCGCCTGCGGCGTGCAGGTACGCGTTATGATTAAGCTGGATGAACGGCTCGAGCGCGACGCCAAGTCGTTTGCAGTAATCGAGAAGCGCGCGATGGTGATAGGGAATCCGCCACGGCCCGGGATTGATATAGAGGCCTTGCTCGAACTCGCAGACCTGCCTGACACCACCAAGTTCGGTATAAGAATCCCCGCCGCGCAGCGTCCAGTTGCGGCCCCCTGCCCGGCTGTTGAACTCCAGAATCCGGACTTGATATCCGGCCTTGCGCAACTCCAGCGCCGCCGCCATGCCGGCGAGTCCGGCGCCAAGGACAAGCACGGAGGCGCCCTTCGGATCGCCGTCGAGCCTGATCGGCCCCTTGTATCCGGAGTCGGACGCAAACCCGAGGCTCGTCATCGCATGATACATCGCCGCGCTGCCTGACACCGCTCCGATCAGGGACAGCAAGTCGCGCCGCGTAACCGTTGCACGTTCGTTTTGCATCGTGCTCCATTCGTGACCGGCACTGCGAATTGTTCTCAGGCAGAACGGAGACACTATTATATTGTATGTCCGGGGTCGAACTTTTATCGTTGGTCAAAGCGCTCCTTCGCTTGACCTGTCGAGCTTGCCTGTTTTGGTGACGTATCGGTATTCTCTGCGGCAGTATTTGAAAGAAAAACAATGATGTGGGAATCGATACTGACCGAATGGGCGAGCCTGATCCTGCGCTGGCTGCATGTGGTGGCGGGCATCGGGTGGATCGGCAGTTCGTTCTATTTCATTCATCTCGACCTCAGCCTGAAAACGCGCAGCGATTTGCCCGAAGGGGTTTACGGCGAAGCCTGGCAGGTCCATGGCGGCGGCTTTTATCGGATTATGAAATATCTGGTCGCGCCGGCGAAGATGCCGGACGAGCTGACCTGGTTCAAATGGGAAGCCTACGCCACCTGGCTATCCGGCTTCGCCCTGATGGTCGTGGTTTATTATCTCGACGCGGAACTATTTCTGGTCGACAGATCGATCCTCAACCTGACGCCCCTGCAGGCCGGAATGTTCAGCCTGGGCAGCCTCGTTCTGGCGTGGCTTCTGTATGAGGGTGCGTGCAGAACAGGGTTGGCCCGGCACGAACTGCCCTTTGCGTTGGGGGGTTACGTGTTCCTCGTCGGCCTCACCTATGCATTCACCCACGTGCTGAGTGGACGCGGCGCTTTCAATCAGATCGGAGCGATCGTCGGAACGATCATGGTCGCCAACGTGTTCGTGGTCATCATTCCAAACCAGAAGAAGATCGTCGCCGCGCTGCTGGCCGGTCGATCGCCCGACCCGAAACTCGGCCTGCAAGGCAAACAGCGATCGGTCCACAACAATTACCTGACGTTGCCGGTGATCGTGCTGATGATCAGCAACCACTATCCGCTGCTGTTCGCCACGCGCTACAACTGGCTGATCGTTGCGATCGTGCTCGCGCTCGGTCCGATCATCCGGCACTTTTTCAATGAGCGGCATGCCGGGCGGGAGTCGCCCTGGTGGGTATGGGGGGTTGCCGGTGCCGGCATGATCGCCATTGCGCTGCTGTCAGCGGCCGGTCCCCGGGACATCAAGACCGGGGCGCTGTCGTCGGCGCCGACCTTCGCCAATATCCAGGAGATTGTGCTGTCGCGATGCAGCATGTGCCATGGCGCCGAGCCGGTCTGGGAAAAGATCGTCACGGCGCCCAAGGGTATCCTCCTCGACCAACCCGATCATATCCGCCGCGCCGCCCGCCTGATTGGACGCAACGCGGCGTGGTCGAGCGCGATGCCGCCGGGCAATGTGACCGAGATGACCGGCGAGGAACGCGCGCTGATCGCGGCATGGCTCGGAGCCGGCGGGCGGTAGAGCGCGGCCTTGCGCGCCATCAGCGCCTTCCGTAGCAGTGGAAGCCGCCGTAAATTCCCGACCGGTCCTGCGCAAAGCCGATCGCACTTCGCTCCTCGTCCCGACGCCAGACCTGCCGCAACGACGCGAGTTCTGCGCCTTCCAGCGGCGATTTGAGGCCGGCGGTACGAAAGATCACGCGGACATTGTCGCTGCCGGTGCGATCGATCGCGTTCCAAAGCGCGTGGACTTCTTCGGTCGCCATCCAATCCTGCGAGTCCAGAAGAATGACGGCATCGACCTCGCGTGCCGGAAGACTTTCCAGGAACAGCCGGAGATTGGCATGGACCGGAATGATCAATCCTGCACCGTTGCGCATGCGCTCGAACTGGCAAGCTTGCAAATAAGGCGGCAGGCAGCGATCCCCTGGACCGGGGTAACCGCGATGCAGCGCCTGCCAGGCAAAATAATTCGTCTCGTTGGGATGACCGTTGATCAGGCGCAGCAGCCGTTCGTGTAGCACCTCATTGAGCGGCGCGCCGCCGCCCAATAGAGCGCGTTGCTGCGGAGGAATACCGAGGCTGAACAACAGAGCCGGGGTACCCGTGATCAGCCGCGCCAGCGGGGCGTGAAACAGCCGGTCCAGACGCTTCAGCGCTTCAATGCGCTCGGGCGCGTCCGGCTTGCCCTTCAGCAGCGCCGCGAGGTCGATGCCTGCGAATTTCGCCACCAAATGGGCAAGGCCGATAAAGCGGCCGAGCATGCCGTGGCGGTAGAAGCCGTCGGTGAAATAGGCATGCCGCGGACGGCCAAAGATGTTGCGCCTGTCCCAGTATGCGCGCGCCTCGGCGTCGAGCATCGGCCGCAGCCGCTCGCGGTAAAGTTCGGAGTTCGAGGGAGAGGCAGCCTCACCGAAAAACCGCCAGAACTCGGCGTATTCGGAGAAGGCGCGAATACCGGCAAGCTTGAGCTTGAGCAACGACAGATGCGCCTCATTGAGATCGACCGCATAAACCTGAGCCGGTTGCGCGGTGAGATACGACAGCGCGTTGCATCCGCCGGACGAGATGGTGACGATGGTTGATCCCAGCGGCAATCGCAGCGCCGCGAGATCGGCTACCGGGTCCTCCCAGATCTGGGTATAGACCAGGCGGCGAAACCAGAACGCGAAAAGCCTGTCCCAAACAGTCGCTTCACCCTCGCCCCTGCTGTTGCGGACTGCGTCCGCGATAAGCTGCGTGTTCATCCGTGCCTCGAATCAACAATCTGACAAGCCTATCGGGGGCTCGCTGCAGTTTTGCGACAGTCGACGGATGCAAACATCGTCGCGGAGACTGTGTGCAGTCAGTATTTTTTGCGATCCCGTGCGGCGACTCTCGATCTGTCACACCCCTGTCGCGCGAACATCGCAAGGAGTGGACGATCACAGGCAAGATGAGGTGTATTGATGTCCGCGTATTTCCGGGATGTCGGCGCAGATTCCTCCTGGCCGGTCGAAGCAACTCGCCGCATGAACCGGATGTACCGCCGGCAGCGGCATATTTACGACGGAACGCGGCGGTACTACCTGCTCGGCCGCGACAAGATGATATCGGGCCTGCGGCTGGATGCGGGCTCGAACGTGCTGGAGATCGGCTGTGGAACCGGCAGAAACCTGGTTTTGGCGGCTCGCCTTTATCCAACCGCACGGCTCTTCGGCATCGATGTCTCGACCGAAATGCTGACCACTGCGATCGCGGCCATCTCGCGTGCGGGCCTGACCAGACAGGTTCGCGTCGCGCACGGCGATGCAACGGCATTTGACCCAAAGAGATTGTTCGGCATCCCCCAGTTCGACCACGTGATGATTTCCTATAGTCTATCGATGATCCACGACTGGCGCGGTGTTCTCCGCGCCGCCGCTGCCCACCTCAAACCTGGCGGCCATCTGCATGTGGTCGATTTCGGCGGGCAGGAGCGGCTGCCGGGATTGGCCCGCTTGCTGCTGCGGCGATGGCTTGCGATGTTCGACGTCACGCCACGCGACGGTCTCCAGCACGAGTTGTCAGCCATGGCCGACGGCGCCGGGGCAAAACTGAGGTTCGAGCGCCCATTCCGCGGCTATGCCCAATATGGCGTGCTGACCTTCCCGCCGGAGCCGGGGAAGCCGTGAGCCCGTGGCTCGCATTGTTTGCTGCGGGGCTCCTCGAGATCGCCTGGGCGTTCGGCTTGAAATATTCCGACGGCCTCACCCGGTTTTGGCCCACGGCCGCAACCGTGGTCGCGATCGTGCTCAGCTTCGCGCTGATGGCGCTTGCGCTGCGGTCCCTGCCCTTTGGCACCGCGTACGCCGTGTGGACCGGAATTGGCGCCGCCGGCAGCATCGTCGTCGGAATGGTGATCTTCAGTGAGCCCACCGATCCGGTTCGAATCGTTTGCCTCACGCTGATCGTGGCCGGGATGGTGGGGCTTAAACTCAATTCGCCCGTATGAGATGCAGGATCGGCGTCAGGAACCTTGCCTCGCGCGCAAACTTCTCCACCCCTCAACGGCCCCGAAAAGGCCAAGTGCCAGCACGAAGGGGAGGAAGTGATACAACAGCCGGAACATGAGGAGCGCCGCAACCAGCGGCTCCTTGTCGTCGCTGCCAAGCCCGATCAGAAACGTTGCATCGAACACACCGAGCCCCGCCGGCGTGTGGCTCGCGAAACCCAGCAGGGTTGCGGCGATGAACACGGCCATGATCGGGAAAATCCCGATATTCGGCCCGGCGGGAATCAGTACATACATGGCAAGCGCTGCGGCTCCGAGGTCGATAATTCCGATGACGATCTGAAGCAGGACCAAAGGTCCTGAAGGGAGCCGTACCGGCCATCGCTTCGTCCCGATGTTTCTGGGAGAAGCCCAACACCAAACCAGGAAGCCGACGATCCCGACAAGCAGCGCTCCCGCCAGCCATCGATTGATCTGCGGCGGCAAGAAGTCCACCACGCTGATGGCCTCGGGCGCATACAGCAGGCCGAACCCGAGTGCCGTCAGGTTGCCCAGCCAGAAGGTGAGCCCGGTCAGAAAGCAGATATTCGCCACGTCGAACGGGCCGAGGCCGCTATGCGAATAGATTCGATAGCGGATCACGGGTGAAATCAATGAGACCGCTCCCACGCCGTGCGCAATCGGATAGCTGGTAAAACTCGCAAGAGCCGCGATCCGATACGGGACCTCGGTGCGCCCGATCGTGCGAAGCGCCAGCAGGTCATAGAGCGTCAGGCTGCCGTATGAGGTGGCCACCAGCATTGCTGCCAGTGCAATGAGGCCGGCATTTGTATGCCGGACAACCTCGAAAACCTCGTTGTAGTCGATGTTCCTGAGCGTGTGCGTCAGGGCGAAAATGGCTGCCGCAGCGATGGCAACGCTGATGATGATGCCCAAGCCCTTAAGCCTGGCACCGCTGCCCGGCGGCTTTGGCAGCATGGTGACTTGCAGGGTGTTCATCCCATCGGGCAACGACATCCAGTATCGTGCCAACTGATTCGCCGTGATCGATGCATTCCATTGACACGTTGATGTGACAGCCGCGTTACCAAATATTTCAAACGCGCAGCCTTTCAAGAAAAGTTGTGAGCGTGATCGAAATCTCGTCGCATTGCGGTCGCGCCGCGTTCACGCTGACTTTGTAAGACAACGGCGAAGGTCAACGTCTTTTGAGGCAGCATGAGCGACGAAATCGACTACGACTTCACACCGAATCAATGGGAAGCGCTCAAAGCGCTACGCATGCCGGCCTTGAAGATTGCTGCGTTGAATCCGTTCGTGCTTGATGATCTCGTCGCATTTGGCCTCGCGACGATGAGAGACAATGTGCCGGCTATCACGCCGAAAGGACGCAAGGCGCTGATACGAGGCTCGTCCAAGCTATGGGATGTCGCGGCCTGACGTTCGCCATTCACAGTATTGCCGCTGCAAGCGTTGCGACCGCCGCAGTCGCGAAAGACGCGCTGCGACTCAGTTGCGGTCTTCCCCGACACTGCGCCTTCGGAGTCGCTCCGCAAACCTCCAGGTCCTCGCGCAATTAAAAGTGCCCAAACATCAGTACCAGGACTTCAGTGCCAAAGACTTCCGCCGAAACTTCGGCGTCAGGACCGCGAGATTCTGCTTCCCGCGGCGGCCTTGTGGTGGACCTCGGATAGGTCCAAAATATACCACTTTGGCCTAAATGCGGCTTTTGATTCCGGCGCCAGGGTATTCTGGACGAAATCCTGGTCGGTAGGCCGCCTCCGTCCGAACCGAAAAGTGCAAGTCTTTCCGATTGTTAATGCGACAACGCCGGGCAGAGGCGTTCAAATGCGGTGGCCCGAGGACCTCGGAAAAAGGTAAAGCGTCATGTTGCGGGATATCGCCCCGATCCGACAAAACACCCATCCGATGGCAGGTTCATGAACCAACCGATAAAATCCCTCAAGAAAGCTCCCCTGATCGGTCCTTCACAGACTGTCACGCCTCGGTCCCACCGAGGGCTCGTGCTGACATCCATCCTGATTTTGCTGCTGCTCGGGGGCGTCGTCTGGTGGACCCGGCACGGGAGCGCGCCGCAACAGGCCAATGGCGGGCGCAACGCCGCGCCAATGTCGATCGTGCCTGAGATCGTCAGCAAGGGCGATATCGGAATCAACCTCAATGCTCTCGGCACGGTGACCTCGCTTGCGACCGTGACAATCAGAACCCAGATCAGCGGCTATTTGATGAAGGTCGTCTTCAAGGAGGGCGACGAAGTCAAGAAGGGCGATCTGCTCGCGGAAATCGATTCGCGGCCCTATGAGGCGACCTTGGCGCAAGTCAAAGGGCAACTCGCCCGCGACGAGGCGCTGCTGAAAGGCGCGCAGGTCGATCTGGCCCGCTATCAGGGATTGGCGGCCCAGAATGCCGTGCCGCGTCAGACGCTGGATACGCAAACCGCCCTCGTCGCGCAGGACCAGGGCACGGTGGAAGCCGACCGGGCGATGGTCAGGTCCGCCGAGGTGAACCTGCAATATTGCCGAATCGTATCGCCGCTCAATGGCCGCGTTGGGTTGCGCCTGGTCGATCAGGGCAACTATGTGACGCCCGGCGACGTCAACGGTCTGGTCGTCCTCACGCAGTTGCAACCGATCAGCGTTCTGTTCACGGTGCCCGAGGACAACCTGCAGGCGATTTCGAAACGTATGCAGGCTGGCGCCGTGCTGCCGGCTACCGCCTACGATCGCAGCGGCGCCGCCAAGATCGCGGACGGTACGCTGGATACCTTCGACAGCCAGATCGATCTGACCACCGGAACCATCAAACTGCGGGCGCAGTTTTCCAACGAAACCCGGACCCTCTACCCAAATCAGTTCGTCAACATCCGCCTGCTGCTCGACACCCACAAGGACGTCACGACGATCTCGACCGCGGGCATCCAGCGCGGCGTGCCGGGCACGTTCGTCTACCTTATCAATGCCGACAGCACGGTATCGGTCCGCCCGGTCAAGATCGGTGCGACCGATGGTGACCGTGTGGAGGTTGTTTCCGGACTGACGCCGGGCGAGCGCATCGTGATCGATGGCGCCGACAAACTGCGGGACGGTGCGAAGATCAACGTGCGGTCGGAGGCTGACCCGGCCAAGTCTCCCGACCAGAATAAGTCAGGCGGCAAAAAGCAGCATTCCGATAGCGGACAAAAGCAATGAGCCCATCGCAGCCGTTCATTGTACGGCCTGTGGCAACTACCTTGCTGATGATAGCCATCATGCTGTCGGGTCTGCTGGCGTTCAGATTCCTGCCGGTCGCCGCACTGCCTGAGGTGGATTATCCGACCATCCAGGTCCAGACCTTCTATCCCGGCGCCAGTCCGGATGTGATGACATCGTCGGTCACCGCTCCGCTGGAGGTGCAGTTCGGGCAGATGCCGAATCTTAACCAGATGAGTTCGGTGAGTTCGGCCGGAGCATCGGTCATCACCCTGCAGTTCGGGCTGACGATTTCCCTCGACGTTGCAGAGCAGGAGGTCCAGGCCGCCATCAATGCCGCCGGCAATCTGCTTCCCGCCGACCTT
>Ga0210405_10000540_pt1 | contig 49804 bp, 41 predicted proteins | sample IncBWH11MmetaG_FD_155492 | JGI IMG/M metagenome (GOLD analysis project Ga0210405, IMG submission 155492) | Forest soil microbial communities from Barre Woods Harvard Forest LTER site, Petersham, Massachusetts, United States - Inc-BW-H-11-M | ecosystem: Environmental > Terrestrial > Soil >...
CCTTGACAATCATTTTACCGTAGGCCCGGCCATGCTTTGGTCTCCCTTCCTTCTAGCCGCTCATGGAGCTGTTTTGCTTGCGAGGGCGCTGGGATCCCACGTATCTGCGGATGGCTTCTCCTCTCCCTACTGCTACGCCATGGCCCTTGGCACCGGTCTGTACGGATTTCTTGGCTTGTTCCTTTCCTTCCGTCTCGCCTGCAAATATGTCGGGCCGCTGTGGTCCTTCGTCGCAACCGTTTCGGTCTGGTGGGCCAGTTCTCTTCCGGTTTACATGTATTTCAACCCGTCCTGGTCGCATGCCCACTCTGCTTTTACCGTCGCGCTGTTTCTCTGGTATTGGGATGCCACGCGAGAATACCGGAGCCTGAAACAATGGCTGTTGTTGGGTGCGATCTCAGGGCTGATGCTGGACGTTTATTACGTGAATCTGATGGTCCTCACTGTATTGGCTGTCGAGGCCGCGGGGCAGTATACGTATGTTCTCCGTTTTGGTCGCTCGTCCTCTCCGAGTCTCCTCCAACTTTTGGCCGGCCACATACTCTTCGGGTTGGTGGCCTGCCTGGTGATGATCCCCACGTTTGTCTCCCGCGCAATTGTGTACGGCGGGCCTTTCGAGACGGGCTATCTCTCAATACGTGATTTTCTCTGGGGGTCTCCAGTCTTTTTCAGTGTTTTATTTTCGTCCAATCATGGGCTTCTGTCGTGGACGCCGCTTCTGGGCTTTGCCATTCTCGGATTGGCCCTTTTTGCTCGCCGCTTCCCCAAGGTCGGGATTCCATGTCTCATGGCTACGGTGGCATTTTATATGTTCATTTCTCTTTATCCGGATTGGGCGGGCATCTCATCCTATGGCAACCGGTTTTTCATTTCTTTGACTCCGCTCTTTATTCTCGGCCTAGCCCAGCTTCTGGAACGCACAGCCGTTCGCTTCCTCAAGACGCAGACCGCTTTGGCAGCTTCCTCCGGAGTGCTGACCTGCTTCGTGCTGTGGAATCTGGGGTTCATCTATCAGTGGGGAACGCACCTGGTGCCGGCGCGAGGGCCTATCTCGTTCCGCCAAGTCACCTACAACCAGTTCTATGTAGTGCCCGGCCAGCTCACTTCCCGACTTCATTCGTATATCTTCCGCCGCGGTGATCTGATGCGCCAGCTTGAACAGGGGGATATCCAACAACTGAACAACACTCCGAAGTGATGATCGTTCTGCTGAGGACGCGATAGCACAGCACCGGCCCGAGCTTCGGATTGATTATTTTCTGCTATTCTCTAAAGGGTATAGTCGGTTACTCAATTAAATTGCCCTTTATGTCTTCTGTGACTTCCAATTCATCGGTCGTGGCTCCGGCTGCTAACCTGCCCAGCAACTTCGTAAACATCCGGATTGAGCCTCCTCGCAGGTTGTTCAACCTCCGCTTGGAAGAACTCTGGGCCTATCGCGAATTGCTCTATTTTTTCGTCTGGCGAGATGTAAAAGTGCGCTACAAACAGACCGCCATCGGCGTCCTTTGGGTAGTTATCCAGCCGCTCATGTCCATGGGTGTCTTCACAATCTTCTTCGGCAGGCTGGCTAAGCTGCCCTCCCAGGGGCTGCCATATCCAGTCTTCTATTTCGCCGCGCTGGTTCCCTGGGCGTATTTTTCTAGCGCGCTCAGCAGCTGCACCAATATTGTGGTGAGCAACCAGCACGTCATTACCAAGGTCTACTTTCCCCGGCTGGTGCTCCCGCTGGCGGCTGTGTGCTCTCCGCTCATCGACTTCTGCATCGGACTTATCGTGATGATAGCGCTCACTTTGTCGTTTGGAATCCGGCCGTCGGTGACGGTGGTTTTGTTGCCGGTGTTGATCCTCCTCGCGGTGCTCACGGCCATTGGGGTTGGGCTGTGGACTTCCGCACTCAACGCGCTGTATCGCGACGTGACGTCCGTCATTCCGTTCGCCGTGCAGTTCTGGATGCTTGCTTCGCCGGTCGCGTATCCGAGCTCGCTGGTGCCGGAGCGCTGGCGGTGGCTCTATGGTCTCAACCCTATGGCCGGCGTGATTGATGGATTCCGCTGGGCGCTCACTGGCCATGGCCAGCCTCCCGGCCCGATGATTCTCGTCTCGGCCGCTATGGTCGCGGTCCTTCTCTTCGGCGGCCTCATCTTCTTTCAGCGAATGGAGGGCACCGTTGCCGATCGCGTCTAGCTTGGCCATGGGTCTTTGCCTTAGCGAGGGCACGATATTCCGTGCCCGTTCGGCATCAGCCGTTGAGGCCAACGATCAATGAGCACAGTGGTCATCCATGGCGAAGGGCTCGGCAAGAGTTACCATCGCGGCGCTCTTCAGCAGAGTACGCTCCTCCGTGATCATCTCAGCCGCATGCTAAAATCACCTCTGTCCGTCTTCCGCCGACCCAAAGATGAGACTTTCTGGGCCTTGGAGGACGTTTCCCTCGAAGTCCGCGAAGGGGAAGTCCTTGGCCTCATCGGTCGTAACGGTGCCGGCAAGACCACCCTCCTGAAAATTCTCTCTCGCATTACAAAACCGACCACCGGATGGGCGGAGATTCATGGACGCGTTGGTAGCCTCCTCGAGGTCGGCACCGGCTTTCACCCTGAACTCACCGGCCGCGAGAACACCTTCCTCAGCGGTGCAATCCTCGGCATGGGCAAGAGCGAGATCAAGCGCAAATTTGATGAAATTGTCGCTTTTGCCGAACTCGAACAATTCATCGATACGCCCGTGAAACACTATTCGAGTGGCATGTATGTACGTCTCGCTTTCGCTGTCGCCGCACACCTGGAACCAGAGATCCTATTTGTGGACGAAGTGCTCGCGGTGGGCGATGCGGCTTTCCAGAAGAAATGCGTGGGGAAGATGGGTGACGTCTCCAGACAAGGCCGTACGATTGTATTTGTAAGTCACAATATGACAGCTCTACAGAGGCTGTGCACGCGAGTAGCGTGGCTCAACGGCGGAAAGGTGACAGATGTCGGCGATCCGCCTACGGTTATTAACCGCTATCTACAAACAAACGCGGTCGCCAATCTTGAATCCGTTTGGGAAGACAATCCAGCGGCGCCTGGAAACGAACGGGTGCGCCTCCGAAGCGTACGAGTGATTCCGCAAGCAGATCCCAACGATCCCATCACCGTGCACACGCCGATAAGAATAGAATTTACGTATTGGAATTACGTGCCAAACGCGGTGTTAAACGTATCGATGTTGCTTTACAATATTGAAGAGGTGTGCGTTTTTAACGTTGGTTCGGGTTACGCGACATTGCCTGCCGGGTTGATTCGTCATACGTTAGAAATCCCGGGAGACTTTCTTAATACTGGATCGTACTACGTCAATTTGATCATCGTGAAGGACGCGTCGGTCGGAATTCTATTCCAGAATAATGTAGTCGCCTTTGAGGTCGTCGAAGGCGAAGTTGTAGGAAATTGGTACGGGCGACGCCCAGGGGCAGTTCGGCCTAAGCTGAAATGGGATACGGATGTGACGGAGAGCACCGATACGATCGTCTCGACATCAAAAGATGGAGACAGGTAGAGCGCATTTTCTTGTGCGCCGTGAAAGGCGCTGGTCCACAGTGGGAGTATACCCGCCCGGGAACCGGTTCGCTCCACCCGGTAGCAATCAGGTCAGCAGCGGAGGCAGCGCTGAAGCCTCTGGTGCAGAGGGTCGCAAAGGCAACTTGGTGAGCATGCAGGCCATGACGTGAGTGAACGCTGAGTCGCACTGGGATAAGCGTGGAAGTGGAGGAACCAGCAATGAAGTAGGGGAAACCACTCAATGAAATCCAACGGGTGCGAGCCCCGTCCGGCCAAAACTAGCGAGTAGGTCGGCTCCGAGTCTTGCCATTCACCGGGCGACTGGTGGGTGCAATGCGTAAGGAAGCAAGCCATGAAGATTCAGCTTCGAAATCTCACAACGTTCGATGCCGACGCCGTCTCAGCAGCGGAACGCAGCATACGGGTACGACCGCAATTGCGAAGGGCGGCTCGGGATCGCCGGAGTCCCTAGCCGGAGCAATCCGACCTTCGAACCACGCTCGGAGAATTTCGAAAGGCCTGCCGCTGGAATCACTAGCAGTCCTGCTGACTGGCCGCGTGTTTGCGCGCGTGTTGAAAAAGCGTAACTGGAGAATCGAACCTTGACTTTCCAATCTGGAAATTTCCCCGCCAAAAACAAGGAGAGCCGATTTTCCCTCAGCCTGGATACCGGGGCAGTAACGCTGACACTGCTTCTTGCCTTGCTCTCGGAATCGGCGCCCTCAAGCATGTTCCGAGCCCCCAAACGCTAAGGAGGAATTCGCGCATGGCAGGCTCAATCACACTCGCTCAGCCGCACCAGGAAAGCATCTTCAAGCGCAGCCTGCGCCTTTTGCCTGGGCTCGGGCTGCTCGTGGCCGTTGGCTACGCGGGAAAAGTGATCGAGCGCTCGATCACGGCCTATGGGAGATCTCACCACCTGACTCTGCCTAACATCGAGTACGTGCTGTGGGCGATTCTGCTCGGGCTTCTTATCTCCAACACGGTGGGCATCCCGCGCCTTTTCCAGCCCGGTCTCGCAACCTACGAATTCTGGCTCAAAACCGGAATTGTCCTGCTTGGCTCGCGGTTCCTTCTGGGCGACGTGCTGAAGTTGGGCGGAGTGAGTCTCGTTCTGGTGGCCGTAGAAATTGCCGTGTCGCTTGCATTCATGACTGCTCTCGGCCGGGCATTCGGGCTGAAGCCGAAATTGACCTCGCTTCTCGCTGTCGGTTCTTCGATCTGCGGCGTCTCCGCGATCATCGCCACCAAAGGGGCTATCGACGCGGACGACGAAGACGCGTCTTTCGCCATCGCCGTGATTCTTTCTCTCGGCGCGATCGGCCTTTTCACATTTCCCCTCATTGGCCACTGGCTGCACCTGAGTGATTTGAGCTACGGCCTCTGGGCAGGCCTGGGAATCGACAACACGGCCGAAGTGGTCGCCGCCGGCGCGCTCTATTCGGACGCTGCGGCGAAAGTCGCCGTCCTGGCCAAGACGGCGCGCAACGCCATGATCGGCTTCGTCGTTCTAGGTTACGCGATCCACTGGGCCCGCAAGCATCAGGCCCACGAAGTTGGCAACAAAGCGGCTTTCCTCTGGGCGAAATTCCCGAAATTTGTGCTCGGATTTTTATTCATCTCCGTCCTCGCCACTGCGCATGTCTATTCCAAGGACCAGCTTACGAGCCTCGCAAATCTTTCGCGCTGGGCGTTTTTGCTGACGTTCGCGGGCGTCGGGCTGCGGACGAATATTTCCGAGATGCGCAAGCAAGGGCTGCGCCCGTTTCTCGTCGGCGCGCTGGGCGAGGTAGCGATAGCGGTCCTCACGCTGGGACTGGTCTTCGGCGCCGATCGATTCTTACGGTGAAGTTTTCCCACTGAACCTATTCCTGTGACTTCGTGGAAACGCGCTTAAACGGCATTACGAGGTCGCCAAAGCAGTCGCGAAGCAAAGTCTCGTCGTAGTCGCCGAACGGATCCGTCAACCGCGACAATGCTCACCAGCGACCTGCCGAACTGGTTGAAGTCGCACTGCAACGATTTCCAGTCCGAGCAAGCGAAAGGCGAATATGTGCCCATCGCATCAGCCCGAATGCCGTCCACCGGGCGCTTCGGGAACCAGCCGCCACTTTTCGCGATGCGGCGTACTACGGATGCGGGTAGCCGATCACGAGCCTACCATTTTGCACCATAGGAAGTGACGTACCGAAGTGGGACAGCAGGATCGCTGTTCATGAGCGGAACAGAGCGATTCCGCGAAGGAATTGTGATAATCTTCCACGTTGCATAGCGCGCATGCCGGCAACCGCGATCCGACTTAAGGCATGCTTGCTTGGCATTCGAGGCCTCGGACCCAGTGAGCAGATCCCGTGATCAGAGTTGAGATAGTCAGATACGACTTTCCGGCTTTTGGTACAAGAACTCTTGCTCCGCCTTTGCTGAACGAGGAGTTTGAATCCCTTCTTATGAAGGCTATGAAGCAATCGAAAAGAGATCCCCAGACCAGAAGATTTGATGGGTTTCCTGGTTCACAAACGGGCGGATTAAGATGATCTATCCCAAGTCCGACTATAAGGAATATCCGAAGACGCTCGATCCAGACGATCTTTGGGGTCAGGTGCGCAGAACTGTGAACGGTAAGCCCGTCTCCGACGCGCAGATCGCTTTGGTCGTTGCAGCAATTCGCGATGGATTGCAATTGTCCAAAGAGGACGTGGTTTTGGATCTCGCTTGTGGGAATGGAGCGTTATCGAGTTATTTTTTTGAGGACTGCCGCTCGCTTCATGGCGTTGATTACTCGCCCTACCTGATTGAAATCGCCACGAAGCGATTTCAAGTTCCCGGAAAATCGACGTTTATGGTGGACGACGCCTCCCATTATGTTCAAAATGAGCCCGACCCGGGCCATTTCACAAAAGCATTGTGTTATGGAAGCTTTGCCTTTTTTACCGAAGCGGACGCGCGGCAGGTACTGCGCGGTTTACGCCACAGATTCGTCAATGTGAGTCGCCTTTTTATCGGCAATCTGCCAGATCGAGATCGCGCGCATCTTTTTTATCCGTCGGAGAAGGATTACACTTCTGAGTTAAAAGATCACGCGGCGCAAATCGGCATTTGGCGGTCACAGGCTGAATTCAATACTCTCGCTGCGGACGAAGGATGGGAACTCACGTCGACCTTAATGCCACCTGAATATTATGCGGTTCATTACCGTTTCGACGCACTCCTGACGCCAAAGCCTCGGCAGCGATAGAAATTGGCGCATGATCCGAACTCGGATACCCAGTTCTCATCCATTCAAACACATTACCGTTATGACGTTATGCAGGGATAGAATTAATTCATGACCAAGACAAACCCTACGGAACTTGCAGTTTATGGTGGCCCAAAATTGTTTGACCAACCGAAGTCGACTTCAAACCTGGTTCGGCCTGACTTCGGAAGGTTTTTGAATTACTCAAAAGAATTTTTCAACAAACAGCGTTATACCAACAACGGCCCGCTCGTCCAGCTCTTGGAAAAGCGTCTGGCGGATTTTCACCAGGCGAAATTTTGCCTGACATTCTGCAGCGGCTTCTGGGCGATTGCGGTAACAATGACGGCCCTGGCGCTCAAAGGACGAAGTGAGGTGATCATTCCTTCGTTGTCCTACCGCCGCATCGCGGACCTCGCCGCCTGGGCGAAGTTGAAGCCCCGGTTTTGCGAGGTCGAAGCGGATACGTTGGCGATGAGCTCCCGGACCGTTGCTCCGTGCATCAACGATCAAACGGCGTTGATCGTCGGGATGCATCCTATCGTCAATTGCTGCGATGCGGCGGGACTGGTAAGGCTTGCGGACGAGCATGTAATTCCGTTATTGTTTGACTCTGTGGAGTCGGTTTACGAATGCTGTTCGTTGGGGAAAATCGGGGGCTTCGGGGCCGCGGAATGTTTTTCGCTGCACGCGAGCAAACTGATTAACGGTTTTGAGGGTGGCTACGTGACCACCAACAACGAGGCACTGGCCGGTAAATTGGCTCTCCTGCGCGGATTTGGTTTTCTAGGGCACGATAATATCGTATTTGCTGGCGGCCTCAACGCAAAGCTGAATGAGATTCATGCGGCGATGGCGCTCGCCAATCTGGATGAGCTTGACGCTCAAATCATCCGCAACCGCGAGCGATACGAACGCTACAAACGCGGCCTGGCTCCTGTAAGAGGTATCCGTTTGGTGGAATTTGATGAGGCCTATCAAACCAGCTACAAAAATATTCTTGTCGAATTGCTCCCCGAGTGGCCATTAAGCCGAAGTCGCACACTGGCCGTTCTGCACGCGGAAAATATTCTCGCACGCCCTTATTACTCGCCACCGCTACACCGGAAAAAAATGGACTATCCGCATATTCCCGCCAGCTTAGCACTGACTGATTCGCTGGCCGAACGTTTCGTGCTGCTTCCCTGCGGCGAGTTAGTAACTGTCGAAGATATCGACGGCGTCATCGGGTTGTTGGATTTTTTGTACCGACATGGGCCGGCGATTAATGCCCACGCGACCTCATAATGAAGACTCATAAAGCGGGGAAAAAAAGCTTCGCCTTATTCGGCGCGTCGCCGGCATTTGAAAAGCCATTGCCGGTGGCCCAACTTTATTTTCCGTCATGGGAACGCTATGAGGCTGCCATGCGCGGTATCTTCGAGCGCAGGTATTACACAAACCAAGGCCCCCTGGCGTGCCAACTCGAGGAACAGCTCCAGCAATTTCTTGGTGTGAAGCACGCCATCTGCGTGGCAAATGCCACCATTGGTTTAATGATGGCCGCGGAGGCCTTGAACCTGAAGGGCAAAGTCATTATACCCGCGTTCACTTTCGTGGCTTCGGCCCAGTCATTGAGTTGGTGCGGGATAGAGCCTGTCTTCTGTGACGTGAATCCATTGACCCACCATATAATGCCGGCGAATTTGGAAAAATGCATGGACAGCAGCGTTACCGGAATCATGGGTGTGAACTTGTGGGGCGGGACCTGCGATCCGGCCGCCATCGCGGAATTTGCCCACCATCAGGCGCTGCCGGTGTATTTCGATTCGGCGCACGCGTTTGGCTGCGCGGTGGGCAACGTAAAGGTAGGCAATTTTGGCAGCGTCGAAGTTTTCTCATTTCATGCGACGAAAATTGTGAGCGCCACAGAAGGCGGTTGCGTTTGCACAAATGACGACGATTTGGCAGCGCGCCTCCGAAATATCCGGAGTGGCTACGGCGCCGGAAGACCTGTGGATGTACTCAAGACTGCCAATGGACGAATGTCGGAAGCCCAGGCGGCCGTCGCACTGATGAGCCTGAAGGATTTTCCGCAAAATCAGCGGAACAACTGGCGTCTCCGCCAATCCTATGAAGCGCGCCTGAACTCCATTCCCGGAATTCGCGTTGTCAAACCTTCCGGCGTTTCCTTTTCGAACTATCAATATCTGGTTTGCGAGGTGGACGAAAAATCGCTGGGTTTTTCCCGGGATGTTTTGCTCGCGCTGCTGAAGGCTGAGAACGTTATCTGCCGCCGTTATTTTTATCCCGGTCTGCACCGAACCGTTGAATACATTTCAAGAGAGCAGATGGACGCCGACCTCCTGCCGGTTACGGACCACTTATGCGCCACGTGTCTCCAATTGCCAATCGGAGCGATGGTTACGCTTGAGGCTGTTGAGGTGATCTGCGACATCGTCCAACGGGCGCATCTTGAGTCGGAATTATTCCAATCTGTGCCTACTCCGGAGCGGCAATGAGGCTTGGCATCATGCAGCCGTATTTTTTTCCGTATCTGGGGCATTTCGCCCTGATCGCCAACGTCGATACATGGGTTGTCTTCGATGTGACGCAATACACGCCAAAGAGTTGGATCAGCCGCAATCGCGTATTGCACCCAACCGCAGGAGCGAACTGGATCAATGTTCCGCTAAAGAATTCCAGCAAATCGGTCAAAATCCATGAAGCAAAAATACTGAATTTGAAGGTGACAGCGCAATCGACAGTCGGCAAGCTGAGTCATTATCGGCGTCGCGCACCCTTCTACAGACAGGTCGAGGGGCTTGTTAAAGCGACCTTCGCTGCTTGTGGCGATGATGATTCGCTGGTGAATTTAAATGTGAAAGGCCTGGATGTGGTGTGCGAATATCTCGGAATTCGTTTTGAACGGCAGATTTGTTCACAGATGAGTTTGCCTTTTCCAGCCGAAATGGGACCCGGCGATTGGGCGCCCGAGATATGCCGCCTTGTCGGCGGAACGTCGTATTTGAACCCGATCAGCGGAAAGGCGTTGTTTGACCCCAAAAAGTTCGACGACATTGGCGTTTCGTTGGCTTTCTTGTCTATGGCGGAATTCAAGTACGATACCCAACCTTTCGAATTCATTCCGCATTTGTCGATTATCGACGTATTGATGTGGAATTCTCCCGAAACCGTTAGAAACGCAATAACAATGTGTGCTTCCATTGAGCGCGTTCCGTCCGTCGAGCGGTCCTCTCCGGTGACGATTTCGTAGTCAAAGCGTCACTTCGTCGCTTCCATTAGCAGCAGAGTTTCCTTGCGCGTTTCGCGGGAGCGGAGTTCCGCATATTTGCTTTCGCCCCACGCGACGGCGTCGATCTGGCTGAAGCCGGCTTCGCGGAGACGCCGGTCCAGCTCCTCGGCGTCGTAAAGCCACTGGTGTCCCCATTCCCGGAAGCCGATGTTGATGTACTCGGCGCGCGTCTTGATCCAGGTATAGCCGTATTTTTCAAGCCAGGGCTTGTTAGCCCAGTCGTTTTCGTAATATTGGCGCACGACTTCTTGGACAGACGGCATCGCCACTCGCAGCACGCCGTTTTCTTGCAGAGAACGGTGGCACTCCTTCAGAAAACGGACGCCGCCCTGAACGGGAAGATGCTCCAAGAAGTGTTCGCTGTAAATAAAGGCGCAGGAGCCATCGGGGAAAGGGAGACCGTCGGTTACATCCCAGACGATGTCGGCGCGGGAACCAGGGTCCAAGTCGAGATTCGTCCATCCCGGAAAAGGCTCCTGGCCACACCCGACATTCACCTTGAGAGGACCAGCGGAGTGGTTGAGCCATGCCTTCGCCTTGGCGTAACGCTGCGCCCTCATGCGCTGTACGCGGAAGTCGCTCGCGCGGCGAGCGGCGCCAATCAAAAGACGAATCGGGTTGAGATATTTCGGGACCAAAGTCATCACCTTAACTGCCATTTGCTGCTTTGGCTCGCGAGAACAGCCTGTAGCCGGAACCGATAAGCGTATACGCGGCCAATCCGAGGAAGGTTCTGGGACTTACGCCGAGACGTAATCCGCCGTTGCGAATGCAGGATAAAAGGTATTGACCTGTCCTCGCTCGGTTGCGTTTGCTCCGCGCGTTCGCGGCTAGGTCTAGGTAAGATTGCGCGACTTGAGGGCCAAGAAGATTGTCGAAAGGAAAACCCAAGTAACGATTTAGCGCCGCTAGCGTATCTGTGCATTCTCGAATCTGGCTCTCACGGTCCTTAGAGGACCACATACCTTGCCGGTGAATGCGATATGTGGCGGTGCATTCGTCAAACAGCTCAATCTTCTTTGAGCCTACCACTATCGCGTGCCTTGGCAAATCACCTATCTTCGACCGGGAAAGCCATGAAGGAAACCTTGGGCCCGAGCCTTCCCAGCGATACATCACGGTGCATGTGGGGATGAAGTTTCCCTCGAGCAAGTCTCTAAGCGTATAAGTACCAGCGGCCCGCGGAAGAACTGGGAGCAGTCCGCTCACATCGTGTTCGTCGATGGGAGTGTTGCCCGGGCGGGCTGGGTAAATAGTCCCGGTTTGGGCTCGAACCGAACTGGAGGGCACATCGGTTTCGTTTTTCACTTGAGCGCGGGAACAGCAAATGGCCCACTCAGGATGGGAATCGAGAAAATTGACCTGTTTTTGCAACTTATCCTTGCTCGTCCAATAGTCATCTCCTTGGAGAACTGCCACATACTGGCCGTTGCAAGCTGCATATGTCCCGGCAGCATTCCGCATGGCGCCGAGGTTCCTTTTCCTCCAAAGAACTACAATTCGACCGGGGAAGCGCCGGGCAAAATCCGCAACGATGGCGCGTGTACCATCCGTCGAGCAGTCCTCTCCAATGACGATTTCGTAGTCGAAATTCACCTCTTGACCGAGAATGCTCTCGATCGCTTGCCCAATGAATCGCTCATGGTTGTACGTGACCATCGCAACGCTTAGTTTCATATGAATAATCTCGCGAATTGCCGCTCAAACGAACACTCACGATTGCGGGCGGCACGACATCTACAGGATAATCTATCATTGGGTACTGAGAGTAGGTTCATAACGAACATGAATTCCAAGAAGGGCGCAAGAGAGAGAGCCGCGGTCCGCGCAATCGCCTTGCATCTTCCGCAATTCCACCCAATTCCAGAGAACGATGAATGGTGGGGGAAAGGCTTCACGGAGTGGACCAACGTCGTAAAAGCGAAGCCTCGATTTCGAGGTCACTACCAACCGCATCTGCCGGCTGATTTAGGCTTTTATGATTTGCGACTGCCCGAAGTTCGGGCAGCCCAAGCGGAGTTGGCGGCGAGTTACGGAGTGCATGGTTTTTGCTACTATCACTACTGGTTCAACGGTCACCAGGTTCTGGAACGTCCTGTTAACGGAATCTGGAAAAGTGGGCAACCCGAATTCCCTTTTTGCCTTTGCTGGGCCAACGAAAACTGGACACGCCAGTGGGACGGGCTAAAGTCGGACATACTACTGGAGCAGAAGTACAGTTCGGCTGATGATCTGGCGCATATCCGTAGTCTCATCCCTATTTTTTCGGATCGACGCTATATTCAGATAATGGACCGCCCGCTGTTCCTGGTGTACCGCGCAAACCAATTGCCCGAACCAAAGAGGACGACCGACATGTGGAGAGAAGAAGCGGAACGCGCCGGCCTGAAGGGCCTGTACCTCGTTCGAGTGGAAAGCTTTGCAGACGAGTGTGGTGATCCGCGGAGTATTGGATTCGATTCTTCCCTGGAGTTTCAGCCGCGTTGGTCGCTAATAGACAACGTGCGAATCTTTCGTAGGAAATGGTGGCATCGGAGCAGACTTGGAACTGCCGAACCTGGGTTCGTGAATAACGGAGTTTTCGACTATGAAGGATATGTGAAAAATGCGTTGAGGAATGCAGCTCCAGTATATCCGCAAATCCCCTCCGTGTTTCCTCATTGGGACAACAGTCCCAGGCGAAACGAGGGCGCCGCGATTTTTGTCAACTCCACGCCGGAAATTTATGAGCAGTGGTTGCGTGAGGTCGTGAACCGCCAGAATGCTCGAATTGTTTGTACTGAGACTCCCCAGATAACGGCAGAGTCGTTGGTGTTCATCAACGCCTGGAATGAATGGGCTGAGGGGTGTCATTTAGAGCCATGCCAGCAATGGGGCCGCAAGTACTTAGAGGCAACGCGAAGAGCTTTAGAAGTTCCCGCAACCGAGAGCATCGAGTATGCCCAAGGTTAGTGTTGTTATCCCCAACTACAACCACGCGCGCTTTCTCAGGCGGAGAATCGAAAGTGTGCTCCGACAGACGTACACAGATTTCGAGGTGATCCTGCTGGACGACTGTTCGACCGACGAAAGCCGATCGATTCTCGCGGACTATGCCAATGATTCGCGCATAGTAAGAATCGAGTTCAATGAGGTCAACTCAGGCACTACTTTTAGGCAGTGGAACAAGGGTGTGCGACTTGCGCGAGGTGAATACGTCTGGATCGCCGAATCCGATGACTACGCCGATGAGCGGTTGCTCGAGAAACTTGTACCATTGCTCGATGCTGAACCCAATATGGTACTTGCCTACTGCAAATCTTGGAGAGTTCGAGAGGACGGTCAAATCAACGGCACCTCTCCCCATCAGGACGAGAAAAGGTGGACAGCGGATTTCCGGGCTGACGGACGCGAAGAATGCCGGGACTATCTCATCCGAGGGTGCACAATACCTAATGCCAGTGCAGTGCTTTTTCGACGGGAGGTGTTTGTGCGCGTGGGCGGTGCAGACGAGAGCATGGTCCTCTGCGGGGATTGGAAATTGTGGATGGCGGTGGCTCTTACAGGAAGTATTGCCTACCTGGCCGAGCCCTTCAATTACCATCGGTTTCATGACGCGAGTGTTCGACAAAGAAGCCAGCGACTCGGAGTGGGCCCTCTCGAGCATCTGCAAGTGATTCGCTGGATTCTCGAAAGGGTGACCCCCTCAGGGCCCGTTCGGCAGAAGCTTTCCGAGGACGCTTTTTCGCTCTGGACCACGACTCTGGACGTTCTAGCCCAGAGTAAACCCGAAGTGGCCCTTAAAGTCATTGACGAGTTCTTGCGTCTCTCGGGTTCGAGGTCGGTCCGCCGATCGACTCTCGCCAATGTGTGGCTTACCGTCGCTGGCATCCACTACCGCCAAGGTCGACCTGGTAGAGCGATGGTTTCAGCGGGACGTGCAGTCCTGGTTCGTCCAATCGTAGCGGGCCGGTCGGTCAAGAGGGTATTGACCCGACTGGCCAGAGCGTTCAAAAACCGGCCCTCGATGCGAAGGGACTTCGAGCAGAATTAGCTTTGACGGCCCCGCGAACGCAGCGTCCATATCTAGTTTTTATTTGCTCGATCGTTGTTCGCCCAAGAGAAACTGCCGTGAATTCCGTAGCAGTAGGCTTTCGATTTTCCGAAGAATTGCAGTCGCCATACTGACGATCTTTCAGGGAGTAGATGGGGGCAAATATCTCGATATCCGAAGCGGACTCTGGCCCGCAAACGCGCGAGGTGGTTATCAAAGCAGTGGCAGGAAACGCCAAGGCCTTCAATTTTCACTAGTTGTCTCCCGACTAGATTACTTCACCAGCGCGAGGTCGATAGGTTCCAGTAAGATAGTTATATTATTCCGTGGCTCACCGACTGGGAGACCGACAGGATGGCACCGGTCGATGAGTATTCCCCCGAGTGGGGAGGAAAAACACACATCGTTGCTTCATCCGGGGAGCAAGGAGGAGTCTGAGATGGAGCGCGTCTCTGTCTACATCCCTGCGTATAACGTCTCGAGGTATTTGCCCAAAGCCATCGAAGCGGCGCTCGCGCAGACGCATCCTTTCGATGAAATTCTAGTGATTGATGACGGCTCTAGTGACAACTCTGCTGAGATCGCTTCGCGTTACTCACAGATTACGCTCATCCAGCACGCTGTCAATAAGGGAGTGTCTGCGGCCCGAAATACCGCATTCCACGCAGCACGCAACGAACTAGTGGCCGCCCTAGACGCTGACGTGGTGGCTGATCCGACCTGGCTCGCGACACTTCTCCCGTACTTTGCTGATGCCAAAGTAGCGGGAGCAGGGGGCATCAACAATGAAGGCGTGCAGACGTCCCTTGCAGATCGCTGGCGGCGCGCCCGTATGGTTCAGGATTGGGGCGAACAGCGCCATCCTCCATTCCTTTATGGCAGCAATACCGTACACCGCAGGTCTGCGGTCTTAGAAATTGGCGGATACAACGAATGGTTACGCGCCGGCGAGGATCCCGATATAAGTCGACGGCTTCGCGATCGCGGTTGGGATCTTGTCTATGATCCAGCGGCTCGAGCGATGCACATCCGCCATGACACCCTGAAATCCGTTTTACGCATGTATTGGCAGTGGTGGAAATGGGGCAATCAGGCCTATCGGAATGGAGTGACGCTGCGGTCCTGGCTCGGCCACGCGCTTTTTGTTCATTTCCGGTATAACTTCCTGGTGCCGGCGAAGGCTGACTTGAGCCAGGGCCGCCTCGATTTGTTCGCCATAGATCTTCTAGCGCTCGGTTATATGCCCTATCGCGATTTCCGGTTGTGGATGAGCATGAAATCGGCTCGTGGTCGGCAGAGTTCCTGAAGGAGGTCGTTCTTGCACATTATCGAGGCCGGCGCGTGCGACTTCATTAGTTCATACGTCGCGCTTTAAAAATGGCGTTCGTACTCTGTTACTCTGATAGCGTGGTTTCTGTCCCCGCCCTCCGCAGAGAGGCTCGGAGAGAAAGGTTGAAAGTCCGAGGCAAAGCCACGTGAAAAGCTCGCCCACCTCAAAGGATAACCGCAGAATTGCTGGCAAGCGACCGCCCGCAAATCTCCCATCGCTTGCGATCCTTCATTGTGAAGATCACTCGGACTTGGTTGAAGTTTTGACCCGACTGCGCTCGGCATCGCCTTCGCTGCTGCCCACTTCTCTGCCACGCAAGGTGGTCATCAAACCCAATCTTTGTGACATGGTTTCCTGGGAAGCGGGCGTTACCACCGACCCCTCGTGGCTGCCAGTGCTTGCGAGGGAGTTACGCGCCATTCGCCCTGACGTGCAGATCGTGGTTGTTGAATCAGACGCCGTTAGCGCGTATAAAACTTACCGCTCCTGTGACGAAACCTATGACCGGTTGGGATATCGGGAGATCGCGCGCCAGCATGGGATTGAGCTCGCAAATCTCTCGAACTCGGAGTGTATCGAAATTTCAATGGAAGGCATTCCCGTACCGATTCTGATTTCGGAGCTCTTTCTCGAAGAGTTCTATTTCATTTCCATCGCCAACTTGAAGGTGCACCCCTACGAGCGCATGACGGCCATCTTAAAGAATGCCCTTGGGCTCCTTACGGATGCTGACATTAGTTCGCTTCATCCCTATCTCTCTCTTTTGATCAGTCATCTGCACCGCCTTTGCCCTCCAGATCTGTGCATTGTGGATGGGCGGATTGGTTTGGAGGGGCAGGGACCCATCCTTGGCGATCCCGTGCGCATGAATTCAATCATCTTTTCGAATGATGCGTTGGCAGCCGATGTGGCGGCCTGCAAACTCATGATGATCCCCCCTGAAGAGGTGCCGCACTTACGAAAGGTAGCTTCCGACCTGGAGCGGGATTTCCTAGAGGTGCAGCTGCCCGCCAATATTCAACCCCGCTCCTTTGCGTTCAACGGGACCGGCCATGGCGCGATCCTCCTGAAATTTGCGAACAGAAGGTTGCACCGCTCCTCGGAGCTGTTCACGAATCGTTGGCTTGACCGATTCCTCCGATTCAAACGCGAACCGTTGAAATTTGCCAAGGAAGCCATTCCCAAACTGACGAGGCGACTCCATGCCCGATAGACTTCGCCTGGGATTGGTCGGCGTTGGACCCGTCGTCGAGCGGTATCACCTGCGCGCGGTTCGCGGCGTTCCGGAAGTGCAGCCGACCGGCGTGGTTGATATCAACGAAGAGCGTGCGCGCCTGTTTGCGCAGCGGCAGGGATTCCCCTTGTCCACCACTCGCCTACGAGATCTGTTTGGGAAAGTGGATCTGGCCATTGTCGCTCTGCCGAATGGGGTGCATTCCTCGGTCGCCTGTGAGCTTCTTTCCAACGGCATCCACGTTCTCTGTGAAAAGCCCATGGCCCGAAATGTCCCGGAATGCCAGGCCATGATGGAGGCCGCCCGAATCGGTGGTGCGCTGTTGTGTATCGGCCACAACCGAAGATTTCGAAACAACGTGAGCCTGGCAAAACGCCTTATGGAAAAAGGCATTCTCGGTGAAGTGACCGGAATTGAAGCCGAGGAAGGCAGCCCTGCGGACTGGCCACGTTCTCCTACTTACTTTGACCCTGTCCAGGCCGGGGGAGGCGCCTTGATCGACGTGGGCATTCACTCCATCGACTTGATTCGCTGGCTAGTCGGCGAATTTCGGGAGACTAAGTATCGCGGGAATGGCACGGCCACAACCGTTGAGAGTGAAGCCGAGCTGCACTTCCAAATGGCCAACGGAGCGGATGGGAAACTTCTGGCCAGCCGCACTCGAGATTTGCAGCAGCACATTCGCATCACAGGCTCGGAAGGCTACCTCGACATTGGCCTTTGGAGTGATAACCTGCGGATGCGCAGCAACAAGGGTAAAGCCTTCCAGCAATTGCCGTATCTCGACGCCTATGTAAGTCGGCGCCCTCCTCAGGATGCTTCGTTTGTCCTGCAGTTGAGCAACCTTGTGAAAGCCATCCGCGGCGAAGAGAAGGTTCTAGTCGATGGGCTCGAAGGAATGGCTGCTGTCGAGGTGGTCACCCGGGCGTATGGTCGCTGTCAGTCGGTCGACGCCTCCCCCGCCGAGGTCGCAAAAGGCGCTTGACCGTGGCTGCGGTTTCGCCAGGTCCCGCGTCGCGCTCCATTCCTCCGAAAATGAAGCAGAGTTTCCGTTATGGACAAAACCTTCATCGCCGTGTCGAGATCGCCTGGAACTTCGATTAGATTCGCAACGCCGAGAGGGAGCTGAACTGACCATGCGTCAAATGACAACTCTTGCGCGAAGCAGATCACAACCAAAAACACACAGATCAGTACATATAGTCCCCGGCTCATTTGAAGCTTTACCCTGCGAATCTTTGCTCCAAGTGCTGTCAGGTGCTTTTCATCAGCCGATAGTTGTGAGATAGACTTTCCTCGCGAGCCCGCTCGGAAAATTGTGGCGAGTTGGCACTCAGTCTGAGGGATGACCGGATGAAAATTGAGGGCGTTGCCATTTCTTGCTACCGCTTCGATGTACAACTGACGCGGCTTTGTGTGGCCAGCATCCGGTTCTGGTATCCACATATCCCCATCTGGCTCCTGAAAGATCGGCAGTATGGTGATTTCGATACGCTCGAGATCGAGAAGTTTTGGGATGTGCAAGTTTATCCCGGCCGACAAAAGACCCTGGGTTGGGGATTTGGCAAGCTCGAGGTCATGACGGAATTGCCTGCACGAAGGCTCCTACTCCTCGATTCAGACGTAGTCTTCGCAGGGCGAGTACTCGACAGGTTAGAACTTTTTGACGAGGATTTGATTGTGAACAAAGAAGATTTCGATGCTACCGCAATCGAAATCCAATTCTTTCAAGTGAGGCAACTTCGCCTACTCGACCCGGCGTTTGCCTTCCCAGGATACGGCTTTAACACCGGTCAAATCGTCGCAACCACTGGGTGTCTCAATAAGCGAGATTTTGACGGCCTCTTGGACTGGCAGGCACGGATTGTTAAACACCCGGAAGTATTCAAAAAAGGCGAGCAAGGTTTGTTCAACTATGTCGTATTGCGAAAAGTGCAACAGGGAGAACTGACCCTCCGCCGCGAACCGTTTATGGTCTGGCCGGGCAAAGCCGCCTGGGTGAAGCACATTAAATTGGAGGACTTGACTTCCGAAGGTCGGCACCAGCAGGTGATTCATTGGGCCGGGCTGGGCTGGGGCAAAGCTCTTGAGAAAATGCCAAGGCCGGAAATTCTTCTGCGTTTTGAAGACTTATATTACAGCCGTGTTCCCTTCGGAGTTGGGTTCCGGCAATGGCGACGCCTAAAATTGTTGCTCCGCCACAGATTCATCAGTCCGCTCAAGATTGTCGCCAAGAAAGTCTTGCAAACGGCTGGCTTCAACCGAGGCTCACCTTGAAGATATCCGGCGGGTTGATTGTTTCTTCACGGAGTCATTTCCTCTGTTGACAGGGCGGTTCAGCCGGTCGTTTCCTGCGTAACCATCGATACAAATTCGCGGAATCTGACTGATAATACTCATGGCCTACTCAAATCCCGAGGGGAGAAGCAAACCTTTCAAATGAAGCCGATAAGGGTTTTAATTACAGGTTCCAGCGGGCTGATTGGCTCGGAAGCTGTGGAGCACTTTGACCGTCAAGGCTACATAGTTCATGGCGTGGACAACAACATGCGCCGGATTTTCTTCGGCGATTCCGGTGACACAACGTGGAACCTGGAACGCCTGCGCGGCGTGACTCGGAACTTCACTCATCATGAGCTTGACGTTCGTGACCGTATCGGCATGGAAGCTCTATTCCGCTCCCATCGCTTCGATCTCATCATTCATTGCGCAGCACAGCCCTCCCACGACAAGGCGCGAGACATCCCAATTGTCGATTTTGAGGTCAACGCTCTCGGCACGGTCAATCTTCTGGAAGCAACGCGTCTCCACAGTCCCGAGGCCGTCTTCGTCCTGCTCAGCACCAATAAGGTTTATGGTGATGCTCCCAACGAAGTGCCTTTGAAAGAGCTGGAGAGCCGTTGGGAGTACGCCCGGCCCAAGGATTACCTAGGGATTTCAGAAAACTTCAGGATTGACCAAACCATGCATTCCCTTTTTGGGGCATCGAAAGCAGCGGCAGACTTGATGGCCCAGGAATACGGCCGTTATTTTGGAATGAAAGTGTGTGTATTCCGCGGCGGCTGCCTTACTGGGCCGTCACACTCGGGCGTCGAACTTCACGGTTTTCTATCCTACCTCGTGAAGGTGGCCGTTTCCGGCGGCTGCTATTCCGTCTTCGGCTACAACGGCAAGCAAGTCCGCGATAACATTCACAGTTATGATGTGGTGCGGGCCATTGAAGAATTTGCCGCGAAACCACGCCCTGGCGAAGTCTATAACATGGGTGGCGGCCGAGAAAACAGCATCTCTATTCTTGAAGCCATTGCCAAAATCGAGCGAATGTCTGGGAATAAGCTCAATTGGAAGTATGTTGAGCAGAACCGGAAAGGCGACCACATCTGCTATATCTCGGACCTGTCAAAATTCAAGTCGCACTATCCCAATTGGAAGATCACCATTGGTCTCGATGAGATCCTCCGCCAACTCATCGCCGACCATACCCAGCGCTTGCGAAACGCCAGAATTTTCTAGGAATTGCCGTGGAATCCATTTGATAAAGTGTTTGGAGCATTGAACAGATAAAGCCTAGACCCTGGGCCGAGGACTTCGCTATGCTCCTCAATAAAATTCGTCGGCGCATTTTCCACCGCTTTTTTCGTTCGCGATTGGACGAAATGCTGGCCCCGGAGCATGCCATAGTGCTCGACTATCCGGTCAGAGTTTCGCCTAGATATGGATATGGCAAACCGCCACACCCGCAAATAGCGCACATCCTCGAATCAGGGAGAAATGAATTTGCCAAGCGGCTTACGGGCTTCTGCAAACTAAAAAAAGTCCTCACCGAAATTCCAGACGAGCCGTCAACCAATCCGATCGAGCCCTGCTGGGGGCCGCAGCGATTCTTCAACAGTCTTGACGCGGCTGCTCTCTACGGGATGCTCGTCGAATTCCAACCAAGGCGTCTTATTGAAGTTGGTTCCGGCTATTCGACGAAGTTTGCCCACCGAGCGATTCGCAAGCATGGCCTGGCCACACAGATCACTTCTGTTGATCCTAAACCCCGCGCCGAGATCGATGAGATCTGTGATTGTGTTATCCGCAAACCGCTCGAAGAGGTCGATTTGTCGCTCTTCGACGAACTTCAGTCAGGCGACTTTTTGTTCATTGATAGTTCACATCGAACCTTCACGAATTCGGATGTCACGATCGTCTTCATGGAATTACTGCCTCGCCTGTGTCCAGGCGTAGTTGTGCACATACACGATATCTTTTGGCCGAACGACTATCTCCCCGACTGGAATGACCGCTATTATTCAGAACAATATCTGCTCGCGGCTTACCTTCTTGGCGGAGGGGCTTCAAAGGTGAAGATCCTGATGCCGAACGCTTTCATCGTCCAGGATCATGATTTGGCGGAGCATTGCAAACCGCTTTTGGAAATTCCCGGATTTTGCCCATCTCACGAAGATGCTGCTTCGCCTAGCGGGTTTTACGGCGGCTCGTTTTGGATGCAGATCGCGGCGGGACATAATGGTCGAAATGCTTGCAACGCTGAAATGTCTGGAGAGTGATGTTCCCTTCTACTCGATGCAGAGTAATGGACACCTCAGATTTCGTGTCATTCATCTCATTCTCGCTACGCGTGCCAGGGGAACTCTGCGAGGTTAAGCATTGCGATTCTTCAACCGACCTGGACTAACGACCTTGCTATCGGATTCATCTGATCAGTGTTTTGCATTCCGTATAGGCAGCAAACTCGTGGTCTCTTTTAGCCGGTCAGATGGTACGCACAGGATTTCGGGAAACAGCCGGTTGATCGAATCGCTGCTTTCGTCAAGGCCATCCAATCCGATTCCAAAAATCCCATATCCTTGCCCTCGAAGCGAATTGGTGACACTCGCTCTGGTTCGACCCGACTCGCGCAGCAACTCATCATTTAACTCAACGATCAGATACGGCCGCGCATTCGCGATGACGTGGCGCGCGCCTTCTATGATGAACGGCTCGGACCCTTCCGCATCGATCTTGATGAGTCGTATCGGGGGACATCGGACACTCTCGTGCCATTCATCCAAAGAAATGGCCTGAACCGATTCGATATGCCCTTCATTCCGGACGGAAGCTAACTTTCCCCAACCAGATTCTCCGGCTTTCCCCGGATCTGAGAAGGCTACAGAACCGCTCTTTTCACACACTGCCTGTAAAGAGGCCACCAACCAGGGAAATTGTGCAGCATTTGAAAGGAGGGTTTTGAATAAAGTGGCATTTGCTTCGAAGGCATAGACTTTTCCGCCGGGACCAACTAGTGACGAAGCAATCATACTGAAAAATCCAATGTGAGCTCCCACATCGACAAACGTGTCGCCAGGGCGTAAGAGCGTCGCAAAACAACTTCTGACGTGGGGCTCGTATGCTCCGCCCCACATCAACCGCTGAATACGGTCGTCCAAATCGATGGTGACAATCTCGCCAGTCTTGAGTGGGAATGTGCCCCGACTACCTTTGAAAGCGAGTGTGAGGCGACCCAGCGCATCCGCCAAGCGGGTCTTACCCTTGAATTGCCTGGTTGAATTCAGGATTCGAGCGAGTAGGTCGGGGCTTAGTTTGCTTTGTCTCATCCGTGCCCTCGTAATGTAGGTCTACGGTCAAGTGAATAGTCTATGGTTATATTCCTGAAGTATGTCAATGGTTGCCGGGTCAACGTGGCCCCCCTTCTTCATCCATGCGGCTAGATGTTCGCGTTGTCTTCTGGACGGTTTGCGATTCTTCGGTGGGCACAAGACTCGAGAATTCTTCTTTGACCGCCATCTATTCTATAATCAGCCTTGAACACATTCCAAAGTGATTCAAGTTGCCTCTTTATGGGTCTGGACAGGGGCGCGCCTTAAGGATCGTATGGCTAGAGTCTTCGTCAGCGTATTGATCGACACCTACAATCACGAATCCTTCATTGAAAAGGCGGTCCGTAGCGCTTTGGAACAAGACTTTCCTCCGAGCGATCGCGAAATTCTGGTTGTGGACGACGGTTCCACCGATCGCACGCCCGAAATCCTTCAAGAATTTGGGTCCCAAGTCCGCATCCTTCGAAAACCAAACGGCGGCCAGGCTTGTGCATTCAATTACGGCATTCCTCATTGTCGCGGCGACCTAATCTGTTTCCTCGATGGCGACGATTGGTGGGTCCGGGGAAAACTCCGGCGCGTTGCCGGGCTCATGGCAGATGATCCTTCGCTTGGCATGATCGGACACGCCATCATTGAATCTTTCAACGATGCCTCCGAGCGCATCATTGCCCCGGATGTACAAAGGCGATTCCGTCTGGATTTCCTTTCTTCCGCCCAATTTTTCCGTCTTCATCGCTGCTATCTAGGCACCAGTCGCCTAACGCTGAGATCCTCCATCGCCCGCAGAATCCTCCCGGTCCCCGCGGCGCTCACCATCGAAGCGGATGAGTATCTCTTCACGCTGGCTGCAGCTCTGGGCGAATCACTCATCCTAACGGACCCTCTGACACACTATCGCATCCACGGGGGAAATCTGTTCATGTCCCCCGGTGCCTCCGCCGGGGGAGAGCGCCGCAAGGAGCGTGCCATCACTGCGCTTGCTATCGAACTCCGACGCACGCTTCCCGCTGCTGGCGCCTCTCCAGATGCCGCCGCCGCGGTACTCGAACTGGTTGACGCCGAAGCTGCGCAACTCCGGCTAGCACTGGATGGAGGCAAGCCATGGGAAACCTACCGCGCTGAGCGCACTCTTTATCGCGTCCAGCACCCGGATGCCGCATGGAAAAGTCGGGCCTTCCGCGCGATCTCAATGATCCCCGCGCTCCTGCTTCCTCCGCGCTGGTTCTACGCCGGGCGTCGGTGGCTCGGCGCGCAATCCTGGTACAAGCGTGTCCGTCACGATTTTCTCCCTCCGCCCCAATTGACAAAAAGCAACGCGCTGCCATCCATTCGGAATACACCTGGCAGTGAATGATCGCTCGCCCAGCCGTCCTGGCCAACTCAGCCGCTCCTTCCTCTGACCGACTTCTAAGCTTCGCTCCAGCGATTGCCCTCGCTTACCTGGCGTCTTTGTTTGGCAAAGCATCACACGCATACATCCTATTAGTGCGCAGGACCTAAAGAGATTGTGTTCGAACAGCGAAACTTCTTTGTAGAAAACATCTCTGCGGATTAGTCTGGTAGTTGTCCTTGGCATACTCGATGCCGGAATGCCAGCCGCCCGGAACCACAATCTGGCAGTTTGGATTCGACTAGCGATTGGCCTCGGTGCGGACCCTATCGTACTGAGTTAAGAGGGGTAAACCGCAAAGTGCTGGTTGAGTCTCCAAAAAACCGTGTACCGGAACTCGACGGTTTGCGCGGCCTGGCAATCTTCATCGTCGTGCTCTTTCATTATGTCAGCCAGGAGGGTGTGACGGCCGCCACGGCTACACGTCTTCTCCAGCGTTTCGCAATATTAGGCTGGAGCGGGGTGGATCTATTTTTCGTATTATCCGGGTTCTTAATTGGTGGCATTCTCATGGATGCCCGAGCTTCCGCGTTCTACTACCGTACCTTTTATGCGCGCCGGTTTTTCCGGATCATTCCCATCTACTATCTCTGGATCACGGCGTATGTCGCTTTGGCTAGCGTTGCGGGCGCAAGAGTCCAAGCCCTATCGAACTCGGGTGTGGCTCTCCCCTCGGGTATTCGTGTCTATTCTTACTATCTATTTCTACAGAATTTCCGGAGCAGCGGTTTCTCCGGATTGGCAGGTGCCTGGTTTAGCCATTTGTGGTCGCTGGCTGTCGAAGAACAGTTTTATCTCATTGCGCCGCTTGTGGTCCGATTCGCGCCTCCACGCAAACTGCCGTACGCGCTGGGGGTGGTCATCGCCCTCGCGCCTGCCCTTCGGGCAATCCTCCGAATGGCGGTAGGGGCACCACCTAACTTGGTGACCTTCCTCATGCCGTCCCGAGCGGACGCATTGGCAGTTGGCATGCTCCTAGCGGCATTTTGGCGAATCGACCACGTCAGGGCGTGGTTCCAGCACAACATTGCCAGAGTTTACGTCGCGGGGGGAATCCTCTCGCTCGGTGTGTTGAGTCTCTGGATCTGGTCTCCGAATTCTGGCAACGTAGGCATGCAGATTCCCGGGTTCACCTGTCTAGCCTTCTTTTACGCTTGTCTGCTTCTCATCGCGCTTGTGCATTCAAGGGGGCCGGTTGCGACCGTGATGCGAATGACCTGGCTTCGCGAACTGGGCAAAGTCTCATATTGCGTCTATATCATCCATCTTGTCGTGAACGTCGGCTGTCATGCTGTCTTGCTTCACAAGTCGCCTCAAATATCGACACCCAGAGGGGCAGCGGTAACCATCGTTGCCGCTGGTGTAACGTATCTGGCGGCAAAGATTTCATGGTTGTTGGTTGAGAATCCGTCACTTCGGCGGGGACATGCCTTCAAGTATTAAGGCCCTGATCCTTGTCCGAGTTCGAATGGATTCTGCGACGCGTTGGTATTATTCTGCTAGATGTCGTCGTTTCTGTTTCACGCCCAACGCTACTCGCCCAACCGCCTGAGCATTCGTCATGAGTCACCGCTGTTTCACTTGCAAGGTGGGGAGGAGATTCTGTACGCGTACTTGGCGAACATGTGGATTCATGCCTTCGGGAGCTCTCTCATCTCTTCGATTTTCGAGTGGCTTTCTGGAATTGTGGTCAACCGACGTTTGTGTTTTTCAATCTCCATTCGTGGTATTGGGTATCCGTTAGACTCTCCATGATCACACTCGGTCTGAACTACTCCCAGATGCACGATTCATCTGCTTGCCTAGTCCGTGACGGCGAACTGCTTTTCGCGGTCGCCGAGGAGCGCATAAGCCGTGTGAAACATGACGCGCGCTTTCCCGCACTGTCGATTCAAGCTTGCCTCGACTTCGCGAAAATTCAGTCGGAGCAGATAGATGAAGTTTGTATGGGCTGGCAAACTCCCGGCGCCACCTATCGGCACGATCTTAAGCTGTATCTCTCCGGACAGTGGCCGCTCAATTACCTCAACATTCTGAATTCTACGCGCCATTTTGCCAGCATGTGGCACCAGAAGGGTGGAGCCAATCCTTTCGCGCGCCAGTTCGGTCCCACACGGACGCGTTTCCGCTACGTCGAACATCATCTCGCCCATGCCCTCAGCGCCTATTCCTACTCCGGCCTCGATGATGCAGCGATTGTGGTCATGGACGGACGCGGCGCGTGGGAAGCCACCTCCATCTGGCACGGCAGCAAGGGGCGTGTTAATCCGGTTCTCACTATGGATTGGCCGGATTCCCTCGGTCTTTTCTATGCCGTGTTTACAGGTTTTCTCGGATTTGTCCCCAATTCGGACGAGTGGAAAGTAATGGGACTTGCTCCTTATGGCAAACCGGGCGTGGACCTCAGCATGTTTATGGATGTACATGCTACCCCGTATAAAGTGCACACTGCTCGACTCGTCGGGAATGGCAGTAGTTCTTACGTGGGCTGGCCCGCGGCGCTGGGCGCTCCTCGAGAACCGGAAAGCGAGATCCGAGAGATTCACAAGGACATTGCCTACGCTGTTCAAGATATGTGCGAAATTGCCATGTTGAATGTGGTGCGTTTGGCGCTGGAAAAGACCGGAAGCAAAAACCTCTGTCTGGCGGGCGGCGTGGCTCTCAATTCCAAAGCCAACGGCAAAATTGCCGCGTCCGGCATCGTCGACCAGCTTTTTATCCAACCTGCTGCTTCCGACGACGGCGTCGCTCTCGGCGCGGCCCTCGCACCGTTCCTCGATGGAGGGCAGCGGCTGCCTCTCAAACCCATGCGTCACGCCTATCTTGGCCCTTCCTTTGATGACAAGGCAATTGAAACGGCCCTCAAAACCTATAAGATTCGCGCTTCACGTGTTTCCGATCCTGCCGCGACCGCCGCCGAATTTCTATCCCGAGGTAAAATCTTGGGCTGGTATCAGGGTCGCATGGAGTTTGGCCCGCGAGCCCTTGGTAGCCGCTCCATCATTGCGGATCCTCGCGATCCTCAGATGAACACTAAGGTGAATAACGCTGTGAAATTCCGCGAATGGTGGCGCCCGTTTGCTCCTTCCTTTAAGAAAGAAGCTGCGCCCGAATACCTTGAATCCGCCTATGACTCACCGTTTATGATCCTTACCGCGCAAGTGCGTCCGGAAAAGCGTAGCGTCATCCCTTCCGTCACGCACGTCGACGGTAGCGCTCGTCCGCAAACCGTCGAAAGCGAAATCAATCCGCTCTACTACCGACTTATCGACGAATTCGGCAAGCGGACCGGCGTTCCGGTCATTATGAACACCTCTTTCAATCTCCGAGGCGAGGCCATCGTGCACACGCCCACGGATGCCATTCGCACCTTCTTCAGCTCTGGCATGGATGCGATGGTCCTTGGCAGCTTCTTGGTGGAGAAATAGGGCGGTAAAATCTGATGTGTGCGCGGCCGACCTTCTGCTCCCTTGTGCCCTCCGCAAACTTTCCTTTCCCGACGACTTTCTGAGCTGGGGTTCAGAGGGCGAGTTTGCAAGTATGGGCCGCTAGCTCGCTGGAAATGGTCCAAGTGTAGTGAAGACCTGGGCATGCCTGTCTGCAAGGCGGAAAGGCAGCACCGCGGACTCTGCGCTACGCCGAGTTCACAGCGACCCCTCGTGAGCAAATCCAACCTCACACCTCATGTTTGTGATATAAATATTTCCCTACTTCTGCGGTATATAGTCTTTGGGCCGGTCACGATGAAGCGGCTTCTTTTACTCCTATTTTTACCTCTGGCCGTTTTTGCGCAAAAAAGCAATACAGGAAGTTTTATAAGCGGTTCCTTCGCCAATCGGCCAGTGTGTTCCAGAAATTTGAGCAACTCGAATGCCCACAATGGCGACGTGTATAGCGACACGGATGATGAGAATGTGTACAAATGCGCAGGTGGCACTTGGTGGACAGTTGGTGGGAGAACGACCGGCCAAGCAATGTCGTCCAATCCAGCCGTTTTTGATCCGGGTACTATCCATGCTGGATCGGACATTCATGTCGATATCAGAGCCTATGGCGCATACGCGACATTCTCTTCTACTACGTGTAACACAACAAAGGGCTCTCCCCAGGTGAGGCTTACCGCAGCCTCCAACTTCAAGAGCGGCGAGTATGCCACCTGCTATAACGCAGGTGGTGCGACCACTACCAGCACACCTTCCGCACCTACCGTGACTCCCAGCGCACACGCCGGCGGTATGGCGGCTGTTGCCGATAACGTTGGGTCTACTGGTTATGCTTACAAAATCGTAGCCGAGGACAAGAACAATGGGCGCTCTGCCGCTTCTGCGGCTGGCGCTACAGCTACAGGTAATACCAGCCTTGGTCAGACAACCATCTATGACTTCTCAGGCTGCACACGCTCGAATCAGACCGTAACCTGCACCACGACAGCTCCCCATTCCTTTGTAGTGGGCCAGCAAATCTGGACTCAGAATATGACGGACCATACCTTCAACGGGAATTGGGTCACAGCTACCGGAACCTCGGGCAATAAAGTCACATGGAAATCCGGCTGGGATACCCGGATGGGCGCTTCCACCTCCACCACGCGAGGCAGCGCCAAAAATGTGTGGGGCTGGAAGATGAACCGCTTGACATGGACTGAGGTTTCAAATGCTTTCCGCTATCACATCTACGGGTCGAATTGTCCTACAACCTGCAATTGGATGGGGCAAACCGTTCTAACCCAGTGGGATGATTACGGCTCAACTATGACCTCTGGGCAGACACAGCCCAGTTACATTCCTACTGCAGCACCTAGTTCACCAGCCAATGAGCATTTTACTTTTAAAATCACTGCTGGCGGTGGCACGTCCACTTTGACAGCCAATAGTAACGCCGGAGTCACAGGGTCGAGCACCATAGTTTCTGATGCTGGCCCAGCCATTCTGGCTGCGGCTGTTCAAGCCAGGTCAGTTGCTGGCATTGGCAACACCAGCGTTGTTATTCCGGTTGTTTATACATTTGGTTCTGGTTATTTTTGGCAAGTGAATTCCTATACGGATTTTTATGGGCAGAATGCCGACATAGTTCTTAATGGCGGTGGATTGATTGCTAATCAACCCTTAGCGAATGCTTATAAGATCGAAGGAATAGGCGGTGGAACAGGATTAGGTAATTTTGGTTGGGACAATTATCCGTCTATTGCAGGCACTGCTTACCCAATGATTTATTCGGGTACTCGATTACGGCATATCTCCATAGCTCCCTCCAATGGAAACGGCGGATTAGCGATCTATGCTTTAACGCCCATTTTGATGAATTACGATGATTTTTATTTACAGGATGGTGGGGGGAGTTCTGATTGCATCGGACAGGCCGCGCTTTATAACAGTACCTCAACCGCTTTTGACTGGAACTGGAACCGCTTCACGATTACTGGAGGACTCTGCGGCTCCAGCTATACCGGAAGTTCGCCTGTTCCTACAGTGGTGTCCGTCGCCACAGGAAGCGGACAAGTGGGAAACTCCCCCTCACTTGCCCAGGGATGGATGCTGAATCGTGCCTCGGTGGATGTGGACACTTCCAACGGGGCATGTGAAGAAATTGGTCTAAGCGCCACAGGCGTATGGACGCAGAATGCCAATGAAGTTCCCCTCCAGGCAAGTGGCATCTGCAATGGTGGTGTATTCGTATCACTTATCGGTGACATAGTAGCGGATTATGCGACACCATTATTTGTGAACTACGCCCAAACGAACCAAGGTTCAATTTCCATGCAGGGGCTTGCTGGACTAAACGGAACTGCCACGGGATTCCTGAGCGGCAACCCTATCAACTCCATTGTTGCTTTTGGTGTTAGCTCACGTCAAGTTGGGGCGAATATATTCATGCAGAATCAACTGCCTCAGAATTTCCTTGCAGATGGCACTTACGGTGGAGCCCAGCCAGAACTTCAAATGAACGAGCAGCAGGCTATGGGTCCGGGATTTGGCGTATTCACGACTACGCCCTCTAATACCGCTCCAACCTGCGCCACGATTACCGCTGGCCCTCCTTACGTTCCCGCAGGAACTTACACTTTCCATTACGCCCCTGCGTACCCTAATGGCGGTAATGGTGCCATCTCTCCTACTTCGACAAGCTGCTCGGCCAACGGAACCTCTCAGCAAATAGACATCACCATCCCCTCAGTCGCTCCCGGCGCTACTGGTTACAACGTCTGGTCAGGCAACAACATCCTGACGATGAATGTCGCTTGCGGCAGCGCCATGCCTACCGCTGGCCCTACCGCGTGGACAGGCTCAACATGCGGTGGCGTAAGTCCTCCTGCATATGCTGGAAGCGGTCCTGCTGGCATGGCCAACGGCAATCTGTGGGCATTAGACCACATCTTAGAGGCAACTGCCGCGCCTGCAGGCTCTAAGAACACCACCCAACTGTACATGGACTCTTCTACGTTCTGGCCGTCGTTCAAGCCAAACGGGAACAGGGCCTACGTGGTCCCAGGAATTAGCGGCCCCATCATTAATGGGCACAATCTGTGTGCTGACGGATCGAGTGGAGCATATGTGGATTGTCTGACGACACAAACCATTGCTCGCGGAACGGCTACATTGGGAACCAGTGCGATTGCGGCCAAGACCTGCGCAACAGTGGTTACAACCGCAGCCACTGGTGTGGTCACAACCGACGCCATCTCCGATTCCTTCAATGCTGCACCCTCCGGCGCTTATACCACCGGTCTTTTCGTTCAGTCCTATGTGACACCTGGCAACGTAAATTTCTTAGTCTGTAACCCGACCACGGAGAGTCTCACACCTCCCGGAGCGAGTTTGAATTGGCGTGTCACTCGATGACGAGCAAACCCGCCTAGGCATGACAAGATGAAAATTGAGGTTGTTGTTCTTCCTTGTTACCCGATGTGCGAGGACCGGCATGCGGTTTCAGAGGCGGAAACGTGTTCACTGGCTCTTGCAGTGGCTGGATTGAAGCCGGGATGCTGCAACCTGGGAAAGAATCTGTCTCGCAGTTGAAGCACGGGCAACTCAATCAGCTTGGCCATGGCAATCCCGAGTACAAAACATCCCAGGATGAATACCCCCGTTACCGCCATTCCGGAAGGCTGCACATGCACGAATTTTCGAAGAAAGACAGGAACGTAAAGCAAGAATGGAGCATGCCAGAGGTAGATCGAATAAGAGTACGTCCCCACATGGGCGCAACCGGTTCCAACCCTCTCTGTAATTCTGGCCACCCTTCCCGGGAGCAGATTGTGAACTTCCAGGCAAAGGATTAAAAGCCCCCCAAATCCCAGGTACAGGAATGTCAAACCAAATGCGAGTTGGAAATGGTCGTCCCGCGAGAAGAAGTAGCAGCACGAGAGCAAGACCACTGAGAGAATCCCGAGCGCAACCCGATTGACTGCCGGCCGGCAGAAGTTTCTTACAGTTTCTGGCCGAAAGTGATAGAGGTAACCGAGCAAGACACCAAAGAAGAGTGCATCAACCCTGGTGTGGGTGAGATTCATGACTTGCCAAGTGAGGAACTTGGCTGGCGGCGTCAGCACGATAGTGAGAATTCGCAACGTTAGGCATGCCACCGCAACAAACAGAAAAATCTGTGGAACTTTTCGGAAGGGATCCGTTCGATTCGAAGAATGACGGGCTAGGACCAACAACAGCAGTGCCAGCGCAATATAGAAATGTTCTTCAACTGCGAGAGACCATGTGTGTCCCCAGATTGCATAGCGATAATTCTGCACAAAGAGGATTTCGCGAAGATAACTTGACAACGGTTGCGGTGGAGCATGCCAGAAGAGCAACTGTCCAACATAGGTGGCCAGCAACATGACATAAAAGGCGGGATAGATTTTCATTCCACGCCGGATGAAGAAGCGCCGAAAGCTTATGTCGCCCCGCTTCTTGTATTCGGAATATAACAGCCCGGATATCAGATAGCCGCTCAGTACAAAAAAAAGGTCTACTCCCACCCAACCCACCTTTGAGGTCAGGAAGAAAATTCCAGAGTGACCAGTGACTACCAGCAAGACAGCGGCACAACGCAAGATGTCTAACCTCTTAATTCTCATGCCGCTTGCGCCCCTCATTGAGAGTGCCCAAAACCCAACGCTCGATGGTTCACAGACAGAAATGATGTCCCGGATTCACTTTGCAAGGATAGCAAAAGCCAGAAAAAGCGGTGTGAAATAAGGAGATGCAGACGTGAGCTAAACCGGCGTGGAGCGGGCCCTCCACCTGTGCGAAGACCTACGGTGCGTCATCGAAGGACCCGTTGCCACACTTCCATCCTGTCCTCAATGGAACGTAAGGATTTCTAGAATACTTAGCCCTCTCTGGAAACTGTGTATACTTTTACTGGAGTGTTCTTCATTGTTTCATTCCAAGTGCTACTTTCCAAGCCTGCTGAAGATTTCCCTGCCGGGGTGACACTTGCTTGAACCCCGTTACCGTGTTCTCGCCGTTTGCTCCCACCCAGTACAATACATGTCACCGCTTCTGGTGCGCATGGCTGAGCACCCCCAGCTGGACCTATCCGTGGCGTACTGCACTCTTAGAGGGGTGCAACCCACTCATGACCCGGACTTCAATATAACCGTGAAATGGGATATTCCGCTACTCGATGGATACCCTTGGCAGGAAATTCCAAACCGCGGTTCAGGCACCGACTCCTTTTTGGGGCTCTACAATCCAGGTCTTTCCAAGCTCATTCGTACTGGCAAATTCGACGCCGTTCTTTGCTACCTCGGCTATTTGTGCGCCTCCTTTTGGATCTCCTATATTGCCGCTCGCCGCTCCGGAACAGCATTCCTCTTCGGCACCGATGCTTCCAGCCTAATTCCCCGGAGCGGCGGCTCGTGGAAGGTCCGTCTAAAGCGTGCTTATTGGCCCAAACTGTTTTCTCTGGCCGACCAAGTTATTGTGCCTTCCTCTGCCACCCGCGATCTCATGCTTTCTCTCCGCATTCCTGCGAAACGCATAACGCTGACTCCCTATTCCGTGGACAACGATTGGTGGATGGCCCAATCGGGGAAGGTGGACCGCGAAGCCGTTCGCGCCGAGTGGGGCGCGACACCCGAGACCTCCGTGATTCTCTTTTGCGCGAAGCTGCAGCCCTGGAAGCGTCCTCTGGATCTCCTCCGCGCATTTGCTCAAGCAAACCTTTCCGATGCTCTTCTGGTTTACGCCGGAGAAGGAGCGCAGCGCCAGGAGTTGGAGAGGGTGGCCACGGCTCTCGGTGTTGCCCAACGCGTCCGTTTTCTAGGATTCCTGAATCAATCGCAACTGCCAGCGGTGTATACATCGGCCGACCTGATGGTGCTCCCATCGAAGTACGAGCCATTCGCCGTCGTCGTTAACGAAGCGTCTTGTTGCGGCTGTCCCGTCGCGGCCAGTGACCGCGTCGGGGCGGCGAGGGACCTGATTGCTCCCGTTGATCCGGACCTCATTTATCCCTGCGGGGACCTTGTAGCCCTCTCAACTCTTCTGAGTGACCTGCTGAGGGACCCCGAACACCTCCGAGCACTGAGTCGGCTCGCGCGGAACCACATGGCCAGTTGGTCTCCGCAGGATACGGTGGCTGGAACCCTAGCGGCTGTGGCTGCTGCCCTCCGCGGCCGCCAACGATGACACCCGCAGCCGCACTTCTCCAAATACAATTGTGCGGAGGTATCATTAGAGGGCGTGCGACGGCCCTGCATCGCCCACGGACACGTTATTTCTTCTCGCGAGCAGCGGAGGAGGGGATGCGCATTTCTCGGCTGGGAGCCGAGTCGGCTCTCAAAGGACGCTCTCAAAAAATGTCTGGGCTCAAAAATACGCATGGTGCCATTCCAGAGAGAAGCACTGTGAGCAGTAATACGAGCAATGAACGGAGACGTTCCTTATGAGGACGCTAGGGACGCTCCCGTCACTGGGCACCTCCCGAAGTCCACTGGTGGCGGTCGCCTTGTTCATTCTGGTGATTTTCGCAGCCTACAAAGCTGCGGGAGCCATCCTTGCAGACGATATCAGCAGTCTCGCTTTTGCAGCCCTCCTGTTCGTCGGTGGAGCGGTCGTCGTCGCCATTCTCAATGATTGGCGCAGAGGCCTGTATATCCTCGTTGCCTGGATTCTCTTTGAAGATTTTGCCCGAAAATATTTCGGCAATAACATGGCCATCTATTTCGCCAAAGACATTCTGACGCTCATCCTCTACCTTTCTTTTTTTCGCCACAGAACCGCCAGGCGGGTCGAGAAATTCCAGATTCCGTTCCGAATCCCCCTGCTGGTTTTCATCTGGTTTAGTCTAATGCAGATGTTTAATCCCGCCTCCACCAGCATTTTCTACGGTATTCTGGGAATGAAGGTCTGTTTCTTGTACGTGCCCCTGATTTATGTCGGATATACGTTCATTGAGTCCGAAGAGGACCTTCGTCGTTTCTTCACTTTTACCTGTGTTCTCATTTTGATTGTGGCCGGGTTGGGCATCGCGCAATCCATTATTGGGCCAACTTTCTTGAATCCCAACAACTTGCAGGAGGACATTCGAAGACTCAGCACGAGCTACCGGGTAGCGCCCATTTCTGGTTTGGTAGCTTATCGGCCCACTTCCGTCTTCGTCAGCGGTGGCCGTTTCCAAGACTTTCTGATCGTTGCCTGGATGATCTCTGTAGGTTTTGGTGGGTATCTCCTCCTGCGCACCCGGAGGGGCCGTACGCTCGCCTTTACCACGATGGGGATTGTTGCTGCCGCATCATTAATGAGTGCCTCTCGCGGCGTTTTCATGTGGAATGCTGGAACTACTCTCGTCATGACGGCGGGGTTTCTCTGGGGGGCGCCTTGGCGTCAGCGTGAGGCCACGCGGGTTTTGCGTGCCATCCAGAGAACAGCCCTCCTTATCGGCATTGGGATCATCGTTTTACTGACGATATTTCCGAACGAGCTTGGCTCGCGACTTGCGATTTACTCCGAAACCCTGATGCCAAACAGCCCCGCGAGTGAACTTGTCCATCGCACCCAGACCTATCCCCTGATGCAGTTAGGATACGCCTTCGACTATCCTCGCTGGCCTTACGGTTTTGGTACTGGTACATGCACGTTAGGCGGTCAATATGTGACCCGCATCATGCATGCGCCGCCTATGGGTATCGGGGTCGAAAGTGGCTACGGCAACCTGCTATTGGAACTTGGGATTGCTGGACTCGTTCTGTGGATTGTACTGGGCCTTTCCATCGCCACTTCTGCCTGGAAGGTGGTGGCGGAACTCCGAGGCACGCCCTGGTTTCCCTTAGCATTTTCCATTTGTCTCTATGCCATACTTCTCGTTTTCCCGATGATGTTTGTTGGGGTCAGTGCATACCAGGACTTCGTTTTAAACGCATACTTCTGGCTGCTCCTGGGTATTCTCTATCGGCTGCGGCTGCTTCCGAAGGCAGTCCAAGTCGCTCAGGATCAAGTTGCTCCGAGGCAGGGCTGAATTGCGCCTCGCCGTGGTTTCTCCCTTCCTCGACCGCCAGCACGGGACGGAACTTTGCATCATCGAGCAGATTGAGCGTTTTGCCCTCAAGGATCATTGGATCATTGAGCTGTACTCACAAAGGGTCTCGCAGCTCAGTGGGGTGGTTTCTGCGTCCGGAGCTTCTACGAAATCACTCGATTCCATTGTGTGGCACAAAGTCTCGAACATTCCTGGCCCGCATCTGCTCAAATATCTTTGGTGGTTCGCAGCCAATCACTGGCATCGGTGGCGGGACAGGCGCTCGGGCAGGGTCCGCCCCGATCTCATCTATTCTCCGGGGATCAATTGCCTGGATGCGGACGTGATTGTGGTTCACATCGTCTTTCACGCGTTTTATGAACGGGTTCGTCCGGAGCTGGACCTGCCCCGCGTCCCTCTTCGAAGCTGGCCGCGCGTGATTCACCGCAAGCTCTACTACAAACTCATTATCTTTCTCGAACGAAGGATCTACCGCGACCCCGGCGTGCGCCTCGTGGCGGTATCCTGTCTTGTTGCGGCACAACTGAAATCACACTTTCAACGTGAGGACGTTACCGTCATTCCGAATGCCGTGGACACCGTTCGGTTTACGCCGGAAGGACGAATGGCAAAAAGAAATGCGTCCAGGCAATCCCTTTCCTACGCCGAGAGCGATTTCGTGTTGCTGCTCATAGGCAATGATTGGAAAAAGAAGGGTCTCGATGCTCTTCTGAAGGCCCTTGCCACGCTTTCTGATTTGCCGTGGCGTTTGCTTGTGGTTGGCGGCGATGATCCGGATTTCTATCGCTCTTTGCTCGAGCGTCTTGACCTGCAGAACCGAGTCCGCTTCGAGAGGCCTTCCGTGGACGTCCTTTCGTTTTATGCCGCCGCTGATCTCTACGCCGGCCCTTCCCTGGAGGACGCGTTCAATCTGCCCATTCTGGAAGCAATGGCCTGCGGCCTTCCGGTCATCGCTAGTTCACAAGCTGGTGCCAGCGAGAATATTCGCGACCGAGAAACAGGCTTGCTTCTTCACGACCCGCAGAATTGGCATCAACTTGCCCAACTGATCCGTTTGCTGTTCACGGATGAACCACTCCGCAAGAAAATCAGCGACCTCGGCTCTCAACGCGCTCGCAAGCACTGCACGTGGGATCAGAACGCAGAACAGACACGGAAGCTTCTAGAAGAGACCCTAAGCGTTCGTCGTCTTAGAGAACTCTCGTAGCTTCTCCCAAATTGGCTGATGTGAATCACGCGGTCGGAAGTTTTTCTGGGGATTCTTCATTTACATCTGCGGGCGGCGCCCAATCCACAACGGTCGTCTTTCGGAGAGTCTCTTTCCTCCTTGGCTTTCTTGTGCCATCCCGGAAAGCGGTTTTTCAGTCGCAGAAACGGCTCCTCAAAGTAACGCCGGGACAAATAGGCAGCGACAGTTGCTATCGTGCCCGCGATGACCATTCTTACCCAAACTCGTTCCCATAGACTGAGATTGAGCCGCGACTGGAAGTCTGTTCGGCGGGCAACCCTGTCGTAGCCCGAAAATATCATCAAGTGGTAAAGGTAGAGTCCATAGCTGATCTGGCCGAAAAAGATTAAGAAGGAAGGCACTACCAATCGCTTCCAACGTCCGCTTCCAATCAACAGGAACGCTCCCAGCAAACCCGCAAAAGCAAAATTCCAGGGAACGTATTGCAGGGCCTGGCCTATTGCGGTCCTTCGAGTGAGAATTCCAAACGGGAAACCGGCAACTGCCAGTAAGATCGCCGACGCCGTCAGAACGATCGAAAGTAGCAGCAGATGCTGGCGTTTCCAACCGGGCCTCCTCACAACAATTGCGACAATAGCACCCAGCGCCAACCCATCCAGGTGATTCCACGTTAACGAACCATATCCCGGTCCCGCCATCTGCGTACGGACAGCCTGTTCATAGTACAGAAAACGGGAAACTGGACTCACCATTAGCATCGCACCCAGGACCCACAATAGCTTCGTCGGTGAAATTCGCTTCAACGCTGATGGCCAAACCAGATAGAAATGCTCTTCAACGGCGAGCGACCACAATACCGGATAGGAGATAGCAATCCCTAATAGCGGTGACATATTCGACGAATACAATAGGCTCATCAAAAGGAAGCCGTGCGAGGTCAGCCCAAACAAAATGAGTAGGACAAGCGTCAGATAGTACGCGGGAAGGATTCGGAGGGCCCGGCGGAAGTAGAAACGTGAATAATAATCTGGGCGATCTCTGGACTCTAGCAAAATTCCCGTGATCAGAAATCCAGACAATATAAAGAATAGATTTACGCCAAATTGTCCTGGGGACATGAGCATTAAGAAGTATCTCTGCCAGGGGGTATAAAGGCTCAGATCCCTTGCCCAGTAGAATCCGTGATAGAAGAGGACACTGAGGATGGCTAACCCACGGATCGCATCTAATTCAGGCATGTGGGAACGGAGTATCGGCTGATACTCGGAAGCTGAGGAGGTGTCCAGAAGCCGCCTGCTATTTCCCATTCAGTTAGGCTGTCATAGTCCGTTTCTTAATTACTAGGTGTTCCTGCAGGTATAATAACTGAAGGGTCAAAGATGGTAGGCTTTCGCAGCTCGCCGATTTGATCCGTCAGATCCAGGCGGATCCCGCGCTCCGCAAGGCGTTGGTTGGGATATCTTCCGTCACTCACTGCTGACTATGGTTGGGATGAAAATGCGGAAAGAAGTCAGGAATTCCCGGAGAGCACACTTCAGCGGTTGACCAAGAATTGATCTGGGACTTGCATAGGAGCTTTTGCAAAAAAACATCTCCCTGCCGGTCACTTCCTTTGATTTCTAGAAGTGCTGTCTTCAATTTCTTCCTCTCCAGCTAGGTTCTACGTCAAGCCGTCACAGCCGTTATCTTTGTAATGCAGCATTCTCCTCTTAGTAAAATCAGCGCGATTTCGCGCATCATAAGAATCGTGCTTCCCCAGTATGGTCTTCTGATTTGGTGCACGCTCAGCGTTCATCCTGGCTGTTTGGTCCGACGAAGTTCTTCACTTTCAGAATGACAATTGGTACTTCTGCGCGATTCTCCTCTACGCGCATTCCCTGAAAATCCTGTACTACCAGCTCCGCCATCGGAACGAGATCACCCCTCGCTTCCATTTCGGCCAGTGGGGCCTCGATTTCGCTTGGATACTGGGGAGACCGAACGACAAACGCAATTCCTTCTTGCTGAAAGAAAATCGCCCAATCTTGTAGCGTTCGAAGGTGATCGAGATTGATCAGCCAACTGGTGTCGGGATCGCCGTTCAGGAAGGGTACGTTCAGAGAGTACATGTGCCGAAGAAACAATAACGTCTTGCCCGCCTGGGCTTGGCTGCCCAGCACCCGATTGATAGCCTCTGCTTCCTGGTATTCCGGACGCCTTTCTTCCAAGTAGTCAGCAACACGAATGATACCGAGAGCTGTGGCAATCGGTTTCCAACTGTACATTGCCAAACCCGCTCCGCCGAAGAACCACAGCAGGATCACCAAACCCGAGGCAAAGCGGTTGGTAATCTTCCAGCCTTTCTGTTGGGAGGATTCTAGACCTGCCGCGGTGAAGGCGAGCGCAAGGGGAAAGACGGGGAGGAGAAAACGCGGTAAGCCGGAAGCATAAAATACCGCGATAGCTGAGACGCACCACACCACAGCAGGCACTCGCCACTGGTGAAAGCTCGCAAAGGTTGCAATCCACAATGGCGCCAGCGCAAGGACGATTGGACCGAAAAAGTCCCAGAAGCCGAGAGAGCCCGGACGCATCCCCGCAAAAAAAATGAATGGAATGAGTTGTCCAATGTGGCGTGATTGAGCCGCGCCCGTGTCGGCCAAAAGGGCGTTCAGTGCGTATGAATTAACCCGTTCCGGCAACAGAGTTCTGGACAGGAAAGGGAACATCGGGTCGCCGGTCCAGAGAAAGTTACGCAAATAGGGCCATATCCCGGTAAGCGCAGAACCAAAACATAGCACTACTGTGTTTGGCAAGGACCGATACTCAATCGCAACGGCCGCTGCCACTCCAGCGGCTACAAGGCAGCCGGTGTATTTTGCACCGGCAATGCCACCAGCCAACAACCCTGCCAGGAGGGCCTGACGCCATCTTCCGGATATCTTCCTTTGGCTAAGGACGATGACCGAAGCACTTGCAAAAAAGGCCATCCAAATGTCCGGTGCCCCAGATGAAGACATCTGCCAGAACACCACGGGGGTGAGAAGAAAGAGCAGGGTGATTGTCAACGTCGTCCGGGGGGAAGACCAGCGGGAGGCCAGGCAGGCCAAAGAGCAAACTGTCAACATTCCGGCCAGAAAAATGAACCCCATCGCTAATTGCTCGCTACCCAGCGCCAGGCCAAACAGGATTAACAAATGATGTTGGCCACAGAGAAAACTGTGTGATATCGAAAACTCTGGGTGAAAACCATGCTCCAGAATCAATTTTTGCGTCGTGAAGTGATAATGCAGCGCATCGGAGCCTGTGAGCGGCGAGAGAGACGTCAGAAACTCGACACCCAGAACAATGCCATTTGTGAGCAGCAGGACGCGATCCGCTCGAGGGCTCGAAAATAATGCCTTCAAAATCCGAAAGCACCTTTGTGCGGTCAGCTTAAATTCCGCAAGGAGGAAAATGCAGAGCAGACCCGTAACCAGGAAACATCCTTTGCGAATCTGTTGGGTGACCTCAACGCCAAACAGGAGCATTTCGATGGAAATCACGCCGAGCCCGGTGCATATCAACAGGTGTTGCGCGTCGGTGTCCATCTCCAGATGCAAAATCCGCAGGATTAAGTTCCCCAACGATATAGCCGCAAATGCGAACGCGACTAAGGACACAAATACGATTGCGGCGTGCATCAATGCCATATGTTGTGCAGGAATCTCTTGAAGAGGGGCGAGATAACTGGTGAGAACAGCCAGAAATACCAATAGAAGACAGCAACAGCCCAGATGCAGATCGCACTCTGAATAACCAGAGTATTCGGCTTCCTGCGAACTCCCGGCGTCATTTCCACGATAGATAATGAACATATGGCAGCATGCCGATTGATGTCAATCGCCAGCCCCCATAATTGCCAATTATCCTGTCCTCGAACACCGTGCCGAAGTTCACACAATCAGTGGCAAACCGTAGTAGATTGAATAGGGGTGAGTCGGTGATCCGTTGCCGACCTGTGCCTCCGCCAAATATCAAAGAAACTTTTGCGGCGAAAGAGTGGAGTTGCTGCCCAAATAGCCACATGCGTATAGCGCTCTTCACTCCATTTTCGCCTGAAATTGGCGGCGGCTCGGTTCAATTCCGAAGCCTCCTCCCGGAGCTACGGGACCTTGATATCGTGTGGTTCTACCTGGCTGAAATGGCAGCGCGAGGTCAGCAGGCACAGTGGCTAGGTCGTCCTTTTACTACCATGCAGTTACTCAGCGATCTTTGCGTAAGATCTGGATTCTTGCCAGGCTCCACAGCTTTGGCAAGGAATCTTGTGAGCCGCATCCCAGCCGATCTGTACTGGGTGGTTGCACACAACGAGGGAATCTCACTGGCCACGGAACTTTGCGCTATGGGGAAGAGAGTACACCTGACCATCCACGACGATCCCGTTTGCATGTTCAAAAGATCACGCAAGTATCGCGCATTTGCGCCCTTGATGTCGCGACAATTCTCAAGATTGGTGCAGTCGGTCGAGTCCGTGGATGTGATCAGCCCCTGGATGCGCGATGCCTACAAGCAAAACTACAAAGTCGATAGCTTCCCGGTTTACCGATTCGTCTCAGAGCTTCCTCGAGTTTCCCCCGGACTCGCTCCGGACACCCTCACCGTCGGCCATATTGGCTCCGTGTATCATGCTGAGCCGTTTCGCCACTTCTTCTCAGCCTGCCAGCAAGTCTCCAGTAAATTGAAATGTGCTTTGAAGGTCGTCAGGATCGGCTCATCACCCGAAATCGACCAACTCGCCGCCGCGAATCCTCAGGTTTTCGAAAATTGTGGCGAGCAGGACGAAGAGAAAGCCATCGTCCGATTAGCCTCATGCGATTTTCTCTATGCCATGTACCCAGCCGGCCGTCGCTTCCAGTGTTTCCGTCAAACGAGTCTTCCGATGAAGTTGTCCACATATGTTCAGGGGCAGCGCCCCATTTTCGCGCACACGCCTGGTGACAGTGGGCTGGCGGAACTGATTGAGAAATATGGCGTAGGAACGGTTTGTTCCAGTTACAACGAGGACGCGATCCAGCAGGCCATCCAGGCGATACTACAAGCTAAGATCACGCGCCATCATTTTGAAGCGCTAAGGAGCGATTTGATGGGTCCAAATCAGTTGCTTTTGCTCAAAAATGCTTTGACACGCCAAGTCCCGTCTTGAAAACGCGGTATACCCATTAGGTATGCTTCAATGTTATTGAGAAGCGCAGAATTTGAACACACCACCATATATATTGAACTCGCGGCTCTCAATAACCTCAATAATGCGCAGGATCAAGTTCCCCAGAACGCAGACGCAAGCGAGAACGCGCATGCATAAGGATACAAATGCGATGTGCGGCGTGTATCAATGCCATATCATCATTGGGAATTTCTTGAGGGGGGAGAAGATGACGGAAGGAAATTGTCAGAACTACACAATGAAGATTGCAGCAGCCCGGAGGCAGATTGCAGCCTGAATCAAAAGGGAATCCAAATTCTTGGGAAGTTCTGATTTTGATTCCACGAATAGTGACGAACATAGGGCCGTCGACTGTCTGCTGTCAACGGCCAGTCCGATGGTCGCGGCTGATCCCGTCCATAAAGAATTGGCGGAAGTTAGAAGGATCAAGCCAGAGCGTAGTCGATTTATTGGCGCAGACTTGCGAAAAGTGTTGAGCCACTATCCCGCCAAGGATCAATTGGAGATCTTGCAGCGAGAGAGGAGAACTGGCCGGGAAGCAATGATGTTCCTTTGTCGCAGCCCCTCAAAATTGGTGAGCGCAGGCTTGTCTTTTCAAGGTGAATCCTGCATGCTTTTCGTGAACACCGCAAAAGTTTGATGGAGATATGTCCCTGCTTTTCCCTGCGGCGCCTCCCGCGAGAGCATTCTGATGACAGATACCGCGCCGGCGGCTCCACCACCGAAGCCAAGCCAAGCGCGTACGGCGAGTCTGGAACGGCGCCCGAGCCTCCCCGCACTCACGGGAGTTCGTTTCTTTGCGGCGTTCTATGTTGTGCTCTTCCATGCTCTGCCCTGGCTGGAGGCCCACTTCCATTTGCCTCGAACCTTGGCAATTTTTTTGGGCAACGGCTATCTTGCCGTTGCGCTTTTCTTTTTGCTTTCCGGTTTCATCCTTTCCTACACATATGAAGGCCACGTGGAAGGCATACAGCAGTGTGCCCGCTTCTGGGAGGCTCGTTTTGCGCGCATCTACCCGGTGTATTTCCTGTCGCTCCTGCTGGCTCTTCCCTTTCAGTTGCATCTCTCAACGGGCGCAAGAGTCTCGGTAATCGCAATGGTGCAGGCGTGGAACCCTTTCCATAGGGAGTGGGCGGGAGCGTGGAATTATCCGGCGTGGTCTTTGTCAGTAGAGGCATTCTTCTATCTCAGTTTTCCGTTCCTGCAGAGGAAGATTTCCAGATTCAGCGATCCTGCTCTGCTCCTATTTACGCTGGCCATGGCTGTACTTTGCGTTTTCGGTCACACGCCAACGCAAGGGCTTGGCAATTGGGATCAAACCTCGGTTTATTCGCGATTCTTGATTCTTCCGATGCTGCGGCTTCCGGAATTTCTGGTGGGCATGGCACTGGGAAACCGTTTTTTGCGATTGGGTGTGTCTTCGAACAGCACCATTTTAACGTATCTTTCGGCGATCGCCGTGATCGTTCTTCTGAGCGTTCCAATTGGCCCCTGGGTATCATTGGTCGTGATTCCTTTTGCTTCTCTCATCTACGACCTTGCCGATTCCGGCAATCAGCTTGCAGGGTTGCTATCCACACGGTTAATGATTCTTCTGGGTGGAGCAAGCTATTCAGTCTATCTGCTCCAGTCGCCTTTTCGCGACTGGGTACGGGTCATTTCGGAGCGTGCGCTGTCTATGATTGCAGGATTTGCGACACCAGCCACACCCGTGTTGCTCGTGTTTTTTTCCATCGCGGTGTTCAAGCTTTGGGAAGAGCCCTCACGGCGAGCCATCCGGCGTTGGTTCGGATCGAAAGCGTCTTCGTTCTAATTGTTTTGGTTCTGGCCTGCCGATGACCTTCTTTACGGATGAGCTGGGTTTCCGTCAGCTGGATATCGTTGAGGCACAAACCCAGATGAGAGCAGTTCAGGCAGGGTTTTGGGGATAGCGTATGCCGCTACGTGGTGTGAAATGCGCAGCCACGATTTGGTTTACTGTTTCGCCGACCAATCGACCGTAATCCTGTCGTTGTTCCTCAGAAATGGACGCTTCCAGATATAGGATTTCGGCGCGTGCTTTCGCACGAAAACCACAGCAGCGACCCTCGGGAAATCCACCGCCCAGGAAGGAAATCATCTGCGAATCGAGAGAAAGCACGCCTAAGGGAACTTCCGGATACCGGCTCGTCGCGGTCTTCCAGTCAATAATGCAAAGGAGCACCATCGAGCGAACCGATCGCGCTAAGGCAGGAAACGGACTCATGTCCGCCGATTCTGCTGAGCGAACTCTGAAGCAGATGAACTCCCTGATAGAGCAGACGATCCCAAGAGTCTCCTTTCTTGTATATGAACTGAGAGTCTCGAAACGCCTCCCATTCTCGAGAGATTTTCGAGGACGACAACCTGCTCGCAGCGGAAGCGCAGATGCTCGACAGTCACACTGCCGATATATCCCGCGCCTCCTGTCACCAGGATCGCCACGCCATCCCCCTATTTTCATCTATAACACTAGAAGGTTCTCATGCCGATGAGAGCAACGCCAAGAACGCACTGAGCGCAGTCGACATCCACCTCAACGTCGGGCCTAGACTGCGCGCAGGCCATGACACGATATACTTAAAGACTGAATTCAACTTTTCGCGTTTCCTGTATGAAACAACTTGTTATCGCGCTGCTTGGCCGCAAGGACGAACCCACGGATGCTGTTGAAGAATACTGCCGCTATCTAGGTGACGCTTTACAGACACACGAGATTCAACTTGAAATTCGGCGCGTCCTTTGGGAGACCCGCGGCTGGTCCGAAGCGCTTCGCGTTCTGCGGCTGCAGGCGGCGGCATGGCAGGGCCTCTGGGTGCTCGTCCAGTACACGGCTCTTGCCTGGTCGGCGCGGGGCTTTCCGCACAAAATCCTCCTCACGCTAAAAATTCTGAAGGCCGCTGGTGCCCGCGTGGCGGTCGTCTTTCATGACGTCGAGCCCTACGCGGGCACGCGCCTGATTGATGCGTTACGCCGCGCGATTCAGGTACGCACGATGCGGCGTGCGATGCGTGTTGCCGATCTGGCCGTATTTACGGTTCCGCCAGAAAAGCTGTCGTGGCAGCCAAAGAGCGATTCCAATGTGGCTTTCGTGCCTGTTGGTGCCAATCTTCCCATCCCACTGGAGCTTTCGACACAGACAACAAGAGTCTCGGCGCCCACCGTTGGCGTCTTCAGCATCACCGGCGGTGACGCAGGCGCACGCGAGACCCGGCTCATCGTAGAGGCCGTCCGTCATGCGGCTCAACAGCTTGGCGAGCTGCGCCTCTCCGTGTTCGGGCGCCATGCAGAACTGCGTGAGCAGGATCTGGCGAACGGGTTGCGCGGCCTACGCGTCGAATTGTCTGTGGAAGGAGTTATTGATCCGGCCCAGATTGTCGTGCGGCTTTGCGCGTGCGATGTGCTCCTGTTTGTACGTGGTGGCATTTCCTCGCGCCGCGGCAGCGCTCTTGCGGGTATTGCTTGTGGGCTCCCGGTCATTGCCTTTTCCGGCTCAGAGACAGCGGCCCCCATCACGGACGCAGGCGTGCTTCTGATTCCGGCAGATGCACCCGAAGAGCTCGATTCCGCCCTTTTGGGCGTTCTCCGCAATCCTGCACTTCGAGCCGAACTTGCCATTCGCAGCCGTGCCGCCTATCAAACCTATTTTGCCTGGCCCGCCATCGCATCCCGCCTGGTAGCCGTTCTCCGACAATGATTTCGGGGAATGCCGAACACAGAGGTAGGCCAGGAGTAAACGACACAGAGATGGATGAGATTCCCTTCGTTCCGATCCCAAAATCCTTGGTCTCAGCAAGAACTAGATTTGGCAGACTGCACGGAGTATCGAACCTTCGACTTATCCACGAGGGACATTTTAGCAAATGAGATTCTCTATCGTGTCGCTTCCCAATTAGCTCCGTGACACGAGGTGGCGAACGTGGAGATTACCTTAGCTTGCTTCCGCAATATAACCGAGCGATACTCCCTTATGATTGCTAATCAACAAGGAAAATATCCGCGATGAAAGGTGTAGTTCTGGCTGGCGGAAAAGGTTCTAGACTTTATCCACTTACGCGAGTAACCAACAAGCACCTGCTGCCGGTCTATGATCGGCCGATGGTATTTTATCCCATACAAACCCTGGTAGACGCCGGCATCCAGGACATTATCATCGTCACCGGAGGGCAGAATTCTGGGGATTTTCTCCGGCTGCTATCGAACGGCAAGGATTTCGATCTGCGACGCATTCATTACACTTATCAGGAGGGTGAGGGTGGAATCGCGGATGCCCTGCGGCTCGCGGAACCCTTCGTGGAAGGCGAGAAAATCTGCGTTGTTCTCGGAGACAACATCATCGAGAACAACATTATTGAAGCCAAATGTGCCTTCGAGAAGCAAGAGAAAGGCGCGCACATCCTTCTGAAGGAAGTTCCGGATCCCGAGCGCTTTGGTTGCCCGGAGATTTCCGACGGACGCATCCTGGAAATTGAGGAGAAACCCAAATCGCCCAAATCCCGATATGCGGTGACCGGTATTTATTTCTACGATGCGAGTGTGTTCGAAAAAATAGGCAAAACCAAGCCGAGCTGGCGAAACGAGCTAGAAATCACCGATGTGAATAACATGTATCTCAAGGAACAAACCCTCACGCACAGCGTTCTTGAGGGCTGGTGGACTGACGCCGGCACGTTCGAATCGTTACTTCGGGCCACGAATATGGTCGCCCAAAGCGGAGCGAATAAGATACCTGGCCGTGGAGCCGCACCGCGGCTCTCGTTCCCAGAGAATTGACCAGTACGACTGATGAACCAGATCTCCAGGCTGTTTCCCAGCGGGCCCAGATTCTTGCTGTCAATTATCTCAGCCGGAAAATGCTCGTAGCATAGCGACCAGCCCAGCACCACGTCTACCTAATTGTCATCGGACGTATAATGCCGTGATCGGATAACTCGGCATGTGTTCGAGATTCCGTCGGTCAACGCCACTGGTACCGTAGAGCTAGGAATTTATATAAATTTGAACTCACATGACCCACACACGAAGAAGCCCATCGCAACTGGTTGATCCCAAAGTGTCGGTGGTAATTCCGGCTTACAACGAAAAGAATACGATCTGCGAAATCCTGCGCCGCGTGGAAGAGGCGGAAATGCGGAAGGAAATCGTGGTGGTGGACGACTGCTCAAAGGATGGAACGAGGGAGATTCTGGAGGAGCTGGCCGCGAGGCAAAGCCGGGGAGAGAACCAGGCACCGGCTTCCGATGGGGGAGATCCCGTGGAGTTGAGGAACCTGCGGATTTTCTTTCAAGGAGAGAATCAGGGGAAAGGCGCGGCATTGCGACGTGGCTTCGCTCAGGCGACTGGAGATATCGTGCTGATACAGGACGCCGACCTTGAGTATGACCCGCGTGACTATCCCAAGCTACTGGAGCCGATCATGGAGGGGCGCGCCGACGTGGTGTACGGATCGCGATTTCTCGGCGGGCCGCAACGCGTGCATTATTTCTGGCACTATGTGGCCAACAAGGCATTGACGCTGCTTTCCGATATTTTCACCAATCTCAAGTTGACGGACATGGAGACGTGCTACAAGGTGTTCCGTCGCGAGGTGCTGAAGGACATCAAATTGAAATCCAACCGGTTTGGATTCGAGCCGGAGATTACGGCGAAAATTGCCAAGGGCAACTGGCGTATTTATGAAGTGCCAATCAGCTATGCGGGGCGAACGTATGAAGAGGGAAAGAAAATCACCTGGAAAGACGGCGTGCAGGCGTTGTGGTGTATTGTCCGGTTTAATATTGGAGATTGAAAAGTTTGGGGTGTTCACTCAGGGGACGAAGCAATAGACCTATTGCTGGGGCCGAGGTCCTTTGCTCGCACGACCCGGCTGAAGCCGTGCCCGACCAACGCTTTCTGAATCGTCACCCGAAAAAGTCACGTCCCTACCATCACGGGATCAGCACCCACCATGGGGAAAACGAACCCCGATGGAAGGGCGATCCGCACCTTTGCAGAGGCATCCATTCTGGGTTCCAGTTTAGTGGAAGGAACGGAAAGCAGACCGCCCACACCGTAATATTTAGCTCCCTTCCCATATTCCTGTCAAGAAATCAGTCGAAAACAGCTTCCTTCATAAACGTCCCTTAGGAATCAGCCCAACTACAGAGACTGTTGCTTGATAAACTGCGAACCCAATATACTTGATGTCATTCATGAGTATGCTTCGTGTCAGCGACCATGAGAAGAATGAAGAAACTTTCTCACTTCTTTATGACTAAGTCCTCGGGATGATCAGTACCGCCGAGCAATTTCGAGTAAGTCGAGAGGCACAAAGCAGAAAGTACCAAGATTTCGAGTCGAACTTGACTCCGGTCGCGAAATGAAGAGTAACGCTACGCCACAGTTCTCAATGCAAACTTTGCCTTCCGCCGAGCAATCTGACGTACCGCTTGATGTTTCCGTAGTGATCCCCTGTCTGAATGAGGCCAATTCGCTTGCATTTTGCGTCGAGAAAGCGGTGACTGCGTTTGGCAAGGCAAGTCTGCGAGGTGAGGTCATCGTCGCCGATAATGGCTCGACCGATGGGTCCATCGAAATTGCTGAGTCCAATGGAGCTCGAGTGGTTCACGTCCAAGAGCGAGGATACGGCGCGGCACTGAAGGCCGGGATTGCCAGTTCGCGAGGTAAGTACATCATCATGGGCGATGCCGATGATAGCTACGACTTCAGCGAGGCACCCAATTTTGTGGAGAAATTGCGTCAAGGCTACGATTTGGTCATGGGGAACCGCTTCAAGGGTGGCATCAAACCGGGCGCAATGCCCAAATTGCACAAGCACTTCGGCAATCCCGGTTTGAGCTGGCTCGTAAACTTTCTATTTGGAGCCGGAGTCGGGGATAGTTATTGTGGCATGCGAGGTTTTAGCAGAAATCTTTTCGACCGATTGGACCTCCGCAGCACGGGCATGGAATTTGCCCTCGAATTCGTCATCAAAGCCAGCCAAATTGGGGCGCGTATCTCCGAAATACCGATCGTTCTTTGGCCAGACAAGCGAGGGCGGCCACCGCATTTGCGCAGCTTCCGCGACGGTTGGAGAAGCTTGCGGTTCATGCTGCTATATGCGCCGAACTGGTTGTATCTTTTGCCGGGAGGACTACTCATGAGTTTTGGATTTGCTTTAGTCCTATGGCTCTTACCAGGTCCTCGACATGTCACTTCACACGTCACGCTCGACGTCCACACAATGGTGTTTGGTGTTATCTTCACCTTGCTCGGCGCCCAGATCCTGTCAATCGGCGCATTTGCCAAGGTGTTCAGTTACGCTGCGCGCTTCGATCGTGGCACCCTTTCCCTCAAGCGCCTTCTGAAAAGGATTACGCTAGAAACAGGGCTTCTGATCGGCGGCATTATTTTTCTTGCCGGGTTTGCGGGGTGTGCGTGGATCACGTGGAAATGGGTGGACGCAGGTTTCGGTCCCCTTTATGCAATCCGTCAAGTCCTTTTCTGGGCGATGTGGTTATTTCTCGGTGTCCAAATCATCTTCGCTTCATTTTTTTTGAGTATGCTTGGTATCAGTCGCGGCACTTTTATTGGTGACTACGATCTGAAGTGAGATTCTCTCCCCTTGTGCAAGACCAAAATATTCCCCGATTCCAAGGTCTTATCGCGGGTCCACTGGCGGCAGCAATCGCTGGTGCGTCCGGGAAGTCAAAACAAAAGTTGATGCTAACGCGATTTGCAGCTGGCCGATAAGAGAAAAGGAGACATGCAAGTGCGATTGACAGTAATTGGGTGTGGCTACGTGGGACTGGTAACCGGCGCCTGCCTCGCGGCGGCCGGTCATGAAGTATTCTGTACGGATATTGACGAAAATCGCATCAACTTACTGAAGGCCGGCAAAGTTCCGTTCTATGAGGAATATCTGGATGAGGTACTGCGGCGTGTTGTTCATGAAAAGAAAATTATCTATACATCCGACGCCGGGGAAGCCATTCGCCGCGGTGAAGTCATCTTCATCTGCGTCGGCACGCCGCCCAAGAACTCGGGCGAAGCGGATCTCTCCGCGATTGACCATGTCGCGCGGCAGATCGCCATGGAGGCACGCACTCCAAAACTGGTGGTTGAAAAGAGCACCGTCCCAGCCTTGACCGGTGTGCAACTACAGAAAGCCCTGGCAGCCTATTCCCCCGAAGGCGCGATCAAGTTTCAGGTCGCTTCCAATCCCGAATTCCTGCGCGAAGGCACCGCCGTGGCGGATTTCTTTCACCCGGATCGAATCGTCGTCGGCGTTGAG
>Ga0210405_10000543_pt1 | contig 49597 bp, 19 predicted proteins | sample IncBWH11MmetaG_FD_155492 | JGI IMG/M metagenome (GOLD analysis project Ga0210405, IMG submission 155492) | Forest soil microbial communities from Barre Woods Harvard Forest LTER site, Petersham, Massachusetts, United States - Inc-BW-H-11-M | ecosystem: Environmental > Terrestrial > Soil >...
AATACTAACGTCTCCGTTGCTTATAGTTCCGTTCGCATTCACGTCCTCGCGGAAGTTGGAGGAAGTGACTGTTTGGGCTACTTGCGCTTGGACTAAGCTGACGTCGCCATTACTGACTGCTTTATTTCCGTTCACGTCGCCAACCAGAACGCCCATCGTGCCGGCAGCGTCCAGGGTGTTAGCATTATTATCTGTCACCCCGGTGAGTTGTACTGTCGTGTATTGAGCGTTGGGAACGTTGGTTAATTGCACGGTGCACTGATTCGCATCCGGACCGCTACTGACCGTCCCGCTGCTGGCTATTCCGCAACCGGTTATAGAATTGTTGAAAGTAAAAACCATTGTGTGATTGCTATTCGCACCACCACTGCGGCATTCGATACCTGGAGCCGAGCTCGGTCCGGCGCAGGCGGGACAGTTAAGAAGTATGTCGAAGTCGCCTGCACTTCCGTGTGTCTTGCGCGAGACCACGGTGACCAATTGCGGCAGTGGAGCCGAAGGGAGCGGCCAAACATACGCGCCGCGGCTGCGCGTCCAGACTGAGAGCGTTGTGTTGCCGCGATCGATCTGCATGTCCCAGATCATCGCGTGCGGCAATCCAGTATCGAAGCGATACCACGTTGGCGAGGCCGCGGTGATATCGTTCGTATAATAAAGACCCCAATCGGTCCCCGCGAAGACTTGCTGCGCAAATTTCGGATTCGCGATAATCGAGTCGACCGGGATGTCGGGAAGATTACCGGACTTGTCGGTCCACGTGAACGTTGCGCAATCGGCAGTGCAAACGACGCGAAACACGTGTCCCGGTGTGCTCGGAGTGTTGGCGTTGAATCCACCGACCGCTGCGTAACCGATCGGCGATGTCGTTGTTGTCGGATCCATCGCCACGTCGAGAATCGGACGGTTCGGCAATGCCGCGTTGCTGCCAGTCAGGTCCACCCAGGTTGCGCTCGCGCCGAGCGCGCCTGGTCCGACGCCGTGACCGTACTGCACGTTGCCGTCGTTTGTCCCGACTATCGCGCGTGACTGGTCCATCGGTTCGAATGCGAGCTGATTGATAAAGGAACGATTTCCGAGCGTGCCCTTCACCAAGTTCATGCTCGCGGGATACCAACCGCCGCTACCGGTTATTGTTTCCCAGACTCGTTGCGTTCCAACGATAAGGTGATTGCAACCAGCCGGCGGACAATCGTTCACCGGATCGCCGGGAACGCCTTTGTAGATCTCGTACGGCAAAACAAACGATTGCACATCTGGCGAAGCCGGGTTGCTCCACGGGCTCGAGTCAGGCGCCCACTGCGCGCCGGGCGCAGTGCAGTCATTCGCGGGCGGAGCGTGCGTACACACGTTCAACTGGCCACCGTTGTTCCCCTGCCAGAATTTGTTGCCGACCGGATCGATACGGGCAAAGAAACCGTCCCCCCCTACGCCCATCTGCCATTGTGCCGGACCAGTCGGACTGCCGGGAAATGCCACTATGCTCGAACCGTTGTCTTGTGCGCCACCATTCGCCATCGGCGTGGTCGAAGTGGCAAAGTTCGCGCTGATGTCGCCGGAATAGAATTCGATCGTGTTCAGACCGGTGTCCATGTTGAACCACTGGGTGTGAGTCGGTCCGTTGCTGCCATTGGCGTTGATGGTGGCGTAAACACCGCCGTCACTGCCGGCGAGCAAAATGCTGGATGAGCCCGGCACAAAAGTGAGCGCGTGTTGGTCCACGTGGACGACTTCGGTGTTCCCGCTGTAACCGCAAGTCGTATCGGTCCATGTTGTATTTCCATTTTTCCAAAACCAGATCTCAAACGTGTCGAATAACGCTCGATCCCGATTGTTCGGATCGACGGCGATGCCCTGGTCGTACCAATTCTGATTGTAATCGTTAGCACTGCCGCCGCAGTCAACGAGAGATGCTCCGGTTGAACCGGGAATCTGCGTCCAAGTAGTGCCGCCGTTTGTGCTGCGCCATGCAGCGAGCTCGCAACCGGTTCCTCCGCAGCTCGACTGGGTCTCGATCGCCTGCACTTGGGCATAAATGTAATTCGGATCACTCGGCGCAACCGCGATGTCGATCCGGCCTAATTTATTCGTGCTCGAATTGGCGCAGACGGTTCCGTTGATTGGCATATTGCAGGCAACACCGGTGGTCGCGTTCGCTGGATTCCCATTGACTGTGAAACCATTCGCGTTGGTCGTGATCGGCGTGAAATCGCTCGGGCAACCGCTTGCCGGCATCGTGGCTTTGTAGATACCGTTCGCGCCGTTTTGATTGAGGTTGTATTGCACAGTCGTGGCGATGCCGCGGGCACCAACTGCGGCAAGGATGCTCGTCACGCCGCCGACGTTGGACAATTCAAGACCGGTGATGTCCTGACGCTGGCTGCTGAAATTGTTCGTCGTGCACGGACCAGTCCAGTTGTTACCGGCATCGTAAGAAAAATAGAGGCCCGTTTTTGTCCCGGCGACGACATTGTTGCTGTTATTTGGATCAACGCGCACCTTGCCCACCGCGTCGTATTGCGGGAATTGGCCCGCAGGTTCGGCAAGCGCTGGTCCGAAAACGTTTGCGCCTAACAATACCCAATGCGCACCCGCGTCCGTCGACTTCAGGATGCCCTGACTACCCATCGAAAACGATCCGTAGTTCAAGTCGCCCGTGCCGGCGTAAATCGTGTTGTGATTGTTCGGATCGATCGTGATTGTGTCGATGCTGATGGTCGAGAGAAGCGGACTATCGGTTGTGACGCTCCAGGTAGTGGAACTGCTGCAGCAGTTGGTCGTCTTCCACACTCCGCCGCCGACTGATCCCAAGTAGGCAACGATGCTACCATTGGTTGTCGTCGTCGGATCGACCGCAATGGCATTCACGCGGCCCTCCGTTTTTGTGTAATCAAAACAGCCCGAGCAGCCGGTCATTTGCAACGGCGCCGGACCAAGTGCGGTAAACCCGCTCGAACTGAGCGCCAGTGGCGAAATGCCACCGCGCGCGCTCTTTCCGACAACTGCACTTTTAAGTGGGACGCCATTCGGGATTGCGCGCTGAATCAACGAATCCTGCGCTGCGGCCGCCTGGAGCCATGCTGGATTGAAAATGCCCGTGGGATAAGTGAGGCGATTGTTCCACTCCTGCTCCATTCGATTGAGTTCATCGGCATCTCCCCGCTCACGCCCGGGAACCGGCATGTAACGCTGTTTCCGGTCGGCCTCTTTATGCCCGGCAGGTGGCGTGAGACTGAAGAGAGTTAACGCAACGCTGACGAGGCAAAGGAGAAGGGCAATTACCGCTCGAGGGTTGAAAATGCCAAGCTGAGAGACGGGATTCTTTCGCATAATAATGATGGATTCCTGTCAGCTTGCTTCGTAAATGGCGCCGGTTTTGGCCCTATGCCCAGGACTTTTTCAGAAAACCGATTTAGCTCCTACACTCGTCTCGAACGTCGATTTTGAACGGGCCAGAGTTGCCGTGCGTTTTATGCGAAACAACACGTTGAGTTGCAAAATGGCGGACTCGATGAAGCCCTATTGGGAGCGATTTCAGTGCTACCGGCACCCAAGCGATTGCCCGAGCAGGGCGATTGGCCGGTCAAAAACGTTGGCTGGCTCGGCGCCGCGAAACTGAGCACCGTCAGCCGCCAGCGACTGAACAAGAATATTTTTTGCCTAGGGAAGCGTTGTTCCAACCTGCGCTTGGGTAATACTAACGTCTCCGTTGCTTATAGTTCCGTTCGCATTCACGTCCTCGCGGAAGTTGGAGGAAGTGACTGTTTGGGCTACTTGCGCTTGGACTAAGCTCACGTCGCCATTACTGACTACTTTATTTGCGTTCACGTCGCCAACCAGAACGCCCATCGTGGCTGATACTGATGCACTAAAGTCTCCCGCGTTGTCGTTAAGATTCGCAAGAGTTACGGTGATTCTTTGCGCGGTTGTTACGCCGGTAAGGTTGACAATGTATTCGTGCGGGTCGGTACCTATCGAGCTACTTACCACGGAGCCGGTTCCAGAGCTGACTGAGGCGCTGCTTACACTCGTTAGGGGATTCGCGAAAGTGAACACCAACGTGTAAGTGTTACTGGCACCGCCGCTGCGACACTCGATGCCCGGATCTCCAGTGAGCGGCAAGTTGATGTTGAAAGTGCCAGCGCTGCCGTGCACCTTTGTCGACACCACGCCATTTAGTTGCACGGCGGGAAGAGCGGCATTAACTGCTGCTTCGGCATTAATGAAGCCGTAACCGTCAAGCGGGCTATAGCCGTGGCCGATTTGATTGACTATCGCGCCGCTGAAAGTAGATCCGTCGCTGACGGTTCCACTGAACTTCATCCCGTTGGTGGTGATCGTACCTTCTGGAATGAGAACCCCACCGCCCCAGATATCGCCGGTAGCATCGTCTATGGTGGCGCCGTTGTTTGCCATGCCGGTATTCGGGTCCTGAACCTCTGAGGAGTGTTGTTCGCCACGTCCGATGGTGAAGTGCAAGGCCTTGCCGCTGGTGAAGTTTGCCGTAGGGAATTGCAGTCCCAAAGTCCAAAACGCCGATCCAGGATTGGATGGCGCTGGTGCCATGTTGCTAGGCGTGGCGATCACATCCGTCACCGCCAGGCTGTTTGGCAAACTGGTTCCAACTGTGAACGGCACACTGCTTGGAAGAAATGCAACGCCCGGAAAGACATTGCTGAAATAAGTGTTCGTTGCGTCGACGCCGTTGTTGCCGCCGGTTACGTTCCCGCCTTCGGTGGCAAGGCCGTTAGGATTGAAGGTCAGGGCCGTGACGTTTCCGGCTCCGACATAGCTGACGGTAATTGAGTTCGGATCGTTTTCTCCGGTGCCGCTTGGCCCTAAATTGGTCGGCGGCGGAACAATCTCTTCACCACTTAAGACGCCGCCGTTTGCTTCATTGTCGCTGTGGATCGTGACCGTGACGGTTCCGCCGCTTGTTGTTGTGGCAGTGCCGGTGGCGGTCAGCGGATCGAGATCGTGCGGGAACGCGGTGTTATGCAGGATGGTTGTCATTTGCGCCGGTGTGACGGTGCCGGGCCCGCCGTGCGCTTGTAAGACAAGGGCGGCGATGGCGGCTGCGTGCGGACCCGCCGCGCTCGTTCCGAAGAAATTAGGATTGGTATCGATGTCGCTGCTAGAATCGCCGCCGAAGAAGGAGGTATTACCTCCGTCCGCCGCCGCCACCGATGGTTGTTGTCTAACCAGTGGCGGAGTGAGGCGATTGTTGTTGTCGTCGAAGTAAATCGTGGCCGGCCCTGGAGAGGTAAAGTATTCCGGAATGCTCGGACGAAACACGGAATAGGCGGCAGTGCCGTTGCAGCCGGCGGCGATCGCGTGGCCACCCGTGGTGGGTGAGCCGTAGGTGAAGTATTCGTTAGGCCCGAGGTTCGGAATGCCGTTTCCTGGCATCACCCAACGCACGTGCGTCGCCGGGTGTGCTGCCGTCGGGATGTTGCTCCGGGCGATGACGAACTGCAACTGAGTAGAGTTGTCACCCATGATCGCTTCGAGGTCTATGGGTCGGTTGCTGGCGAGATTATTAGAAGTTAATGACTTGCTGGACACGTAATTGCCGGCCATGTCGAAAACCAAAAGATTGAGGTCGGTGGTCACGAGTTGCTGACCGTTTGCGGTATTTAGAACGATGCTGAACGAGCCGCTCGTACTCATTCCCGGTCCGGAAGAAAAAGCCGAGACTTTGACCTGGTATTGACCGGTCACTTGCGGAAAGAAATAGACGGTTTCATCTACACCGGTGTCCTGGTGGACAATCGTGTTGCCGCTAGGATCGATGATGTCGATAACAGCATCGAAATTTCCACTGGTCGCGTGTTCGGTAAGGACATACTCCTGACCAGCAGTGAAAGGCGGCAATGGTGGCGTGCTCGAGGCGTTGAATGTCACTGAGGTCGTGGTTACGCCATCGACTGACCCTGAACTGCTCCAGATCGGCGGCTGATTCAGCGTCGGAGTACTGCTGTCGTACGGGTCATCCCACTGGAAAATGAGGAAGTAATCGAGCAAAACAAACTGAGCGAGGACTGCCTCACTCGGGACGTTCACGGTCTGAGCGACGTCCTGTTTATTTGGGTCGCCGCTGGGCTCGAAATTGTGGAAGCCGCCCGCATACAAATTGGTCGGCACGTTGGCCAAGTTAATGTTCGTGTTTTTCAGCGCCGTGTTGGTGAGCATTGTTAACCCGGTGCCGTTCGGAACAATTCGGAGATCGGAATCGTAACCATTGATCCCGATATCGTTGCCGGCTGAAGAAAAGTAGGACACGCCGGCTGCGTAAACGTCGTCGATGCCTTCCCCGACTATGCCTGTTTGAAAATATGGCTCATCGAAATATCCGACATCGTCGCAGATCGCGTCTGCCTTAAAGCCTTGCTGCGTTGCGGCCGGGTAAGTGAAGCCCGGCAATCCGGCCAGCGCCCGAATGTTGTTAGCAAAACCAACTTCTCCGTTGTCGGCGGTGGCGAAGCCAATTCGCGCTCGCGGCGCCATCTTGTAAGCGATCTGGCACATTCCGCGACCTTCGTCAGTGCCACCGGGGAAATCTTGTAACACTACAACCGGCTGCGAGTTGATATTGTTACCTGGCCCTGGCAGATCTTTGGTTCCGACGTCGGTTGCGGCACTCCCAGTGCCGCTGGTGTTGAAACTGTCCGAAATACAGCCGATCGTCATTCCGGTGCCGTCCCAGTTCACCGGCGCGCTCGGATTGTAGATCTGATTGATCTTGTCGACGCGATGTTGGGTAACTCCTTGATCAAATGTTGTGCCGATCAGACCGAGCGGGGCGGCGACGGCGGGTGCTGCCTGCGAGCGCTGACCTGTGAGATGTCGGCTGTGATAGGGTTTGAGTGCGAGGTGAACCGAACGAACACCATCGGTTTCCGATAACGCGACCACGTCCTCGATGGAAACGTAACCTTCAATGACTCCGACTCCGCGATATTTGGCGTCAACGGCCGTAATCTGCAGCGAATTAAACTTTGTTGTCAGGGCATTCTGAACATCGGTGAATGGAATTGTGCCGCTCAAGACGATGTCGACCATGTAATTCTTTGATACCGGATTGGTAATTGCGTGACGGGCATAGTTCGCAGCCGGGCGAGTCGCATAGCCGTCGTAAGTTGTAACGTTTTTGCCGGCGACAATTACGCTGCCGTTTGGCTTGGCGGCGGGATCTGCGGGCGGCGGCGCAATCACCCCCTTCAGGATCAAATTGCTTTCCACGATTTTGTTCAAGCCGTTACCGAGATTTTCCGGAACAGGTTTGGCGGAGAGAGAGATGGACGTGGCGCAAATGAAAGCGGCGCAAACGATATGATATCTTTGCATAGTATGATTGAGTTCCAGTCGTGATTCGAAGATTAAGAATCGTAATTCCCGGCGTCTCCGGATGCCTCGCTCCAGGGTGGGAAAATCCTTTCATACAGGCGCCCGCTGCGGCGGGCTCCTACTGAGTGTTGGATGTCGTCTCACAGAGAGACGATGAATTTTAAGGCAAACTGACTTGCTCTGTGCGCGATCAATCTGACGGTTTTGGCTTAAGGCAGTGTTGTTCCCACTTGCGCTTGGGTAATGCTGACGTCTCCGTTACTTATAGTTCCGTTTGTATTCACATCCTCTCGGAAGTTGGAGGAAGTGACTGTTTGGGCTACTTGCGCTTGGACTAAGCTCACGTCGCCATTACTAACTACGCCATTGCCGTTCACATCGCCTAACAACACGCCAAACGTGCCGGGAACATTTCCCTGATTGCCCTGACTATCGACTACGCCGTTCAGAGTGACCGTCGTATATTGCGCGTTTGGAATCCCGGTGAGATCGACAAGGCAATCGTTGCCCCCACTGGCAGGATCGTTCGACGCTGTTCCATTGCTGCTTGTTGCTGCGCCGCAAGACAACACTGGATTAACGAAATGGAAATCGATCACGAATTGGCCGTTGGTTCCGCCGCCGCGAGGTTCGATGCCGAATGGTGCCGTAAGTGGAAGATTAACAGCAAACGGGCCCGCGCTGCCATGGACCTTAATTGATGACATGCTAACTAATGGCGGCACGCTTACTGAGCATTGGGGGAACTTGAAAGTGCCGACGCGGGTATGCCAGTTGACCGGTAAAAGATCAGTGGTGCCGTTGGCTGGCAGATATTCCTGAGTGTACCAGAAAGTACAGTCATCATTCGGATCAACCGTGAGATCGCTATAGTCGCCCCAGCGATTGAGCGGAAAGCCTTGAATGCCGAGTCCGGCGAACAGGACCGATTCGCCCTGGGTGAGATCGTTCAATGGGTCCGTCGCGAGTCGCCCCGCATAATGGATTGACGGAAAATAATTTGGTCCACTCGCGCTGTAGCCAATCGCTATGTCGCCGACGTGGTCCATCGCGGCGCTACCCATCCACCGCCAGAGGGGATTTGTCGGATCAAGCGGCGCGAATGTGCTCTGCTGATAAATGCTCGGTGTCGTGCTGAGATTTCGCACTTCGTACCAACGCAGACCTGTGCGGCTTAGACCGGTCATCACGTCGGCTGCAGTGACGACTGTATGATGCACAACCATCGATTCGTGGTCGCCGAAGTTCCGATACGTAACCCGAAACATAGTCCGGTCACCGAGGGTATCGAGAGTCGCAGTATGAACTCCGGGCACAACTTTTTCCGGAACACAATTCGGGCCTTCTCCGTAAACGCATTGGGCGGGAACAAAGTCCGCGATTGGGACCTCAAAGTCTGGGTGACCGCCGCTAGCGGTGTACAAACCGCCGCCGACCGGAACCGGAGTTCCTGAGCCCGTCCCGAATGTCGAGTTTGCAGGATTGTTCCAATCGACGTGAAATTTAAACATTGCCAGGACCGCGGTGGTGTCGGTCGTCGTTGGCGTGCTTCCTTGGGCATCTACTTCGACAATATAGTTTGGCATCCCAGCCGGCGGCGGAACTTTCCCATCGAAGTTAGTCGGATTCTGGCCACCTGGGACATACACCGCACCGACGGCGATGGCTGATTCATCAAACCAAATGAAACGCGCTGGCTGCCCGGCGAGCATTTTCGCGCGCTCAAAGGCAAAGGCGCCGGCGCCGGAGTTGGTCTCCTGGCCGCTGGGAAATTCGTTACTCGTCATATAGTAAGCATCCGGCCAGACAGCCAGTTTGGGATAGTCGTTAAAAACGCTCGTACTCTGATCGAATTCGTATGCGTAGTAGGTTCCGCTCGGATCACCGCTGGTCGAAACGGCGATACATTCGGCGTAGTTAGGCGCGGCGCTGGAAGTAAATTGGCTGATCACCCAGCGATCAGAAAGTTGATCGTAAAGAACGATCGGATCGCCATCGTCTCGCTGCCCGCACTCCGTGTTGCCTGGCCAGAGCGCCTCGATCGCTGTCGGACCGCTGATCATCGCGCCGGTCTGTTTGTTGAAGACTGCCAATTGAGTATTCACCATCTGCACATAATGGTTTGGACCGACCGCGCCGTCTGTGTCCGGAGGTAAACAGCCGCCGCAACCTTGGGAGATATTCATGCCTTCAAAGGAAACGCCGACAGGCGGCATGCCAGCAGTCGGAGCAGATGTTTGCACCACCGGGTCGTGCGTTGCCGGATTCTGGAGCTGTCTTCCGACGAGCTGGCGCTCAGTATCGCCAATCTCGGTCTGCACCGTTGTAAGCTGGGTGGTCGTGGGGAGATCCCGCAGGGCCTTTGAAACAGTCGGCGTTACAGCGTCAACATTACCTTGAGTGACAGGAGGCGCTTTGCTACCGAGAGCGTTCTTAGGAGCTGGCCCTGCGATTGCGAAAACAACCATCGACATCCCTAGCGAACAAAGAACGAAGGCGATGACGAATCGCGGTGCGAGAAAGCCGGAGGTGGAGTTACGATTCTTCTTCATAATAGTGTTCCGATTTTGCTCATTAGCTGAGTGGTTATCGTTCGCTTCGGTTTTCGGGAGGGAAATGGACGTGGGTGGGACGCTCTTTTCCGAGATTGTTCCGGGCCAGCGAGCGCGTGCCCGGCACGCCCCTAAGGGGTAAGAGCCCTGCAAATCGGATAAGCCCCACAATTTGACAGCATCTGTGCTGAAATTTCCCGCCCTCTGCGGGGGTTAGTCCGCTTGGAGGGATAAAAGTCCTATTGAACGATGCCGGCAGGCGCCAATTTGTGCGCCTCAATGCGCGATCAATGTAAACGTGTTCGACCTAGGGTAGAGTCTGTCCTACCTGGGCTTGGGTAATACTCACGTCGCCGTTACTCAAGGTCCCATTGGCGTTAACATCGTCGCGGAAGTTGGAGGAAGTGACTGTTTGGGCTACTTGAGCTTGGATTAAGCTCACGTCGCCATTACTCACAACACCATTGGCATTTACATCGCCGACCAAAACCCCGAGCTGCGGACTCACTACGTTACCGGCGTTGCCCGCCATGTCCGTGACATTATTTAGCGTAATCGTGAGATATTGTCCGGTGCTCACATTCGTGAGGTCAACGGTGCATTGATTGGCGCCCGGGCCTAGGAAAGTATTCATGACCGCACCGGTTCCGTTCGCAGGGTTATGTGCCGTGATAGTGGCTCCGGCGACACTTGTGAGGTTATTCACAAAGGTAAATACGACCGAATAGTTGCCGCTGACACCGTTGACACCGGTTCGGCATTCAATACCCCGCGGCGAAGAATTCGGCGGCAGCGGGAAGTTAACATCGAATGTTCCTGAATTGCCGTGGGTCATGCGAGACACAACGCTGGCCAATGGCGGGATTGGCAGACAGGTTACGGCGCTAGGGTTGTTTACCGCCAGCGGTCCGCTGGCTTGCCTCATGTAGTTAATGTGCGTGGTGCCGGCACCTGCAGAATCGTTGTCTGCACAGAAGATGTTGCTCAGCCCATCGGGACCAACTGAGACCGAGAAGAAGTCGAGTAATGATCGATCAGAGGACCCAAAGGTGCCGCCGTTACTGATTGAGCCAGTGTGGATGATGTGATCGCTGGCCTGGCTGATCGTGAATACCGGCTCGCGACTGTTGGCGTTCAACGACTGGGCGAACATTACGTTCCACGACGCGGTAGGAGGCATATTGTTCGGTCCACCTGATAATGCGCCGGGATTGGCTGGATCGGCCACTAAAGGCGGGGCCACAGTGGCAGATTGATACCAGGTAATATCAATACGTCCGGCGTCGCCGGCAGCGATCCAGGGGAACACAGCGGTGCCACTACCTGATGAAACTTTCCATGGCCCATAGAAATTTTGGCCACCATCATGGGACGCGGCCAGCCAGATATCGAAGGTAGTCGAAGGACTGCCATTGCCCTGAACGGTGTTTAGTCGCGCGCTGTTTGTCGACCAAACGACGTAGATGTTGCCCGCCTTATCAGTGCCGCCAGAAGGAAATATATTGGCAGCATGGTTGCCGTAAGTGAGCACGCCGGGTGGAATGCTGGGAGCAGGCGATGGCGCTTGTGTCGGCGAATCAATCAGACCTTTGAATACCGGGTAATCAGTAAACGGACCAGGTGGTAATCCCGCTGCAGTCGGAGGCGCTCCTACTGCCTCCCAGATATTAGGCTCTTTGCCGAACGGCGGCGCCGTTGTGTTCGTCGTCGTCGTGGAGGCGGCAAAGATGCCATGCACGTTATGGTTTGTGGGATTAACAAATACCGGGCCGGGATTGGTGTTTGGCAAAGTCGAAGTCGGTGGCAGGATCAGCTCAGGGCTAGTTGTTCCGGTTGCGAACGGTGACCACGCAACGTCATTGGTTAAAGCCGCAAAACGGATGTCCTCCGTTGTAAACTCATGGTCCATTATATAGATCGTCTGATCTGTTGCGGTTGGAACTGATCGATCGCCCCAGAGCCACATCCGGTCGGAGGAAACTTGGACTTCGCCAGCAGCGCCGTTCATACCCGGCTGGAAATAGGTGTTCCCGCCGTCAGTTGATTTGCCGATGTGAACAGTGCTGACACCGAGATCGGCAGTGTAAATCTGATCAGGTCGCGAACCGTCGGCGTTCGGAATGGTCTTGATGTCAAAGTCGCCACCATGCAACCCGGTACCAACCACGACCGCGTGCTCAGTGAAACTGAGCCCGGCGTCTTTCGAGATGAAGTCAATTGGTCCACCGATTGAACCGCCCAGGATACAGTTATGCGAATCGGCCCAAGAATTGGGCTCCGCTGTTCCACTGGAATTCGGCATCACCAAGTTCATTGCGAATGTCGCCGGCTGAGGTGGTGCTGGCGGATTGTATGCGCTAATGCCGCTGGTCTGTTTGGTGTAGTAGGTATGGGCGAAGCAGTTTGTGGCAGGGAACTGCGCGCAGTAATCAAGCTCGTCTACGTAAGCGATGTTTGCGTTTCCATCGCGATCGATTGTCATCGTGTAGTACTCAGCGAGATCACGCGTATTTCCCGAGCAGTTCCCGCCTCGGGAACAAATCGGAAGATTATGAACGGCCGCGACCACCTGCGACTGTGCTATGGTTGGGGAGGCAGTGAGCGCATTCGTCACCTGCGCGAAGTAGACATTCCAATACTGGCTGGGGTCCGCCGGCGTGTTGTCCGGAGAGGTCATCGTTGATCCATACCAAGTGACATCGACAGTACCTGGGCTGCCGGCGGCAATCCAAGGCATGACCGTGCTGTTGTTTCCCGGACCGCTGTCGATCCTCAGCGGGCTGGTCCACGTCGCGCCGGCGTCCGGTGAACTGATGAGGTAGACATGCGCATTTGTTCGCGAAGTACAACCGTTCGACTGGGTGAATACGACGTGAACATTGCCCCCTCGGTCTACCGCGGTGATCGGGAACGTGTTCTCAAGACAAGTGCCCATCGGACCGGTGTAGGCGGCTATGATAGTAAATGTCGCGCCGCCGTCCGTAGATTTGATTAGATTGAGTTGATTAGGACTGCCGCTCGGTGTGTAGGTGGTATAAATGTTTCCGTTATATTGATCGACCGCGACGTTGTTTTCACGAGAAAGGGTTTGAAGAGGTATCAGCATTGACGGCGCAGCCCATGTTTTTCCGGCATCGGTAGATTTCGTGAACCAGATTGTCGTGTTTACGGGAGCCTGATCGAAAGTCATGTAAACGGTCTGCGGGCCGTATGCAGCAATCCATTGCCGGTCGTTGACCGGAATGCCAGCCGAGGCAGGATTCACCGTCCACGCCTGTCCTGGCACCGCCCCTCCAATTCCACCGTCCATGGAGGCTGACACCGTAGTATTTGCCAGATAGAGGCTTGCCAAATACAGGTAACCGCCGCTCGACAGATCCAGCGAATCGTCTCCGCCGCCGACACCTCCAACGCACGGGTTCGTTCCCGTTACGTCGCATCTGTCTTGGGCCCCGTCGGGTTCGCCCAAGTAGGCAAACGTCGCGCCCTTGTCAGTTGATTTCCAAAGATCGACTCCGCCCGGCACTCCGTGAATCGCGGTGACATAGACCGTTCCGTAAAGATCCACTTTGATCTCGGGCTCGGTATCCTGATCCTTCAGGCTCACGCCTGGCGTGGCAGGGATTGGTGGGTGGATCAATGGAAACGGCGTCGAAAACGTGAAGCTGCCCGTAGTATAAATTGGACTTGCTGGTGCCAGCGTTGCGGCTTTTACGGTGGCTGTCGCAGCTGCTGCGGGTGATGAAACATGGTGCTGCCGACCAAAAGCGTTCGATAAGAACAGGCCGGCAACTGTAAAGAGTCCGATGGCGACAATGGAAATGAACCAGCGTGATTTTGTATTCATGGGGTGGCCTTCATTTTTAGGTGAATGGTAAGATTGCTATTGTTCCGATTCGGTTTTCGGATTGGATCCGGACGCAGGTGAGGCCACTTTTTCTGCGACATTTTTGTGCGGCCGAGCTGGCCCTCGTTAGTGGACTCGTATGAGACCCGGTGCGAGATGGCCAGTTTCTGAGGGCGCCAATTTGGCGCCAATGCGAGATCAATGTAAACGTATTCGACCTAGGGTAGGGTCTGTCCTACCTGGGCTTGCGTAATACTCACGTCGCCGTTACTCAAGGTCCCATTGGCGTTAACATCGTCGCGGAAGTTAGATAAAGTAACTTGCTGCGCTACCTGAGATTGGACCAGGCTCACGTCGCCATTACTGACTACTTTATTGCCGTTTACATCTCCAACCAGCAAGCCGAGCTGCACGCCGGCGTTGTTGAGCGTGGCATTGCCGCCGTTGGGACTGCCGGTTGTACTGTCATGAACCGGCACACCATTCAACGTGATGAAGTGGAACTGGGCGTTCGCAACTCCGGTCAAGCTCACTTGGTATTGATTGGCGTTAGGGCCAGGTCCGTGACTGGCGACAGTCGCACCATTGGTGACGGTAGGGGTGCTGGTGGCTTGCCCGGTGACAGTGTATTGAGAGCCGAAGGTATAGATGATCGTATAGCCGGTTCCTTCGGTGCGGCATTCAATGTCGCCAGTCCCATCTGGATGAACGCTGAGGTCATAGAGTACGACGTCGAACGGTCCTTGCGAGCCGTGTATTTTATCGGACACCACGCGGTCGAGTGGCAACTCGACACCAATATCAACCAGCGCGGTGTTGCTGCTGATCTTGCCGCGCGAGTCGGTTACCTTCAGGGACGCGCCGAAATCACCGTTGGTAGTGTAGGTATGCGAGATTGTAGGGCTCGACTGGGTAACCGGCGCTGAGCCATCACCGAAGTCGAACGTGTAGGAAGCCACCGTATCGTCGGAATCGGATGAACCCGAGCCATCGAAGTCGATGGTGATCGGCGGATCGCCAGTTGGAGGAGCCGTCGGTTGCCCATGAGGATGAGCTACAAGGTTCGCCAGTGGCGCGATGTTCGGTGCGCAGAACGCGTTGCCTACGATGTTGTAGGCGCCTGCCGGCGTAAGGTTGTTCGGCATGTTGTCTGGCGTGATGTTTGCCCCGACGGTAATCCGGACAAGGAAGTTTTTTAACTTCGACCCAACGATGGGATTTCCAATCGCGCTTCGCGGCACGACGATAGTGATTGTTCCATCCGGTGTGAAGTTACTTGCCGGGTCAGCGGCCGTCAGCGGCGGCAAAGACCCCGTCTTGAAAACCTGGAACAGCGGCGTGGCTGCGGTAGCTCCATCAGCTGCCTCGGTCGTCATTTGCACCGTGTAATTGTTTCCATCAGGCGCATCGAACTTGATTGGCCATTCTGTCTCTGCCGGAAGAGGATTTGAGAGGCTCTGCATTTTCAGGGTGAAAACAACCTTGTCTGACGCGAAGGCAAACGGTTCCCCAATCGAGAGCTTTTGCACATCATGCGCTGGCACCATGTCAAGCTCGTCATTCGATCCATCCTGCAGAATAGTTAGTCCCGGCAGTGAGCAAGGCGTTTCGAGTAAGTTCGCGCTAATCGGCAGATCGATTTCATTACTGAAGTTGCCGACCGGTGTGCCCGACGAGTTGACGGCCTTCACCTTGTAAAAGTAATCCGCCACGTTTGGGTCAGCAGACGTATCGTCGAAGCTATTCTTCGCAATTCCGGTCTGGCCAATTTGCACTTCGTTACCAGAAGTCGTGCTTCGGAAGATGAGATAGTTTACAATTGGGGAGCCGCCGTTATCCGGGACCTTCCAAGTCAAATGCGAAGCGGTGGTATCCCGAATTCCTGAGAGGCATGGTGGTTTCGGCGCCAGCGCGGTTGTCGTATCAGTGTTACCATCATAGCTGGCGAGCAAAGTTTTGCCGCCGCTCTGGCGAGCCACGCGCATATTGGCAACAAAATCATTCGGTGCAGCGCCGGCGATGCACTCCGGAGTGACGCAGCCGTCGCTGTAGCCGTAAAGGACGCGGCCTTTGTCATCGATCGTGATTTCGTTGAAGTCTAGCAGGTTGCGATCTTTTGCACCACCGCCCTGTTGCCAGATGCCGGTCATGTTTTGCACGGGATCGTTAGGGGTAGCGTTAACCGTCGTCCAATTTGCGCCGCCATCATAAGTAGTAGCGATGAAAGCGTACCATTTGCCTGGAAAGGTATTGGCCTGATAGTCGCCATTCACGTTGGTGCCAAGGAAGCCTACCGCTGCTCGGCCCGAACTGCCGCCTACCGCCTCGATCTCAGCGGCATTCACAACTCCGTGAGTAGCTCCGAGGTCGACGTAGTTTGTCCAGTTAACCGTAGTGCCCACTCGATGACCAACTACCACGCGAGCGTGACCTTCCGGCGGATTGCCCTGAGCTATAGGCTCACTGTTAACGTAGGCATAATAGATGGTGCTATCGGCGTCGATAGCGATGGAAGGATCGGCCCCTTGTTCCTGAGAAATAGCATTCGGGATGGTGAAAGTATTCCAAGTCGTGCCACCGTCAGTGCTGAATACGCCACCTTGCAAACCGTGGCATTGATTAACCGGCAACCAGGCGGTTCCGTCTGGCGCGACATGAATGTGACCGTGAAGGCCGCCGCACGTTCCACCGGGGACGCTCGTACCCTGGCCATTATAGGCAAGCGTAGACGGCCCGAAACTGGTGCCGAGGGTATCACTACGATAGCAAGCAGCTGGGCCGACAATATCCTGTGAGCAGTAATACACCGCTTCCCCTTGGTTCTGCGGCGTCGTTAGGGCAATATTGAGAGGAGAAGGATACGGTCCGGAGCCGATTGTCTCGTGGTCAGCGCCACCATTCGGGGCCGCAATTCCAAAGGGAGTCCAGCCGGTGGGAGCAGTTTGAGTAACATCGCCATCGCTATCGGTGTACGCGTAAACAGCGTTCGCTCCGACGGTCGAGTTGGAAACGAACGTGCGTCCGGTCTTTTGGTCGGTCCACAAGATAGGATCCAGGCCAATGTTAGCGACCGTGGAGGACTTGTTTTCCCAAAGGCCCTCGCAGCATTCTGGCAGAGCCGGAGTCTGAATCTCCGGCGGAGTAATCCGCCAGACCGGCCCAGAGTTCATCGTCATGATCCGATGAGTATGGGGATTGAAACCAATGTTGAATTCGCCGTTGCCGACATCGGCATCGGGCGAGGGAGCGACAAAGATCTGGTAGCGCGGAACGCCAGGGGTAGTTGGGTCCGCACCTCCAAAGCCGGGGAAAATCCCCGCCGCACCGGGAAGCAACTCTATTCGTACCTGGACCGTTTCGCCCGTCGGCTGATTTGGCACGATTTCGAAGGTGTACTGGGCAGTACCATCTATCACCGGATTGATGATGGCGACTTCAGGATTGCTGTTGCTGACCGATTGGTGATCGGCCGGATGATTTCCGTCAACCGTTGGGTTGATACCATTGAAAATATAAAGGTCATAGTTCGATTGGCCGGTGCCGGTGTCGTTCCAGAACATCGTTGCCTTAATAGCGGCGTTCGGATGCGCGGCCGCATAACCGCTGGGCAGCGTCACCGTCAGCGTGTAGGTGTCGCAAGGATCTGCGGTGTCGCAGCGGGGGCCGGTATCAAGTTGGCCCAAACCGAGTGGTGACTGATTGGGTTGGAAGAAAGGGCCGGCCATGTAAGAGATTGGACCAGACACGTCAGTCAGTGTCCCGCTCGACGGCGTGGACGCAAAGCTGAGGAACCCGAGTGATGCGCCTATCGAACAAAGCGCGATGGTAATTACGATGCGGATGTTAAAAATACCAGATTGTGAGCTCGATTTTTTTTGCATGACCGGGATTCCTTTATTTTACTCGGCACAAGAGGCTCTCCGAGTCACTGTTAAATCGTAGAATTCCAAGCGCTGGACGTATCGTGGCGAAAGATAATCTAAACGCAGATGATTAGGGTATTTTTTTGGAAGCTACGGTTTTCAACGTGAAAGTGGACGTAAGGCGCTGCCTTTTTCCATGATCTTTCGGGCCCAGCGCGTGTCGGCACGCCCCTAAGGGGTAAGAGCCCTGCAAATCGGATTGGCCCACAACTTGGCAGCATCTACGCCGAAATTTTCCCGTCCTGTGCGGGGGGTTAGTCCGCTTCGAGGGATAAAACGTCTTATGGAACGCCGCATGCAGGCGCCAATTTGTGCGCCTCAATGCGAGATCAACGTAAACGTTTCCGACCTAGGGTAGGGTCTGTCCTACCTGGGCTTGCGTAATACTCACGTCGCCGTTACTCAAGGTCCCATTGGCGTTAACATCGTCGCGAAAGTTAGATAAAGTAACTTGCTGCGCTACCTGAGATTGGATCAGGCTCACGTCTCCGTTACTCACAACACCATTGCCGTTAACGTCCCCCAAGAGCACGTCCAGCCGGCCACTGAGACCATTCAAAGTGGGGCTACCGGCACTGTCCTGAATACCATTGAGCTGTGCAATGAAATGTTGGGCATTGGTAACACCCGTCACAGGCACAATCACCTCGTTCGTGGTCTGGCCAAGAGTAGTTTGCCCCGCAGTCCCAGTGCCTTGGGTCTTACTGGCTGTTCCTGCAGTGCTCACGGCCTTGTTGAAACTGTAAACCAAATTGAACGAGTTATTCGGTCCGGGCGCGCGACATTCAATTCCAGCGGTGCCAGTGAGCGGCAGATCGACGTCGAATGTTCCGGCACTGCCGTGAGTCATTCTCGATGCGATACTGGTCAGTGCCAAGACGCGCTCGACATCAACGTTGAATGTGGCCACGTTGGAACTGACGTTGCCACGCGAATTAGTCACTACCAGCCGCACAGTGTACTCGCCTTCCGTGTTAAATGTATGCGTAATTGTGGGGCCGGACTGGGTCACATCACCACCGCCATCGCCGAAGTTGAACGTGTAGCTGGCTATCGTGTCGACTGACGGGGGATTAGGGTCAGACGAACCACTGGCGTCGAAATTGACGATTAAAGGCACGATGCCATCCGAGACATTAGCCGTTAGAACGGCCAGAGGTGGCAAGTCAGAGAAGCAGAAATTAAGCGCTCGCAAGGTGTAGGTGCCGGGGCCGGTCTGGTCAAAAATTGTGTCATTAGTGCCGGTCGGCAGGTCGCCACGGACGCTGGCGAGCGTAATGGCAATGCTATCGCCGGGACCTGGGTTTTGGATGATAGACTTCGGCACGACCAAAGTGATCGTTCCATTGGCTGTCGCATTGCTGGAGAGATCGAGGTTACCTTTAGGCGTAAATACGCGCGCAGTATTGTTCGGCGTACTGGTAACGCCCCACTCAAAGCTGGGCATGCCTGGGGTAGTGGACGGACCCATCCCGTTGGAGGCCATCGCCACATAATAATCTGTCGTTGAAGTATCGCCCGGGATTCCAGACGGCGGTGCCGGTAAAAGAACTCCGTTATGAATAACGCCGAAACGAATCGACCAGCGGAAGCCGGGCGCAATGGTGAAGTTACCAAGCGCATCCGTAAATGAAGCGACTTTAATGGTAAAGACGACGTTGCTGGACACGCCCGTCGTTATATCAGTTTCCGGTTCCGCCATCGAAACCGACGTGATATCGTGGGCCGGCTGCGCGTCAGTCTCATCGCCGGCGGGATCGACAATAGTTGTGACACCGGGCGTGCTGCATGCCCCGCTAATGTCCAGCCGAGGGCCCACGGTCAGCGCGACTTCATTGCTTAATGGACCCGACCCCGAGCCATTGGCGGCGACAATCTCGTAATAATAAGTCGTAACATTAACGTCGGCACTAAGATCATCGAAACTAGTAGTGGTACCCGTGACCTGCGCGACGAAAGTGCTTTCATTTCCAGACGAAGTACCGCGGTAAATATAATAGGCGGTGATGTCGTTACCGCCATTGTCTGGCGCAATCCAAGTAAGGTGAGAAGCTATGTCGTCGCGCCGACCAGAGAGACATGCCCGGCGCGGGACAGTGGGCTCGAGCATATCAAATTGCGCGAGCAACCCTTTGCCGCCTGATTGACGAGCGATGGTCGCTTTTGAGGCATAACTATTTGGAGCCGCTCCAGTCTTACATTGGTCGACGCAGCCGTCGGCGTAAGCAAAAAGCACCCGGCCCCTGTCGTCCATGGTCACGTCATTGAAGTCGAGCAGATTTCGGCAGGTATTGTTTCCGCCGCTGTTCCAAATGCAGGAGTTCCGCTGCACCGGTCCATCAGGAGTGGCGTTGACCAATGTCCAAGTTTGACCGCTATCATAAGTGTGCGCGACAAAACCGTACCACGTGCCTTGAAAGCTCGAGGATTGGTGGTCGCCTCCTTGAGTCGTGCCGATGAAAGCGACAGCCGCGCGATCCGGATCGCCGGCCACAGCCGAGGCAAAGACCGCGTTGTTAATACCGATGGCAGCGCCAAGATCAAAAGGTGTGGTCCAGCTCGCGCCCTGATCGTGACTCACCGCTACCCAGATATGGTTGTCGGTCGAGTTCCCGTTTGGAACCAATCCGGTCCAGGCAAAGTAAACGGTGCCATCACTCGCGATACCGACCGATGGATCTGAGATATCGAACGTTGCCGGTGAGATTGCCGGCGCCATCGGCCTACTCCCGGGAATGGTGTGCTCAGTCCATGTGGCACCAGCGTTCGTAGAAACGAAGACGGCCGCGCCGTTGCTGCACAGACCATTGGGCAAATAAACCGTGCCGTCCGGAGCGACCTTGACGTGGCCGTGGATTGCGGCACCGCAACTATTGACTGCATCCTGCGAGACGAGAATTGATTTCCCAAAGTTCAAGCCGCCGTCGTCGCTCCGCGAACAAAACGCTTCACCACCGACGTTTTGCTGGCCGCAATAATATACTGCGTGACCTTTGTTGACTGAATTGGCCAGCGCTGACAAGGCCGCCGGATACGGTCCAGCTCCGACAGTTTCGTGGTCGTTGCTGCCGTCAGGAGGATTGATCTGCGCAGGGGTCCAGGTGGCGCCATCATCGTCGGTGTAAGCCATCAAACTGTTCAGGCCGATCAGCACTGGGTTCGTTTGTGTGACCGTGTTCAACTGCGAAACAAACGTGCGTCCGGTACCTGGGTCTGTGAATAGAATTGAATCGGCAGAACGCACCTTCGTCGTAGTGAAGGAAACATCTTGCCATACCGCATCGCACGCATCCGGAACCGATCCCTTTGGCGTAATGTCCTCGGGGAGGGTGGCTTGAAGAGTCTGCAATGAAGCGATGTACATCACCTTCCCGCTGCTCGGATTGAAACCGATCGAAGGTTCGCCGGCAGCCTCGCCGAAACCCGGTCCGGGCGAGTAGGTATAATACCGGGGAATGCCCGGGCCACTAGCGGTCGGTGGTGGTGCGTCGGTCGAAGCAAGTTGGGGAGGCGAGATCTTTGCCGTTTTGGCGAATAGCTTTGTACTTCGCGGCGTGCCGGCGAAGGTTAGCATAGCGAGTCCAACCAGACAGAGAGCAAAAGCTACGAAAACGCGTAGATTAAAGATACCAGCTTCAGAAGAATGATTCTTTTTCATGGTTATGCTCGATTGCGTTCAGAGTTCATCCTTTTGATGGCAAGAATCGGATTCACCACGGTTTGTGGATGCCTTTTCCAAGCCCGTTCTGATTCCTGATACCTGAGATAAATTGATGTCGATCGTGCAGCCCGCCGCCGCCGCGCGTCGCCTCAATGCGCGATCAATGTAAACGTGTTCGACCTAGGGTAGGGTCTGTCCTACCTGGGCTTGGGTAATACTCACGTCTCCGTTACTCAAGGTCCCATTGGCGTTAACATCGTCGCGGAAATTGGATGGAGTAACTTGCTGCGCTACCTGAGATTGGACCAGGCTCACGTCTCCGTTACTCACAACACCATTGCCGTTAACATCTCCGAGAAGAACGCTCATCGGTATCGAAACGTTTCCGCTGCCGCCGGCGCCGGTTACGCCGATGAGATTGATCGTGAGAGTTTGGGCGTTGCTCACGTTGGTCAGATTTACCGTAACCTGACTGTTATTAACGCTGAAGCCGTTGGTCGGCGCGATCGAGGCTGCTTTACCCATGCCGGGTGTGACGGACACGCTGCTAACCGTAACGGGGAAGGCAAACGTGACGATGACCGTGTGATTTCCGGGCGTAGCGCCCATGCGATCCTCAATACCAGGTTGGCCGGTCAGCGGAAGATCGACGTCGAAGTCACCGGCGCTTCCGTGCGTCTTGCGCGAAACCGCGCTCACCGGCTCAATGCCGCCCGAAGAGCAAACCGTGTTGCCTACCACAGTATAAGTAGCGACAGGATAACTGTTGTCGGTGTTGCCCTTCACGAAGGTGTGATCGATCAACAGCGTTGAACGCTCCAAAGTTTGAGGCGGACTATCTCCGGTGTTGAATGTTCTTCCATTAACTGCGCCTAACAAGTCCCCGGGTTGAGGACTGCCAATCTTCGATTTGTCGATGAAGATGGTTATTGTGCCGTCGGGATTAAAGTTACTTCCGGCGTCAGCTGCGCCGAGCGGAATTTCTACTGGAACTCCAATGAGTCCGACGACGACAGGCGGAATGGCCTGGGTTTGGAGGCTGCCGTACTCGAAGCTGACGTTGCCGTTTTGGTCCGTTGTCATTCCAACAAACCACTGCTCGTCGGTGTGCGGGTTCGCGGCTGTGCCGACCCAGTCCCAGTCGAGACGCCAACGGCTGTTCGGCGGGAGGGTGGTCAAATTCCCGACCTTCATCTTGAACATAAGCTCGTTCGTCGAAGGCGGTTCGCCGACTGAGATGTAGTCAATCAAGTATTGCGGAAGTGGCGGCTGACTTGCCGTTCCGCCGCTGCTCTCGGGGTGCGTTGGCAGATTTCTGTGAATGATTACTCCTGAGCAGGTGTCACCTACGAAGGGCGCGGCGATTTCATTGTTGGGACAAGAAGAGCCGATGCTGTTTGTGGCTACCACTTTATAATAATACGTCTGGCTTGGATCGGTTGCTGTCGTATCGGTGTAAGTGCCTCCGGTTTGGCTACCAGCTATCGTGGCGATCGGCACTTCGGATCCCGGCGAAGTGCTTCTAAGGATTTGATAGTTATTGATCATGGAATTGCCGCTGTCGGCTTCATTCCAAGCCAGTTTAACGACGTTTCCAATTCGCGTTTCAGTTATGAACGGCATGCCTGGAACGGAAGTAGAACTCGTCGGGTCATTGGCTGCGATCAGCCGACGTCCGCTCGATTGGCGCGCGATCGACGCTGTCGCCGTGTAAGCGTTGCCCGTCACGCTGGTGGAACCGTCCGGATTCACCGGTGCCTGTGAGCAGGCACCACCTGAACAGCCATTCACGTATCCGACTTGAACGCGTCCGTCGCGATCGATCGTTACGTCGAAGAAATCGAGAAGGTTCCGATCCACCGGGCCGCCGCCGCCGCGCAACAATCCCATGCGTTGCATCGGCATCCGTGGAGTGAGATCGGTTGTCGTCCAGTGAGCGCCACCATCGAAAGTGTGTGCGACGTACAAATGCCATACCCCCGTGAAGTTGTCGCCACTCGAATCACCAGTTCCGCCGGTTGCTGCGTAGAACGCTACCGCCGCGCGACCGGCATCTCCAGCGACCGCGGCTGGGAATGCAACGTTGTTGACGCCATAAACAGTGCCAACGTCGTAAATGTGGGACCAGGTTTGGCCCTGGTCGGATGAGGTCGCGACCATGGCGGCGGTGCCGTTGAGGGCACCGAGAAAATAAACGACTCCATTGTTATCAATGCCAACTGCGGGATCGTCACTGGCCGCTGTATTTGTCACAGAGCCATTTTGCACGGGACGCACAGCCCACGTGACGCCGTTGTCAGTTGAGACGACAACTGCTGAATTGGTTCCGCAAGCCCTGTTTGGAACATACACAGTTCCATCGGGAGCGACTTTAACGTGTCCATGCAATCCGCCGCAGGCTGTTAGATTGTAGATTGGAATGGAAGCCCCGAAAGTTAACCCGCCATCGTCACTTCTTGAGCAGAGCGCTGCTGCGATGTCCTGCGAACAATAATAAACCGCGTGTGGGTAGGGGGTCGGGAGACTTGGGATTGGCGCATGATAAGGTCCGCCACCGATGGTTTCATGGTCGACTGCAGAAGCCAGACCACTTCCCTGACTCGGCACCCAGGTCACGCCGTCATTATCACTATAGGAAGTCTTAGTGGTGTCAGGGGAGAGGAGTGTTAATTCCCCCGCGAACACACGGCCAGTTTGCCGATCCGTAAATCCAATTGGGTCCGAGTCGATAAATTGCGAAGTGGGCGCTTTTCGGTTTGCCCAAGTCGCTTTCGGAATTGTTGGCGAACACGATTCATCCCACGAGACGAACAGAGTCTCGAGGTCCGATTGGAAGTTGGTCATTCCACCAATTGAGCTGGACGTAGAATTCCAATTCACGCCGATTGACGGTTCGCCCGCACCGCGCCCCATGTATTCGACCGTGACTGCTCCGGAACTTAACGCCGTGCCCTGGGTCAACAAGCCAGGAGCCTCAAAGTTCTCATAACCGATCTTCGGCCCGTTATCCTGAGGCGCGGGCGGCGGCGGCGCGGGCGTCTCAGGTACTGCCGTCGCGGCGCCAGTGTACGAGTCAGTCGGTACTGGAGTAAGGTCAGAGGCAATGTGAACCGTGAAAACTCCGGTGCCCGATTGCGAGACATCGATGAATGCGGTTTGGTTTGTAAGACCTGGTCCGTTGGCGGCCGAAGTCACAAGTGTGCCAGTGTTGGCTCCCATGCCGCTCGTATTCGTGTTCGCGCCTTGGTGAATATAAATGTCGTATTCGTCAGCGCTGTTCTGCCAGTTCAATTGCACCTGCACTCTTTGGCCGGCCCAATTAGCCGGTGTGCCGGTAACAGTAATAGTGAAAGTCTCGCAGGTTACATTTTCGACGCAGTTCGATTCCGAATTAACATTGGGCCCCGGATTTTGTGGCATGCCTTGCGTCCAGGAAGAACTCGGACCCCCGGGAGCCGGCCCAACCGAACCAGAGGCGGGGTTGGGGCCGGTCGACGGTAGTGAGGAAGGTGCAGGTCCCCGGGCAAAGATTGGCTTATTGTGTGTTCCGGCGCCCACAAACGATGTTGCGCAAAGCAGGGCAAAGCCGCTGATAACGAAGAGCATAGCAACAGCAGCGCGGGCGGTGGTTGAGTTAGAAGATTTCCTTTTCATTTTCAGTTCGAACCTTCAGAAGGCTGATTGGATCGGTTAATTTGTGGTCGGTTTTCTTGGGAATCGTAAAAGAGGTAAAAGCCGGACGTATCTTGCGGATGAATCACGGCCTCATTTCCCCGCTGACTGTGTATATCTCTGCCGGCTAAGGCCCGGCCACCGGGGTGCCGGTACTGCCAGCCCATTGGTCATGCTGGCTTCTCGTAGAGAAAAGCGCGCTTGTGTCGACGGGGTTTCGGAACAGATGAAGGTCGATGTCGCGTTTCGGGTTCAGAAATCTGCCTAACTCGGAAATAATGTAGGAACCGGATGTATAGGGCGTAAGACTCTGCTAGGCCGGAATTGCATACTAGAACTCAATCTCGATTGATACAGTACATTGCGTCGATGCTCTTGTTACAAGACGAGTTAGACAAAGCGATACGACGGTTACGAATCGAATGAGGGCGCCGAAATTTTCCCTTCCTCTGTGGAGCTTAGTCCGCTTCGAGGATAACGGTCTTACTGAACGCCGCACGCAGGCGCAATTTGTGCGCCTCACTGCGCGATCAATGTAAACGTGTTCGACCTAGGGGAGGGTCTGTCCAACCTGGGTTTGGGTAATACTCACGTCTCCGTTACTCAAGGTCCCGTTGGCGTTAACATCCTCGCGGAAGTTGGATAAAGCAACTTGCTGCGCTACCTGAGATTGGACCAGACTGACGTCCCCGTTACTCACAACACCATTGCCGTTCACGTCTCCTAGAAGCACACCCATTGGTATCGAAACGTTCCCGCTGTTACCGCCGCCGCTTACATTCAAAAGATTAATCGTGAGCCGCTGAGCATTGCTGACGTTGGTTAGATTGATAGTTACTTGAGTATTGCTGACCGTGAACGGAGTCGTCGAATCGAGAGACGCGGTTCCGCCCTGTCCCGGAGTCACCGTTACATTTTGCACCGTCACTGGCACCGAGAAGGTCACAATCACCTGATGATTTCCCGCTGTGGGACCGGTTCGATCCTCAACACCGGGCTGACCGATTAACGGTAGATCAATATCGAAAGTGCCGGCTGTTCCATGAGTCTTACGCGAAACTGCGCTGATCGGCACAATCGGGGTTGCCGGACAAGCGGTATTGCCAGTCACTGTGTAGGTGGCAGCCGGGAAACCGTTGTCCGTGTCTCCTTTGATGAACGTGTGGTCGATTAACTGAGTTGAGCGCTGGGTTGTTTCGGGCGGTGTATCGCCGGTGTTGAGCGTGCGCCCGTTGATCGCGCCAAGAATGTCCCCGGGCTGCGGATTTCCGACTTTCGATTTGTCGATTAAGATCGTGATCGTGCCATCCGCATTGAAACTTCCGGAGTCGGGAGCGCCGATGGGAAGCTCGGTTGGTAGCCCGATAACGCCTGGGGCCGGGGCAGGCGGTAGGGAAACGATTTGAACGGTGCCATACTCGAACGTGACAGCGCTGTTTTGGTCGGTCGTCATTCCCACATAAAATTGTTCGACCGGCGAGGCAACTGAGTTCCAGACGATCCTCCATCTTGAAGCCGCCGGTACCGAACTCAGAGCGCTCACTTTCATTTGGAAGAGGAGCTTGCCTGGGTTCGAAGGAGGTTCAGCAACTGCAATGTAATCAATAAGATACTGTGTTGGTATCACCGGCGTCGCACTAGGAGTAGGAGTGGGAGTAGGCGTTGGGCCAACCGGAACTCCAGTCTCGCTACCTCCAATAGCTTCCGGATGACTCGGGAGATTCCGATGAATAATCATCGCGGAACAAGTATCGCCAACATATGGCGCAGCGATCTCATTGTTCGCGCACGACGAACCGATCGTATTGGTCGCGATAACTTTGTAGTAATACGTGACGGTGGGATCGACCGCAGTGCTGTCGTCCAGTTTCGTCACGCTCCCAGCAACCGTGCCGATGGGCGATGCACCCTCTCCACCTGGCGTCGTTCCCCGAAAAATCTGATAACCGGTAATCATTTGGTTAACGCCGTTATATCCCGGATCAGCCTCATTCCATGCGAGATGAACAACGGGGCCAACACGTCGCTCGGTAACAAATGGCATTCCAGGCGCCGAATTGGCCTGCGGATTAGGATTCGCTCCGGACAACCGCCGGCCACTCGATTGGCGTACGATGGATGCGGTCGCGCTGTAAGTGTTGCCGGTAACTGTCGTGGAGCCATCGGCGTTGACTGGCGCTTGAGAACAATCGCCGCCGGAACAACCATTCACGTAACCAACCAGAACGCGTCCATCCTTATCGATCGTAATATCAAAGAAATCCAGAAGGTTGCGAGCCATTCCGCCTTGGCCACGAACAAGACCCATCCGCTGCATCGGCAAAGTGGGAGTTATATCGGTCGTCGTCCAATGATCGCCGCCATCAAAAGTTTCGGAGACATAAAGGTGCCAGACGCCGTTGAATCCAATTAAGTTGGAATCTCCGCTGCCACCCTTCGAGGCGTAGAACGCGATTGCTGCGCGACCAGCGTCTCCCCCGATTGCAGCAGGGAATGCAACATTCGTTAGGCCAAGTCCAGCGCCCACATCGAAGATATTTTTCCAGGTTGAGCCTTGGTCGGTCGAGATGCCTACTGCGGCGGTCGTGCCGTTAAGAGAAAATAGGCAATAGACGGTGCCGTTGGCATCAATACCTACCGCGGGATCATCCGTAGCAGGGGTATTTGGAACTGAACCGTTCGTAACTGGCTTAAGAGTCCAAGTCGTTCCATTATCGGTGGAGACTATTAAAGTAGTGGTTCCGCCATTTAGAAGTGGATCATTCCCGCAAGACTTTTCCGGAATGTACACTGTTCCGTCAGGGGCGACCTTCACGTGACCATGCAGGCCTGGGAAACATTGCGACACGTTATACATAGGAACCGAAGGCCCGTAAGTTATGCCGCCATCATCGCTGCGAGCGGCGAGGGCCGCCGCAACGTCCTGCGACGCATAGTAAATTGCGTGCGGATAAACGGCGCCCACTGCGGGTAATGGCGCATGATAGGGTCCGCCACCGATTGTTTGGTGGTCAACGGCTGAACCTACTCCTCCCGATTGATCCGGGATCCAAGTCACGCCGTCATCATCGCTGTGCGATATCTTGACCGTGTCGGGACTAAGCAGCGTTAGCTCGGACGCAAACACGCGATTGGCTGTACTACTTGTGTGGTCAGTGAAGCCAAGCGGATCTGAGTCAATAAAGTTGGAGGTCGGTGCCCGGCGATCGACCCACGTGGCCTTTGGCGAATTTAGGTTGCAACTATCGTTAAAAGTGACGAACTCAGTCTGAAGATCGGACTGAAAATTAATTACTCCAGTAACCCAGTTTGCACCGATCGAAGGTTCGCCGGCGCCGCGGCCGAGATATTCCACGGTTACTCCTCCAGAGCTAAGGGCGGTCGCGGGTACAAGGGTCCCGGGCGCTTCAAAGTTTTCAAAACCAATTGTCGGACCAGTGTCTTGGGGCGCCGCGGTTATCGAGGTGGTGGCGGTAGAAACCGGCGCCGCAACGCCGTGATATTCATCCGTGGCGGAAGCGGGAGTCGTGTCGTAGGCGACGTGGACCGTAAAAACGGTAGTCGGGTTAACACCGGTCGTCGGTAGATTGGAAGCGTCAATATAGGCTACTTGGTTCGTAAGTCCCGGGCCTTGAATCGCTGACGTGACGACCGGCCCCGCATTTGATCCTTTATGGATCCAAATGTCGTATTCATTCGCGATACTTGTCCAGGTAAGAAGCACCTGGACCTTCTTTCCCGCCCAATCAGCCTGCGTTCCAATAACGGTAAGCGTAAATGTCTCGCATCCGAGGACCGAACTGTTGTCCATGCAAGTAGTATCGGTATTTTGATTACCGCCCGGACTGACCGTCGTGCCGTCCCAACTGGCGGTTTGCGAGCCGCTTGCGTTGACCGTTCCGCTCGCAGGCGTCGGGCCCGTATTCGGCAGCGCGGCCGGGAGAACATGCGATGCCGGTTTTGGCCGAACGTTAGTTTGGACGTTGCGTTTGGCGTTCGCTCCGTACGAGCCACTAATCGGCACGACCCAAAGCAAGCCGATGCCAGTTAACAAAAGCACGGCGCTGAGAGTGATGCGGGCAGACCTTGAGCTAGAGGATTTCCTTTTCATTTTCGATTCGCCCTTTCAATAGGCTGGGTTATTGGTGGATTTCCTTAAGAATCGTAAAGATGCTAAAACCGGACGTATCTGCGGAGGTATTGGATGCACGATCGGACGCAGCTGTCCGTTCGCGGGCTGCCAGGGCTTGGCCTGTATTTTAAGGCCACGCATTTAAGTGGTTCTGGCTTTTGACCTACGGTAGCGAAGAGCGGGTATGTGCTTGCGTTGCGTAATTAATCCTTTTCGAAGACCAACAGAACCGCGCCGGCGGTGCAGAACCGCCGGCGCTTAGTCACCCAAAAAGTTACCCGATCGAGTTAAGATGTAGCTACTTGCCGGCGCGCGCGAAGGACGGTCAGACCCAAACTTCCGAGTCCGCCGAGGCCGAGCAGCGACCAAGTTGCTGGCTCAGGCACGACAACGATATTAATCGAGCCTTCGCTAGCGAAAGCCTGATCTTGAACCGTCGCGTTGCCCCAACCGAAACCAGCATAATCGAATGAGTTGACCGTGTATGTCCCGAGCGCAGCATTGGCAGCAATTTGGATATTAAAGGTGCCGACATTAAAGGTGCCTACGCCATTCGTGTTTGGATTACTTGTCCCGCCGAGATCCCAGCCGTTCCTTGGATTGAGCTGGTTGTCTGGGATGCCATCTGCTGCACCACCGGACGTACTATTGCTTTTGGTGTCTGCGGTGGAAATCACCGTGGCGTCAGCCGCGCTAACGTTAGGGAAGGCGCTGCTGCCGCGAGTGGTACCGGTGACAAGACTAAGTTTACCAGTACTAGGACCCGCTGTTTGAGCGAGCCAATAGTCTAGTGAGGTTGTCGACTCCGAGGTGCTGACCAGCTGCAGGGTTATTTGAACTGTTTGGCCGGGCGCTCCTGAGACGGAGGGTTGTGTAAACTGAAGGCTAACCGCTGCATTGGCCCAACTCCAGGGCAGGACCAGGGCAGCAAGTAGCGCGACGATTACTTGGTATTTGGTTCTTGTATTCATTTTTTTTATCGGGTTTCTTTTTGGTTTTCTATTAGGTTCTGTGGGTATTCTGTTAAAGGCTATCGAGTTTTGTTGGTTATTAAGTTAGGGCGATGATGGAAGCGTCTGTCCGACTTGGGCTTGGGTGACACTGACGTCGCCATTGCTCAATGTTCCGTTGGCGTTAACGTCGTCGCGGAAGTTGGATGAGGTAACTGTCTGAGCTACCTGAGCCTGGACTAAGCTCACATCCCCATTGCTCACGACTCCATTGCCATTGACGTCGCCTACGAGCACGCCCATCGTGCCGGTGACGTTACCTATCGCTCCGGTTGAATCCTTGGCGTTGATTAACGTGATGGAGAGATATTGCGCGTTAGGAACGTTAGCCAGATTTACGGTGTATTGGTTCGCGCTCGGACCCATGCTGCCGGTGACCATCGCAGGGCCGCCATTGGTGCTTCCAGCGCTATCTACGCTGACCAGATTATTAGCGAAGGTGAATACCATCTTGTAAACACCGGGCCCAGCAGAGGCACTGCTGCGGCACTCCACACCGCGCGTTCCCGTCACCGGTAGGTTAATGTCGAAGGTGCCGGCGCTGCCGTGCGTCATGCGAGAAACAATCGGATTCACGGCGGCCAATTGCGGTGGCCCTGCGGAATTTACGGTGACTACGACCTGAGCCATGTTCGTGCTGGTCTGGCCGGCGGTGTCGGTCACTGTTAAACGGGCTGGGTAATCGCCAGGGCTGCTATAGGTGTGAGTGAAGGTCGGATGGGCCGCGTCGTGAGTCACCGGAGCACTGCCATCACCGAAATTCAGCGTTAACGAGTTAATCGAGTAGCACGACGATAGCGCTGCTTGCTCCATCGAGTGCGAACCATCGAAGGTGACCGACAAAGGCGCGTTGCCGGTGGTCGGAGTCGCCGAGAGGGCCGCGATTGGCGGCTCACCCGCGCAAGGCACATTGCCTTTCAATGCATAGCTGCCATCTCCGGTGGTGGTGCTATCGGTTTCGAGCAATCCACTCCCGCCGGCGCAGGCGCAAGTAAAGGTAATTCCCTTAATAGAACTTAACTGTACTCCTGGGCCAAGGTTTACCATGAACGGGCTCCCGCTGGACGGCGAGAAGGTAAGTCCGTTACCATAGCTCAACTTGATGGTAATGGTTCCATCAGTATTGACCGTTCCAGTCGCTGCGCAGGTTTGACCTGGCGCTTCGAGACACTGCGAGGTGTAGAGACCACCGCCAGTCGGGCTGTTATCGATAAACCCGTAGTTGAATGCGCCCGTCGCAATAGTTTCAGTGTCCCATGAGACGAACAGCGTCTGAGGCACACCGCTCGTGTTTGCGCTGGCTGGGACAACGAACTGGGCCAGCCACTCGGTGTTAAACAATGGAGTTACTTGCCCAGTCTTTTGCGGGTCAAGGGTATTCACCTTAATCACCCAAGTGATCGAGTGGTCAGTGCAATTTATGAACGGCTCACCGACATTAATGTCCTGGATTTGCTCCTCCGTGGTTGGGTCCGCAGACGGAGCGCTTCCTTGACCTTGCACGTTCAGGAACTCGGCAGAGCATGAATTTCCCGAGCCGAATGTGCCACCGCCGATCTGGCCGAGAATGTCTTTCTCCTGACAGAACCCTGATTCGCCTTGGGAGTTTACGGCGGTGACATGGTAAAAGAAATCAGTGACAGTCGGTGTCGTGATTGCAGCAGTGTCGAGATACTTAGTATTTGTCTGGGTTGGACTATTCGAAACAGTTGCAACCAATACTTCGTGGCCGCTCCCTCCGTTTGTATTATCGCTCCGGTAAATCTTATAAGCCGTAATCGGCGCTCCACCATTGTCTGGTTCGAGCCACGACACCAAAACACCGGCGCCGGCAGACTGAGGCACCGCCGAAACCAATTGAGGCGCGGCCGGAGCTGCAACCGCAGGCGGATCGAAAAAGGCAAAGAGCCGTGGCCCGCCCGACTGACGAGCCACCGAGCCAAGAGCAGCGTTGGAGTCAGCCGAAGAAGAGCTATTGGTGCAATTAACGCAGCCATCGGCAAAGCCGAACAATTGACGTCCTTCCGCATCGACGTCGAACCCATTAAAGTCGAGTAGATTTCTCTTGGTAGAGCAGGTCGTGCCGCCGTTACAAACCGGACCTACTTGTACTGGATCATTTGGAGTCACATCGACTGTTACCCATGAATTACCGCCGTCATAAGTAGTAGCAATGTAAAGGTGCCACACGCCTGGAAAGTTGGGATCTAATGAAGAGTCACCCGTAGTCGTAGTTCCTAAAAACCCGAATGCGGCGCGGTTGTCGTCTCCAGCGACTACCGCAGGGAACGTTGTGTTCGCTAAACCAAAAGGCGTCCCTACATTCTGCGACGCGCCCCAGGTTGCGCCTCTGTTGTGTGAAACGGCGATTTTGGCGCCACCATCACTGTCGATGTAACCAAAGTAAATGGTATTGGTGGTCTGACCGCCTGGCTTGCCCACATCGTTCAAGCCGATGCCGACGGAAGGATCCACCAGCCCCGGCTTCGGACTACCACTTCCTGGCACGTTGTTTTCCGTCCAGGTAAGCCCGTTGTCAGTCGAAACGGCGACGCCTTGATTGCCGCTTGGCAGTGTACATGAATAGTTAGGCACGTACACGGTGCCGTCGCGCGCTACTTTGACGTGTCCATGAATTGACCCAGTGCATTGCGTAGGCGTGTAAATTGGCACACCGGGCCCGAAGGTAAGACCACCATCGTCACTTCGAGAGCATTCGGCCTCGGGTGCAATGTTCTGCGTGCAATAGTAGATGGCATTCGCATAGACGGCATTAGGAGGCGGAGGAGGAGTTGAATTGGGATTGTATGGGCCACCGCCGATGGTTTCATGATCGGGACCTTGCGGGACACCGCCGCCTTGTGACTGGGTGTGGGTCACACCGTCATCATCTGTGTATGAAGTATTGCTATCGCCGGCAGTAAGCTGTGCATGAAAGGTGCGCCCTGGCGTAGCCGGATTGCCAGGCGTGTAGGTAGCGTTTCCAAGCTGCGCGCTCGTAAAGTGATCGGTGAAACCGATCGCGTCGAGTGTCGTGATAGTTTGTGGAATGAACGCGGTATTTGTCCACGTATTGATGGCCGGAGAAGAACAATCATCAAACGAAACCCTGTCTTGATCGAACGTGGCAGTAAACATCGTGATGCCACCGGTATTCAATTTGGTTGGACCGTGCGCGGTCGTGCCAGGCGAAATCTGCTTTAAACTGGCCAAATTCGGATTCCAGTCCACGCCGATGGAAGGTTCACCCGACTGGGTCGCAGTACCGCCTGTTGCAGGATAGACTTGGTAGCGTGGAGGAACGCAACCGTTACATGTGTTTAGGTTGTTCGTCGGCTGTTGTAGATTTACCGTTGCTGTGTAGCCTTCGCCGGGTGATCCAATTTCTAATGTCGTGACTATGGTGTAGGGACCGTTTGCTTGCAGATTCGACGTGTTAACGGCGATCGTGATTGTTTCCGGCTCTAATCCAGCAGTGTTCGATGCGATCACGTTGCCATTCTTGTCTTCGACAAAAGAGCCGTACTGAAAGGTCGAAGGCGACCAGGACAGCTGAATTACAATGTTGGCTTTGGTCGGATCATAACCCGGTGCCGCGCTGAAGATGGATGGATCGAGTGTCAGAACATAGTTACTGCAATCGACACCGTTCATTGCACAAGTAGGCGCGCCCGTCACGCCTTCGCCCGTGGCATTGGGCACGGGACCGACCGGGTCTGTATAGCTCAGAGTGCGGTTGCTCGTGCTGAGTGTGCCACTCGTCGGGGCCGGGCCAGCTGCTGGCGCCGCGGCAGGACGAGCGGCCTTCGCGTTTACGGCGGTCGTTTTGCTCGCGTTTACCTTTCGGAGGGTTGGCGCCGTCGCGAAACTAAGCATCGCCAGCGAGACGCCAATCACACACGCTAGGACTCCGAGTAAATTGCGCGTGTTGCTAAAACCTGAGTTAGAGGAGGATTGTTTTTTCATGGCCGAAGTTGGATAAGAGTTTCGCCGGTGCCTAAACAGCTGGATCGCAAGCTGCGGAGCGCGCAGGCGATGCCACCACGATTGCTGTTTCCGTGCATTTGGTTTTGTAGTTCTTAGTTGCAATCGAAGAACTGGGCGTGACCGGATGCCTTCCCAATTGAAAAAATTCTAGTATTACGGGCCAAGCAACTGCTGGCTGTCCGATGAGTACCTACGTCACTGGAACTTGTTCTCATATTACGGTAATAAATGCCGCAACTAGTTCCGCAATTCTTACGAAAATGACCTCTGAAAAGTCAAGGTTATTGCGTAAAAATCTTGAGGGTATGGCAGATATACCGATATAACCCTACGTTTTGTCCCAGGCGATTAGAGCGATGCGGGCAAAACTCTTTCGATCGGGTTCAAGTGAACGAGCAACGGCTGTGACGTATTGAGATTGGGAGTTAAGAGCTTTCCAGTCTGCTTGTTCTTCAGCTAACGGCGATTACGGTAGGGTCTGTCCGACTTGGGCTTGGGTGATACTAACGTCACCGTTACTCAAAATTCCGTTGGCGTTGACGTCCTCACGAAAATTGGATGAGGTAACTGTCTGAGCGACCTGAGCTTGGACTAAGCTAACATCTCCATTGCTCACGACTCCATTCCCGTTGACATCGCCGAGCAACACGCCCAGTGGCACGGAGTAATCGGCGGTCTTGGTCCCATTATTCACGCCGAGCAGGTTGACCGATAGTCTCTGGGCGTTGGTGACTCCAGTCAGATTCACAAATATCTGGTTGCCGCTGGCGACGGCCGTTGAAACCGACCCGGTTCCGGAAACTGTTGCCGAGTTGAAATTAGCAATTGAGGTCGCGAAGGTGACGACAATCTGGAAATCACCATTGGGACCGCCGCTACGATCCTCGATGCCCGCCGCCGGCGGCATAAGGTCGATATCGAATGTACCGGCGGTTCCATGGGTCTTGCGCGACACGGCACTGACTAGATCTGGGTCGAATGTATAACCTTGTGCGACATCGATCAGATTGAAGGGCGAGCCGGCGATGCCCGAGCCAGCTAGATCCGGACTGGTGTTGGCAGGCTGGGTAAGTGTCATGGTACTGGCGGTGACTTCGTGTAACCGATTGTCAATCGCCCCCGGCTCACTCACCATCGAAAGCGGAACGTAAATTATGATGGTGCCGTTGACACCGAGTGTTGACTGACAATTCGCAGCTGGCAACGCCGTCAGGCCGCCTGGATACGACATGGTGGCTAACCCGGCGCCAGCAGCCGTAAAAACAGCGTTCTGCCCAGTGAAACATTGCAGCGCACCGCCATTGGTCGACTCGGCGTAGACATGGAAATCTCTTCCACCCTTGGCATCGCTCGTCGAGGGCACGAACCATTGTGTAAGCCAGACAAGGTCGATATCGGGATCTTGCGCGAGTGTTGGCGCAAGACTGAGATTGTTTAGCTGCATGAAAATTTTGTAACAAGGCGCGGCCACCGAACACGGCGCCGTCGTCACCTGGCTGACGCTCGATGCGAGAATATCGAGCTGCGGCATGTTAACCTCGTTGCTCGTCCCCAGGACTTGATATTTGGCGTCACCGCTCGGGTCGGAAACTCCGTTAAACGGCGTCAAACCGGCGATATTGACTGGCGAAGAGCCAGCAATGAGTCCGGTGCCGCTGCTTTGCCTAACGAACATTGCGTGCGATGCGAGTGAATGCGTAATACTATTCGAATCGGCATAACTAATTTCCGCCTCCCCCTGAGCGCCGGTGCGCAATTGCAAAAAGTCACCGAGGTCCTGTCGATCTCCGCATTGGCCTCCAAGAAGCGTCTGGATGGTTCCGATATGGTTGTGGTGCGAGCTCGCCCGGACGGGGGCGGTGAAAGTTGGCGTGGCATCGTGGGCATTCAAACTTTGGACGAGCCACAAACTCCAAAAGGCGCCGGTGGTGGCATCGGGTCCATTAATATTCCTTGACGGCGGCGCCGGAGGCACCAGTGCAGTTTGGCCGCAGGTAGGATCATTTGGATTGGAAAGTCCCGTCGTGCCGTACCAGGCAATGTTCACGCGCCCGTCATCGCCCGCCGCAATCCAGGCAAAAACGTTATTGTGTAAAACACCGTCGGGTGACCCGGAAGTATCGATCTGAATCGGCGTCGACCAGGTGTTACCCTCGTTAGTCGAATATGAATACATGAGCACCGTGTCGCCGATGACATTGCTATTGGCGTCTGTCGGCGCTTGTTCCCAGACGACGTACAGATTGCCCGGTTTATCGATCGCCATGGTCGGAAAATTTCCGCCGGTTCTAGCGCTCGGCCCGAGGTCCTTCACCAGGAGATCCGTGCAATTTAATCCGCTCGGGTCGCTCACATTGGCGACAGGTGCGCCGAAGGCGACCGGAAAGCAGCGGCCGATTCGGATTTGGTTTAAGGCAAGGTTATCATGAATGACGTAGATGTGCTTTACTGGCAACGGTAACGTGGCAAATCCTCCGAGCCCGTTCGGCTGCCCCGTGGGCGTAGCCATTTGGCTAATTTCGTCGTTGCCCATAATTCCTTCATCGCAGCTAGCTATTGGTGTGATGTGATTGGCGGGGCCGAACGCGAGACCAGCTGTGGCGCCAATCCCATTTATTGGCGAGCGGTACATGACAAGGACGTTGTTGCCGGCGGTTCCCCCGATGCCGTTGCCACACATCACTCCGCCCGGCCCAACCTCGTCGTTGGTCAGGTAAAGGTTGCCGCCGGCCGTTGGATCGCCGTCGATGGCGTACCACTGGCGATCGACCGCAGCGTCGGGCACGCCAGTGTTGTTGCACGTGAAAGTCACACCGTGATCGTCCGATCGGGCAACGCTGAAGTTCGCAAAAGGTAGGTCGTTAAAATAAAGATGGCCACCCGAGTCCACGCCGAGCTCGGTATCGCCGCCGCCAAAGCAGATGGCGGCTTTGCCTTGGAGTGGCGTCGCGCTGGGCACCCACTTAAAAGTCTTGCCAGTGTCGAGCGAGCGCCAGATCCAGCTCGTGTCCGCCGCCACCGACCCGGGTACGCTCGTATAAATGCGGGTTGGATCTGTCGGGTCCAGACGCAAGTTCTCTTCGTAACCAAATCCGCCAATGCCGCTGATGACCGGGTGGCCAAACGTCGGCGCGTTGAGCGGAAGTGAGACATTCGGATTCGGCGTGCCATCAGGCAGCGGGCCTTTGTTCTTATCGGCGGCTCGGGGTTGATCAAAGTTCAATTTCTTGAGCGCGAGTTGAAGTCCAGTTTTGATCGGCGGCCGCGCCGGCTGAAAACTCAACGTCAGCAACAAAGCGCCGGTTGTCCCCAGGATGACTGCCAGCCATTTGCGCAATGTGCGATCTCTTTTCATGGGCATCTTCATTCTAGAACAAACCCTGCGCCGATGGGATTTTTTTGTTCTGCTTTGGAAACCGGACCTTCTTCCGCGTTCCGGCGACGCAGAAAGGTAAGGCGATTCGGCGTCTGGTGCAGATCAAACCTTGGCGCGTCTCTTGCGCGAAGCGACTAAGCCGCTAATGCCGGCGCCAAGTAAAGCCAGCGTGCTCGGTTCCGGAACTGCGGCCGTTTCCGTCTGAAATCCGAAGGTTGTTTGCTGCTGACCGCTCGAGTCGCTCGAAGTGAAGCTCCACGTGCCCGGCGTCGCATCAAAGCCATTGCCGGTTATCGTTCCGGTGCCGGTCACGTTAAGGAAGTTTGCGGTTTGAGTGGCAACTATTGAGGCGGTCAAATCGAAATTGAAGCCACCGACTTGCCATAAATGTGCTGTCGCCGGCCCAGGCATGGGCACTGAAGGTGTGCCAGAGTCGAAAATCCATGGTGCGGCCATCGTGACATTTGTGCCGGCAGAAATACTGGAAAAACTTCCTGAATCCTGGAGAACAAAGGAACTGTTCCACACGTTTACACGCGTCGCAGTGGCAAGTGACATCGTGTCGAAAGTAACAACGCCTCCAAAATCGATACTGCCCGTAACCGGCATCGCGCAAAGTGCCGGCGTAACGGCGCCCGTCGCCATTAGGATCGAAATCGCTAGGATCAGAAAGCGTTTCATGCTGCTGCGTGCGCCGGGTGTCTTGCCGGCGATTCTCCAAACGCGCCGATCGCGTTGTTGAATGCGCTCAGAATTTCCGGCGAAATTCGCACGGTGTTGATTCCGGGGTCATCAGAACCAGTTCGCCAACTCAGTGACATTCGGCCAGAACGCTTCAACCTGTGATGACGCGCGAAACGCGGAATGGTCGGGGCCGGCATTCCTTCCGCTTCTGCTGTCTCGCTGACAACCTTGCTGCGCCGTTTTGGAGGCAAAGTGACGGCCGCTCGGCGTAGCGTTGCGTCTGTCGTCTGCTCGAAGATTGTTCCAGAGATCATATTATCATCCGATTCGGAGAATGGCTGCCGGATGGCCGTATCAGAGCCAAAGATTTCCGGCCCCAGGGGCGACTCCGTTGATTTGTCCGGGAGCGGATGCTAGGTAGCAGCGGTCCGAAGTTCGCCACCGGACGAATCCGTCCGACCGGCGGACCGCACGGGCGCTATTTCAAAATGGCTGAGAAAAATTATAAGGACACGCTGAATCTGCCGCGGACGGATTTTCCGATGAAGGCGAATCTGGCAACGCGCGAGCCGGAGCTGCTCAAGAAGTGGGACGCCGCCCAGCTGTATCAGGAGATCCAAAAATCGCGGACAGGCCGGGAACTTTTCGTTCTGCACGACGGCCCACCCTTTGCCAATGGCGACGTCCACATGGGCACTGCGCTGAACAAGATTTTGAAGGATTTCGTGGTGAAATCCCAAACCATGCTGGGCAAGCGCGCGCCTTACGTCCCGGGCTGGGACTGCCACGGGTTGCCCATTGAATACAAGGTGGTCAAGGAATCGCGTGACCTCTCCCCGCTTGAAGTGCGCAAACGTTGTGACGCGTTCGCGCGCAAGTATGTAGATATTCAACGGCAGCAGTTCAAACGGCTCGGCGTGCTGGGCGATTGGGAACATCCCTACCTGACGCTCGATCCCAAATACGAAGCGGAGATTTTGCGCGCGTTCGCCGTGTTCGTTGAGAAAGGTCTTGTTTATCAATCGAAAAAGCCGGTCTTCTGGAGTACGGGCGCCCAAACCGCGCTGGCCGAAGCCGAAGTTGAGTATCAGGAACGCGACGACACTTCGGTTTACGTGAAATTTCCAATCGCGAGCGGCGAATGGAAAGACAAAGCCAGCATTGCAATCTGGACGACAACGCCGTGGACATTGCCGGCGAACCTGGCCATCGCGGTTGATCCGAAACAGGTTTACGTCGTTCAGGAATTTCGACGCGACGGAGTTTCCGAGACGTTGCTGGTCGCCGACAAACTCGTCGCCCAATTTTGCGCTAACACGAAACTCGAACCAGTTGGCGAACCGCTCGCGTCATTTCCCGGCGCGACGATCGACCGGATCAAAGCGCGGCATCCGTTTCTGGATCGAGAAGCCATCGTGCTCGCTGCCGATTTCGTGACGATGGACAGCGGCACCGGCGCGGTCCACATCGCGCCTGGCCATGGTGAGGACGACTACAATCTCGGCCGCGCCCATAAACTGCCGGTCTTATCGCCGGTGGACGACCACGGGAAACTGACTGAGGAAGCCGGCGTTCCGAGTCTCACCGGCAAGTACGTCTTCGATGCGAACGGCGACGTAGTGAACCTCCTCCGCGAGCGCGGCAACTTGTTGGGCGCTCAAAATTTCCATCACAGTTACCCGTACTGCTGGCGTTCCAAGACACCGATCATCTTTCGCAACGTGGAACAGTTTTTCATTCGGATCGACGAACTGCGGCCTCGCGCCCTCGAGGCGATTCACAAGGAAGTGAAATGGATCCCGGCCTGGGGCGAGAACCGCATCGCCGGCACCGTTGAATCTCGTCCCGATTGGGTGATTTCACGACAACGGAGCTGGGGTGTTCCTCTGCCGGTTTTTTATTCGGCCGATGGCAAACCGATTCTCGACGCGAAAATCATTCGCAAACTCGCCGAGCTCGTCGCGGAACGCGGCTCAAACGTTTGGTTCGAATTGAGCGATGCGGATCTGGCGCGAGAACTCGGGCTGCCCAAAGGAACGACCAAGCGCAACGACACGATTGACGTTTGGATCGATAGCGGCGTTTCACATCAGGCGGTATGCGCGCTGCATCCCGAGCTGCGCGATCCGGCCGACATGTATTTGGAAGCGACCGATCAACATCGCGGCTGGTTCCAATCGTCGCTGATGACGAGTGTCGCATTGAAAGATCGAGCGCCTTACAAGATTTGCGTGACCCACGGTTTTGTTGTCGACGTTGATGGAAAGAAAATCTCGAAGTCGGGGACCTATGACAAACCGATGGATGCAGGCCACTTCGTCGGCAAACATGGCGCCGATCTGGTCCGGCTTTGGGCCAGTAGCATCGATTACACTGACGATGTTCCGTTTTCGGAGGAGATGTTCACCCGGCTCGGCGACACTTACCGGCGCATTCGGAACACGCTCCGGATTTTGTTGGGAAACCTTTTTGATTTCGAATCAGGAAAGCTCGCCAAGGCGAGTCCGTCCGGTGGCGGACAGGAAAACAGGAAACCAGAATTCGGATTGCTGGATCGATGGATTCTCGAGCGGCTCGATCAAGTGATTAAGGATTGCCGCGTGGCTTACGAGGCGTTCGAGTATCACAAGGTTTATCACACGTTGAATCAGTTTTGCGCGGTCGATCTCAGTAGTCTCTACGTCGACATCACCAAGGACCGGCTGTATTGCGACGCCGCGGATTCGCCGAGGCGGCGAGCAACCCAAGCCGCCATGCACGAAATTTTTTGCGCACTCTGCCAGTTGCTCGCGCCGGTGCTTGCCTTTACCGCGGAGGAAGCGTGGCAATTTTCCCAGTCGGGCAAATCAGTGCATCTCGAGGAATTTCCACAATCGCGAAATCGAGGAAGTGAGGCGACGGAACAAGTGTCTGAGTTATTAAAGCTCCGGGCGGTCATCGGGCAGGCCATCGAAAAGGCGCGTCAGGACAAACTCATTGGCAATGCCTTGGAAGCCGCCGTCGTTCTGAAAACAAATTCAGATGTGATGGCGAAGATCGACAAGGCCGAACTCGAGGAGTTTTTCATCCTCAGTGATTTGACGATTGAGCAAGCGAAGGAAGCAGGCGCAACAGTCACAAAAACAGGCTATGCGAAGTGTGCGCGTTGCTGGCGGCATCGCGAATATGTCGGAAAGAGCAAAACGCATCCGGACTTGTGCGACCGTTGCGAAGCAGTCGTAGATTCCAAATGAAATACATTTTCTTCGTCTCGTTGCCGCTCTACGTGCTTGATCGCGCTACGAAATACCTTGTCCTTCATTCGATCGATCCCGATCGGCCGATCGTCGTGGTCCAAAATTTTTTCCACTTGGTAAACATCACCAACACCGGCGCGGCTTTCGGTTCGTTCAAGAACAATAACACGTTCTTCATCGTCATTTCTTGCCTCGCAGCCTTGCTCGCACTGGTCCTCCTTGTTGTCCAGCACCGGCCGACGCAATCCGGCGCCGCGAAGTCGGTTTGGTGGATATCGAATGCCTGGCGCGATGTGTCGCTTGCTTTGCTGTTGGCCGGCGTCCTCGGAAATCTGACCGATCGGATGCTTTACGGTCACGTGATCGATTTTCTTTTGTTCGATTTACACATCCCATTTGCGCATCCATGGCCGGCTTTCAACGTGGCCGACTCCTGTATCTGCTTCGCAGTCATCTTCTTCATGATCCATTCTTTTCGGACGGAAAAGAAAACGTCGGAGCCTGTACAGCCCTAAGGCGTCTCCCGGACAGCTATTATCATAATGCGACGGTCATTGACCGCCGCTACAATATTGGCGTGAGCATGTCGCTAATGGAGAAGACTGCGCGCGCGGTCGCGAAGCACTTGCGCGAACGCGGGCACATCGCCTATTTCGCGGGCGGTTGCGTGCGCGACATGGTCCGCGAGCTGCAGCCAAAAGATTTCGACATCGCGACTGGCGCCACGCCGGACATCGTCCAAGAAATTTTCCCGCACACTTACGCAGTCGGTGCTCATTTCGGGGTGGTCGTCGTGGTGGAGAACGGACTCAACTTTGAAGTCGCTACCTTCCGCTCCGATGGCGCTTATCTGGATCATCGTCATCCCGTCGATGTGCGTTTTTCGTCTCCGGAAGAAGACGCGAAGCGCCGCGATTTCACGATCAACGGGATGTTTTTCGATCCCGAGAAGAATGAAGTGATCGATTTCGTCGGTGGACGCTCGGATATTGAAGCAAAACTCATCCGCGCGATCGGCAAACCGACCGAGCGGTTTGAAGAAGATCGGTTACGAATGCTGCGGGCAGTCCGTTTCGCTACCGTTCTTGACTACAAGATCGACAAGGAAACGTGGAAAGCGCTGGTTGAAAACTCAGCCATGATCAATGACATCAGCGCGGAACGGATCCGTGAGGAGTTGGTGAAGATTTTTTTGTCGCCAAATCGCGTTCGAGGCTGGGATTTGCTCGATGAAAGTGGATTGATGCGAATGGTTCTGCCGGAGCTGGATGCAATGAAAGGCTGTTTGCAGCCGGAGCAATTTCATCCCGAAGGCGACGTGTTTCAGCACACGCGTCTGATGTTGGAACTCCTGCCCGAGAAAGTTTCCGTGCCGCTGGTTTTTTCCGTCCTGCTGCACGACGTGGCGAAGCCAGTGACTGCAACGGTCGATCAAACAGGCCGGATTCGTTTCAACGAACATGACCGGATCGGGGCGGCGATGACCGAATCGATTATGGAACGATTGCGATTTTCGCGCGCCGAGATCGACGCTGCGGCGGAAATGGTGCGCCAGCACATGGTTTTCAAAGACGTTCCACAGATGCGGGTCGCGAAGTTAAAGCGATTTATGGCGCGCCCGACTTTCGAAGAAGAACTCGAGCTCCATCGAGTCGATTGCGCGAGCAGTCATCGGATGATGGACAATTACGAATTCCTGTTGCGCAAGCGGGAAGAATTCGCGAACGAGCCGATTATTCCACCGCCGTTGGTGCGGGGTGACGATTTGATCGCGATGGGAATGAAGCCTGGGCCGAAGTTTGGTGAAATTCTGGAAGCTGTGGAGACGCGTCAGCTCGAAGGCGCGTTGAAAGATCGAGAGCAAGCCCTCGACTGGGTGAACCGCGAATATGCGTCCGGCTTGAAGGGGAAAAAGAACAGGCGCTTAGCGTGAAAGATTGCGTTCCGTGATTGCTTTGACATGGAAGACGCAGTGATCAACATCGAGAAGCCGATGAGAATCTTGATGATCAGCGCCGAAGGCCCGCCTTTGTTGCATGCGGGCGCGCTCATCGATGTGATGGAGGCCTTGCCGCGCGAGCTGCGCGCGCATGGACACGAAGTTGCCGTTGCGCTGCCGTTCTATCGTGAAATCCGCGACAATCCCGCGTTCAAGGAAGAAGACACCGGTGTGACTGTGGATGTTCGGGTCGGCGACAAGACCTACATCGCCGAGTATTTGCAGGCGCACAGTGAGAGCGGTGTTCAACTGTTTTTGATCCGCTGCGATGAGTTCTTCGACCGCGACGGGATTTATGGCGAGCACGGCAAACCTTATGAAGACAACGCAGCGCGTTTCATATTCTTCAGCAAAGCGGCTGTGGAACTGGCGCGTCGCTTGACGCCGACGCCGCAAGTTCTCCACCTGCACGATTGGCCGGCCGCTCTCGTGCCGGTTTACGTGAAAGCGCATCGCCTTCCATTTTCGACCGTTCTCACGATCCATCACATTGCCGACCAGGGGAGTTTTTGGGGGCTCGATTTTCGCCTGACCAATCTGCACGAGCGCTTTTTCACGCTCCGTGGCGTCGAGTTCTTTGGGAAACTCAATTTCCTCAAGAGCGGAATTCTGTTCGCCGACAAAGTGACGACCGTCAGTGAGCATTATCGGCGTGAAATCCAAACGCCCGAGGCTGGTTGCGGGCTGGACGTCGTGTTGCGGGAGAATTCGCACAAGCTGACAGCGATTTTGCACGGCGCCGATTACGCCCGCTGGAATCCTGAAACAGACAAACTGCTTCCGGCGAATTACACGCCGGGCGATCTTTGGGGCAAAGCATTGTGTCGCGGCGCGCTGCTGAGTGGCTTGCGCTTGGATCAGGGGCCACGCGGTCCAGTCTTTGGAATGGTTACGCGGGTAGTTGACGAAAAGGGTTTCGACATTCTCATGCCGTTGCTCGATCAACTTCTGACGGACGATGTTCGCCTGGTGATTCTGGGCGAAGGCGATCCGGTTTACGAAACAGCGCTTGCTGTCGCCATGAGAAAATATCCAACGAAGTTCGCGTATCGCCGAATCTACGATGAAAAAAGCGCGCACGTGTTCGAAGCCGGAATGGACATCAGCTTGATTCCGTCCCGGGTTGAACCGTCCGGCCTGAGCGCGATGTATAATTTGAAATACGGCGCGCTTCCGGTCGCGCGCGCTACCGGCGGGGTCCAGGAAATCATCGAGGACTACGATCCTTGGAGCGACAGCGGTTACGGATTTCTGTGCTACGAATATTCCACTGAAGCTTTCTGGGACGCGATCAAGCGGGCGCGCGACCTCTTCCGCGATCAGGATTTGTGGGCGGAGCTGCGGCAGCGCGCGATGACTCGAAATTTTTCCTGGAAAACGGCCGCTGAACGATACGAGCAACTTTATCGTCATCTTGTCGGCGAGCGGGATGCGGCTGCCGCCTAGGATTTCAATCGTTGGAACAGCGGACGACTGAGGTCCTCGCCGCCTGCGAATAATTGTCGAAAGTCGTCGTCCAACGTCTGCCCTGAAGGGGACGCTCCAACGGAATCTATGTCATTTGAGCCTGCACTCGCCCGGGAGGCGACTAGTTCTTGCAATACCGAAACCTTTGGTCTTTCCTCAGCGCTTCCGGGTGCCGACGTGATCCAATCCAAGTTCTTGTTCAGGCCATGGTTAATGGGCCTGTTTTTGACTGTTGCTCAGCTCGCGGCGGCGGTTTTGTTGCTGGCGCCGGAAGGACAGCTTTCTTATCGGTATACAAGTTTGGTGCAGCATGACGGGTTTTGGTTCGAGAACATCGTCGATCGCGGTTACCAGACGATTGTCCCGCCGATCAATCACAAGGTGATGGAGGTGTCGAACGTCGCGTTTTTTCCCGCGTATCCGGCGTTGACCGGCGCGTTGTCTTCTGTTTTTAGTCTGGATACCGAAATTGCGCTCTTGCTTGTTGCGCAGCTCGCTGCCTGGGGATTCTGGACCTACTTTTTCCTTTTCTGCGAACGCTGGAACCTTTCCGGCACGCTTCAATTTTTCGGAGCCCTGGTCATCGCCGCTCATCCGGCCGCGTTCTTTCTGGTCGCGGGTTATTCGGAATCGCTTTTTCTTATGGCGCTCCTCGGATTCATCTATTGGAGCAGTGCGGAAGGGAGAATCGCTAAAATTCTCGCTGCGATGCATGGAATCGTCATGTCGGCGACCCGCGTTGTTGGAATTCCGTGCGCGGCATTCCCGGTAGTGCGCGATGTTTTCCGGAAAGGATGGAGCGCGCTCCGCGATCCACGCCGTTGGTTTCGAAATTACGGTGGCGCGATTGTGGTGATGGTGACGGCCATTCTCGGTGCGGTTTCCTTTTTTCTTTATTGTCAGGCTCGCTGGGGCCGTTGGGACATCTACATGCTAACGCAGGCCGCGGGCTGGAACATTGAACCCGATTACCTGGCTGTCTTTCGACGGTCGAATTACCGATGGCTGCTGCCGGCGCTAAACGATCCGACTGAGATGAGTCAAATGTCGATGACGGTTGGTGCGTTGCTCCTGGTTGCGGTGGCGATCGTCGAACTATTGCCGGCTGTTCGGCGGCAGACTGAATGGACGACCCGCATTGGCATCTACTTTTGCGCCGCGGTCATTTATTACATCTCTGTCAGTAGCGTCGCATCTCTCGATATGGAAAGCATGCTGCGTTACGAGTTCTGCGTCCACGCGCTGATCGTGCTCGCTTTTTTGCACTTTTTACGCCAATTTCGCCTCCCGCCGGTGCCGGTGCGGGTGCTTGGAACCGCAGTGGTGGTGATCGCCTGCGCCGTCAGCCTGAGCGTGCAGGGTTGGTATGTGTGGAATTTTACCCGCGGAAATTGGGTCGCCTGACCAAGGAATGAAAACAACTGTCGCAATCATCGGAGCCGGACCGGCCGGACTGACTGCGGCCTACCTTCTCTCTAAAAATAATGTCGGCGTCGTCGTGCTCGAGGCCGATCCGGTTTACGTCGGCGGAATTTCGCGGACCAGCACCTACAAAGGTTTCCACTTCGACATCGGCGGCCACCGGTTCTTTTCCAAATCAAAAGCGGTCGAAGATCTTTGGACTGAAATCTTGCCCGACGACATGCTTCAGCGCCCGCGCTCGTCCAAAATCTATTACGATGGCAAATTTTTTACCTACCCGCTCAAGCCGTTCGAAGCGCTGATCAAGCTCGGCGTCGTAAGGTCGACGACCTGCGTCTTGTCATGGCTCAAGGCCCGGGTTTTCCCGGTGCGGCATCCGCGAAACTTCGAGGACTGGGTCAGCAATCAATTCGGCAAACGACTCTTCAGAATCTTCTTCAAGAGCTACACCGAGAAAGTTTGGGGGATGAGCTGCAAGGAAATCTCCGCGGACTGGGCCGCGCAACGCATCCGCGGCCTCTCCCTTGGCAGTGCGATCAAGAACGCGCTTCTGCCGCAGCGTTCGCCGAACGGCGATCGCACCAAAGTCATCAAGACGTTGATCAATTCATTCCGGTATCCACGGAAAGGTCCGGGTATGATGTGGGAAGCGGCCGCCACGAAAGTGAATTCGATGGGCGGCAAGGTCGAAATGGGGGCCCGGGTAAATGGTTGTTCTTACGACGCAGCGACCGAGACCTGGAGGGTTCAATTCAAAGATCGCGACGGAAATCAGCAAACGATCCAAGCTGAACATGTGATTTCGTCGGCGCCGATGCGCGAACTGGTTTGCGGAATTCAACCACTGGTTTCCGAGCGGACCCGGCGCGCAGCCGAAAGTTTGAAGTATCGCGATTTCCTCACCGTGATGCTGATCTTGAAGGAGCGAAACAAATTCGCCGACAACTGGATCTACATTCACGATCCGCGAGTCAAAGTTGGCCGCGTTCAAAATTTCAAATCGTGGTCACCGGAAATGGTGCCGGACCCGGACAAAGCTTGTTACGGCCTGGAATATTTTTGTTTCGAAGGCGACGGGCTATGGGAGTCACCTGACGAAGATTTGATTGCCTTGGCGAAACGGGAACTGACCCAGATCGGTCTCGCGCAGGAAGGCGACGTCGTCGATGGAACCGTTGTTCGCCAGAAAAAAGCCTATCCGGTCTACGACGACGATTACGCATTGCATGTAGCGGCGATTCGCCAGGAGTTGGACACGAAGTATCCGAATCTGCACCTCGTCGGCCGTAACGGCATGCATAAGTACAACAATCAGGACCACGCCATGATGACGGCGATGTTGTGCGTCGAAAACATTCTGGCTGACGCCAAACTCTACGATCTCTGGCAGGTAAACGCGGACGCGGAATACCACGAGCAAGGCGACGAAGTTTCTGACGAGAAAAATGGTTCCGGGCTGCGCCTTGTTCCGACCCGCGCCGATCAAGACCGCGAACCCGAGCTCGCCTCCGAGACTTAGCAGTCGAAAATGCGCGGCGTCGTCTGTTCGCTCGCAATCGCCTTGGTATTCGCCGCCTGCGCGCAACTTTACGCACCGGCCTCAAAGAATCCGGCGCTGGTGCGAGTGCCGGTGTCACGCGCCTTCGGCGTCGGAGATCAGATTAACTTGGTTGAGATTGACGGAGTATCAGTCGACGCCACCGTGAAAGATCGTAACTACTGGCGTATCGATCCGCGCGTGCGCCGGCTTACAATCGCTTACGAAGCTTCGAATAAAATTGTGGGAGCACGCGTGGCCGCATCGTTGCTGGTTCTCGATGCGAAGTTGGCGGCGGGCATCAAGTACGACGTGGTTTGCGAAAGCTCGGATCTCGGCGTGAAAGCATTCCTTCGCCAGGAATCGACCGGGCGGATCGTGTCCAACGTTGCCGAATCTCAGTTAATTTCCGCGCCGGCAACTTATCCAAGTCCGCCGACACCGTTCCAGATTCCGGTCGGCCGTCGTGACTGACAGCTGGATGTGCTTCACGGCCGAATCTCGATCGTTGTTCCGTCCGGGGTCACTCGCCACAGCTCTTCGATTTCTTCGTCGGTCATCGCCATACAGCCCGCTGTCCAATCGTGCATGCGATGAAACGCGCCAATCCAGCCGCCGCCGTTCTGAATTCCATGAATCATGATATCGAATCCGGCGTTGACGCCGCGTTCGGTCGCGCGGGCCATGTCTTCTTCTGACGGGTAAGAAACATGCAGGGCAAGGTGGTAATCGCTTTGCGGATTGCGACTGTCGATCGTGTAGAGTCCTTCGGGCGTTTTCATGTCGCCTTCTTCCTGTTTCGGCCCGAGGGGATTCCGGCCAAGCGCGATGTGGTAATCTTTCAATTCCTTGCCGCCGGCGAAAACCGATAGTCTACGCGCCGACTTCTCAACGAGAATTCGATCGATCGTTGTTCCCTGCGGTAGCGGATTCCAAACCCGATGCGCGTAAAGGTAAGTGCCTCCGACTATCAGACCGAGCGAGAGGAGCGAAATAAGAATTTTTCGAACCATCTGTCTGAATTCGCACTCGCTCTAAGGGATCTTTCGGGCGTCAGGAACTGAACTCTTCGATCGGCGGACACGAACAAAAAAGATTCCGGTCGCCGTAAACGTTGTCGATTCTCGCAACGGATGGCCAGAATTTGTGCTCCCGGGTCCAGGGCGCCGGAAACGCGGCCTGTTCGCGCGAGTAGGGGCGTTCCCATTTTTCGGCGGCGATCTGTCGCGCGGTGTGCGGCGCGTTCTTCAAAGGGTTGTTTTGTTTGTCAATCTTCCCGCTCGCAACGGCTTCGATTTCCGAACGAATCGAAATCATCGCGTCGCAAAAACGGTCTAGTTCGTGTTTCGGCTCGCTCTCGGTGGGCTCGATCATCATGGTGCCGGCGACCGGCCAGGACACCGTCGGCGCATGAAACCCATAATCCATCAAACGTTTCGCCACGTCTTCGACTTCGATTCCGACCGATTTCCATTGGCGAAGATCGACAATGCACTCGTGCGCGACGAGTCCGCGTTTGCCTTTGAACAAGACCGGGAAATGTGGGTCGAGGCGTTTTGCAATGTAGTTCGCGTTCAGGATTGCGATCTCGCTCGCGCGCTTCAACCCGGCCGGTCCCATCATTCGGATGTACATCCACGAGATCGTGAGAATGCTCGCGCTGCCGTAAGGAGTCGCGGCGACATTTCCGCCACTGCCGCCGCCGTGCCGGTATTCTGATCCGTCTCCTGCCGGCGGACGTTTCCCTT
>Ga0210405_10000545_pt1 | contig 49451 bp, 39 predicted proteins | sample IncBWH11MmetaG_FD_155492 | JGI IMG/M metagenome (GOLD analysis project Ga0210405, IMG submission 155492) | Forest soil microbial communities from Barre Woods Harvard Forest LTER site, Petersham, Massachusetts, United States - Inc-BW-H-11-M | ecosystem: Environmental > Terrestrial > Soil >...
GGTGGGGACGCTGCGCAAATTGGCACGATTTTATAAGACCAACATCCTGGACTTCTTTGATGCCACGGGAGCGAGCAGCCGGCAGGTGCAGCCGCAACAAAGAAAAGTGCTGGAAGCCGGGCCCGGCGTGCGTATGGAGTTACTGGCCTGGGGCAACACGGTGATGGAACCACATCTGTTCCGGGTGGCGCCGCAGGCGGGCAGCGGCGACTCTTACTCGCACGAGGGAGAAGAGTTCCTTTATATATTGCGCGGCGCGTTGGCGATCACCCTGAAAGACGAAGAATACCGCCTCAAAGCCGGCGACAGTTTTTATTTTGAGAGCGCGACTCCGCATCACTGGAAGAACCCTGGGCGCTCGGAAACCTGGCTGCTGTGGGTGAATACTCCGCCAACGTTTTGACTTGCGGTAACATCGGCACATCAGCAAGATAACCTGGCCCCGTGGCCGTCAGCCCAGTGCTTTAGTCGAGGTTGCTCTCGGAGGTCAGCGGCACGTCCAGGTGGGCGAGGTGAGCATCGCCCTCAGGGGCATTGAGGCGATCATAGGGCCGAAACAGGACGGCGTAGAACAGGCCGGTGGCAACCACGACCACCGCGCCCACAATCATTCCGTAGTTACGATACCAAGGGTCCTGCGGGGTGCGCGGCCACACCATATTGACGATGGCCAGAACGCCGTAGGTAAGCGCCGCCAGGTTGACGGGCCACGCCCAGACGCCCAAACGAAACGCTCCGCTTGGTTTCCAACCCTTCGCGCGCGCGATCAGCGCTCCCAGGACAATCATCTGGAAGGCGATGTAGATTCCGGCGGACCCGAACACGATAATGGTCTTAATCATTTCCTCAAGAAATAATCCTGCAATCGCAATGAATGCCGGCACCGCACCGGCGACCAGCAGGGCGATGACCGGCACCCGCGTGCGTTCGGAGAGCGTGCTGAGCTGGGCGCTGCCGAAGATCATGCGATCGCGGCCATAGCTGAATAAGAGGCGGCTGGTAGCCGCCTCCAGGCTGATGAGGCAGGAGAAAAATGAAACCATCACAACCGCGATGACGGCCCGCAGCCCGATCGGGCCCACGGCTGCACGCAGGGTGGTTGTGACTGGATCCGCATCCTGGCCGGACAACACGGCGTTCAAATCGGGCACCGCCAACACCAGCGCGAGGCAAACCAGCATGGCGGCGAAGCCGCCAATATAGATGGTCATGCGCATTGCCTTGGGAATGGCGCGGCTGGCGTCCGGGGTTTCCTCAGCAACGTCCCCACAGGCCTCAAAGCCGTAATAACAGAACATGGCGGCGACGCTCGACGCGAGAAACGCGGGCAAGTAATGTCCATTGCTCCCGAGGCCGAAACTTTGGAAGAGGACCCGGAAGCTCTGGTGACGAGCCACGAGCAGCAGGTAGCTCCCCACCACGACCGCGCCCAGCAATTCGCAAATGAACCCGAACATGGCGACCCGAGCCAGAAGCTTTGTGCCGCTGACGTTTAGGGCCGTAGTCGCGACGATCATGGCCACGGCAATCGCGACTTCTCCACCTTGACTCACAGTGATGCCGAGAAGCTGAGCTACGTAAGGGGCTCCTCCCACGGCCACCGCCGCAATGGTGGTGCACAAGGCCCACAGATAGACCCACCCCGCCATCCAGGCCCAACGCTTTCCCACGAGCCGCCGAGCCCAGGGATAAAGACCGCCGGCAATGGGAAACTGGGAGACAATCTCTCCAAACACCAAAGCTACCAAGAGCTGCCCCAGCCCAACAAACAAATAGCTCCAGAACATAGGTGGACCGCCCGTGGCGATGGCAAAGGCGAAAACCGTGTAGACGCCAACCACCGGCGACAGATAGGTGAAGCCCAGCGCGAAGTTCGCCCACAGGCTCATGGAGCGATCGAACTTGGAGTCATAGCCGAGGGCTTCGAGCTGAGCGGAGTCTCGTTCCGCTGTGGTTGGCTTTCGTGTCATAAGGATTCTTTCTGGGGCTTAGGGTTTCCCCGCGCTCCTCTGGTCCCCCTTGGTGCAAGCTTTCGTGCCTCTCCGTTTCAAGTTTTCTCCCAGCGCGGAGCACCCATCGACCCTGGGTCACTTGGCGCCGGTTGGAGGAGTTGGCAACACTCCGACCTGGCGCATGATTGTACCCGAATCGTAGAAATCGAGGCTGCGCGATATTTTGCCGTCGCGCACATCGATAACGCTGACGCCTCGGACAGAGAACTTCTTTCCCGTGTTGAAGACTCCCTTATCGGTGCCGCTAAAAACCCATTCGATGGTTCCGTGGCCACCCTGGACATTGGCACGCAGCAGCTTGAGTTCGAGATCAGGGACGCCTTCGAATTCGGAAGCGGCGAACTTACGCAGTTCCGCGCTGCCGTGACTCACCTCGCTAAAAGCCACGTCTTCGTAGAAGACGTCGTCGGTAAACACTGGAAGCATTTTGTCCGGGCTGTGGGAATTCCACGCCGCAATCCACTTTTCGGCGATCGCGGCGCCTTGATCGGTGGTGGTTTTGCCGTCCCGCGGAGCCGCGATCGCCGGGGGCGCCAGCATGGCAAGCAGCAGGGCGACAGATAGACTTCGGTTTATATTCACTTTGATATTCATACTCCCTCCATCCAATCGTCTAGAAGCCTCGATCCGGCATGACTGGCTCGAACCGACAGCGGCATGGAACCTTGCGCGATTGTAGCAAGGTTGCGAAGGAGCGCAAGAATCCTCTGGCTCGGGCTTGGGAGGGGCTGCCACTGGAGGAGGAAGTGATTAGCGTCCGATCCAACCAAGGTAGTCGGGCCACGTTGTTCTCTTTTCCCTTCCCCTCCCGCCGTCTTGTACGTAAGTGCGATGTAATCTCCTGAGAAACCTCTGTACATAGTAAAGTTATAGATGGGACATTGCAGCCGGGGACCGGCTGCATCGCCCGTCAATTCGATCCGTAAATATAAGGACAACCCATACTTTGAGTTTGAGCATTCGCAATATCGCCATCATCGCGCACGTGGACCACGGCAAGACCACTCTGGTCGATGCCATGCTGAAGCAGAGCGGGACATTCCGCGCCAACGAGGCCGTCGCGGAACGCGTGATGGATTCGAACGAACTGGAGCGGGAGCGCGGCATCACCATCCTCGCCAAGAACACGGCCATTTTCTACCACGACGTGAAGATCAACATTGTGGATACGCCCGGCCACAGCGATTTTGGCGGCGAGGTGGAGCGCGCGCTGAAAATGGTCGACGGAGTGATGCTCTTGGTGGACGCCAGTGAAGGTCCGCTGCCGCAGACGCGTTACGTGCTGAGCAAAGCTCTCGAAGCGAAGCTGCCGCCGATTGTCGTGATTAACAAGATTGACCGGCCGGACGCGCGGCCGCAGGAAGTGCTGAACGAGATCTATGACCTGTTTATCGACCTTGACGCTCAGGAAGATCAACTGGACTTTGCCGTTCTGTACACCAATGCGAAGGAAGGGACGGCATCGACTGACATCAAGGGCGGCGGTGAGGATCTGCGGCCTCTGTTTGATGCGATTCTGAAAACGACTCCGCTGCCCAAGGGTGATCCCGCCGGGCCTCTGCAGATTCTGGTGGCGAACCTCGACTACAGCGACTTTCTCGGACGCCTGGCCATCGCGCGCGTGTTTAACGGCACCATGTACACCGGCGAAGACGTGGTGATCGCGAAGCTTGATGGAACGATGCACAAGACCAAGATCACGAAACTGTTTTCTTTCTCCGGGCTGAAGCGGACCGACATTACGGAAACGGTGTTGGGCGATATTGTCGCCGTCGCCGGGGTGGAAGGGATCACGATCGGCGAGACTATAACGGACGCGGAGAATCCCGCGCCGCTGCCTCCCATTGTGATCGACGAGCCGACCATCGCGATGACCTTCACCGTGAACACTTCGCCATTTGCGGGACGCGAAGGGACTTACGTCACGTCGCGAAATCTGCGGGAGCGGCTGGCGAAGGAACTGCTCACCAATGTCTCACTGCGAGTTGAGGAGATGGGCACGACGGACTCCTTCAAAGTGCTCGGCCGCGGCGAGCTACAGCTTTCGATCACCATCGAAATGATGCGGCGTGAGGGCTATGAACTGATGGTCGGCAAGCCCGAGATCGTCACCAAGCGCATAGACGGCAAATTGATGGAGCCGGTAGAACATCTCACTGTCGACGTGCCGGAAGCATTCGTGGGCGTGGTGATGGAACAACTTGGATCGCGCAAGGCCGAGGTTACAAATATGCACAACCACGGCTACGGGCGTGTGCGCATTGAATTCCGCGTGCCCAGCCGCGGACTGATTGGTCTGCGCAGCCAGTTGCTCACCGACACGCGCGGGACCATCGTGATGAATTCGTTGTTCGATGGATACACCGAGTGGCAAGGAGAAATCCCACACCGGCTGACGGGAGCGTTGATTGCGGACCGCGACGGCACTTCGACGGCGTACGCGCTGTGGGGCTTGCAGGAGCGCGGAGAGCTCTTCGTGGGGCCGGGCGTTGAATTGTATGAAGGGATGATCATCGGCGAGAACGCGAAAGATGACGATCTGGACGTCAACGCGGTCCGGGAAAAGAAGCTCACCAACATGCGGGCCTCGACGGCAGATGAGGCGATACGCCTGGTGCCGTTCCGGAATCTGAATCTGGAACAGGCAATCGAATTCATCGCGGACGATGAATTCGTGGAAATCACGCCGAAATCTCTGCGGCTGCGGAAGAAAGTCTTGCAGGCGAACCGGCGCAAGAAGAGCGCGATGGCGGCGGTGGAAGAAGGATGAAGTCCGTGAAGGTCGGCGGTCAATCCGAAAAATCTAAAGGTGAGGCGCTACTGCGAATGTTTATGGTGCCGTGCAGTTGCGGTACGACGTTCGCCGTAGCGAAAAACTACGATCACCAGGGGACGGCCTGGAGCCGGTATTTGATTTGTCCGGCTTGCGGCAAGCGCCATGACCCCAAGAACCGGCTGCTGCAAGTTGGATATCACCGCGAGGGCTACTGGAAAGTGGACGAGTGCTAGCTCGTTTCTGCCTACGACGCGATTTGACATGCCCGATTTGACAAACCTGCTATACTTCTCGCCGCATTTGACTGTTCGCCAGCTCCGGTCTCGATTTTCAGGAAGGTTCCCCCGACCTGCCAGTCCGCCGCATCGAGCTCGGCACTTCGACAGCTCAATGCAGAGGAAGACGTGTGAAGAATATTTTTGTCGGCAACTTGAGCTTTAACACATCGGAAGACGAACTGCGGCAGATGTTTGAGCCGTTCGGGCAAGTGGACCGGGTCAGCATCATGACCGACCGCGACACCGGACGCTCGCGCGGCTTCGGCTTTGTGGAAATGGCCAGCAACGAAGACGGCGACAAGGCCATCACCGCGTTGAATGGATCGCAAGTAGGCGGACGAACTCTGAACGTGAACGAAGCGCGCCCGAAAACTGAACACGCCGGTGGCGGCGGACGCGACCGCGGAGGCCGCGGCGGTGATCGCGGCGGAGACCGCGGCGGACGCGGCGGTGGCGGCGGAGGTCGAGGCCGCTACTAATTTTAGGAGTTAGACGGACGCGCACAACGGTCTCCGAGACTGCGGGCGGTTTCCTGCCGCCCCGCGTTCGAATCATGCTGTGCACCAAGACGCGCACACTAAGACGCCAGACCTTCGCGCCAGACACACATTGATGCCCTGAACCGTCCCATGTAAACTGAACATACCGTTGGGCGCCCGTAGCTCAGATGGATAGAGCGATTGCCTCCGGAGCAATAGGTCGGGAGTTCGAATCTCTCCGGGCGCACCAGATTTCTCCTGCCTCAAACTCTTCGCGGTCCGAGAGCCAAAGCGCGACTCTCCTCAGTCAGTTCAGAATGAAAAATCCAGGTTGGGACTAGCTGCTAGTTGCGGGATTGTCGGCGACGCGAATCGAGAAGTTGACGGTGATTCTGGTTTTGGTCTCGACGGGTTGGCCGTTCTGGAGATAAGGTTTGAAGCGCCACTGGCGGACGGCTTGCTGCGCCGCCGTGGCGAGGATGGCAGGACCGCTGAGCACGCGCAGGTTCTCGATGACGCCGTCGGCGCCGATGACCGCCTGCAACACGACCGAACCCTGCACCTTCATGTGCTGTCCCAGCAAGGGATAGGTCGAATCGACGGTCTGCCGGAGTTCCGGCACGCTTACATTGGTAAGACGTTCGCGTTCCGCCGCGTTCGACGGCATGCGATTTGAATCGTTGGGGATCTCCACTTTCGCGACGCTGCTTCCAGGATGAACCGTGCGGTGCGAGTCGCCGGCAACAACTTCTACGTCCAGCGGAGGAAGGACAACCCGATTAGTTGCGACCACAGGCGAGGCCGAGTTCGTGGGAGCTGTATTAGCAGCTTCCTTGACGGACGGTGCGTTAACGGCTGTGCGGGTGGAAGGCTTGGGAGCGGCGTGGTTCTTTGAAGTCGTGGCCCGCGCGGCGGGCGACTGAACGGGTTTGGCAGGCACAGCGACCGAATCTGTTTTCGCAATGGTTTCCGAACCCGCGCTGGGTTCGAGAGCCTGTTCCGAGCCAAACCAGAATTCGCGGTCCTTTATAAGGACAACTGCGAGGGCGACTATGAGGAGCGAAAGCGCGATCATCAGCCGGAAATTTTGCTTGCTGGTAAGGCTGGCTTGCGGCGCTGCCATGTCCGTCCGCCTCGCCGTCTCCGTTCTTTGATTCATTTCCAGCATTTCTTTTCTTTCGATCCGCTTTGGTCGCCTAAGTAGCTTTCATCCAAGAGTGCTTTTCTTTAGGCAGGAGTATCCTCAGGCCGAGATCGATTTCTGACAATGGCACGAACCGGGAACTCGTCGCCCAAGAGTGCTATGCGGCCCGATTCCGCATTACCAGCGGTGTTTGACGCGAGTCTCATCGAAGCGATAGGTTAGTCCCCAGGCCCCAACTTCCCGGGGAAACAGGAGAGGTCATGAGAAGTAGGCGTTCGAGGGCTGTCAGTGGCGGGTTGCTGGCGGCGTCAGTGTTGGTTGGTTCCATAGTCTGCTTTGCGGAGGAACCGGCAGCCAGCACGCAGAACTCGACGCCCGCGATTTCAAGCCTCTATGTAAAGGTACAACTCGACAAGGCTTTGAAACTTTCCAAGCTGAGGCCGGGAGATACAGTCGAGGGCAAACTGGCACGGGATGTTTATGCCGAGGACCGGGAACTGTTCCCGGCGGGGAGCCGGGTGCGACTGGCAGTGGACCATTTGGAAAAAAGGCGGAGGACTCAGAACGATCACTGGCCCTGGGTGGTGAAGCTCTTCACGCCGCGGCACGAACAATTTCCCGTATTCAAGACGGCCATAATCTCGGGAGAGGGCGGTGAAAGCGCGCTTCAGGTTTCGCTGATCTCTATCAGCCGGAAGCGCGAGGTGAATGCTCAGGCGAAGAAGAAGAAATCGGGGAAGCATGCGGACGAAGCTGGGTCCGTCGAGGTGAGCAAGTCTGGCGGTGTGTATGGATCTGGAAAGCTGGCAACACCGATGATGGTGTTGGAGGCTTTCAGCGCGGAACCCGAGAAGGCATCTTCGGGGAGCGGCGAGGGCGCATCTTCTTCTGAGTCCGAGTCTGGTTCTGAGTCCGAGTCTGGGCCCGATTTGTCCAGTCTGCAAACTCTTCCGGCTGGGACATCGTGCAGGATTCTGCTCCTGGGAAACGTGAGCGCATCGAAGAGCAAGGCGGGCGATGTAGTTCAGGCGCGTTTGCTGGAGCCGGTGTTGGTGAATTCGCGCGTCGTACTGCCCGCGGGCAGCCTGTTTCAAGGGAAGGTGGTCAAACAGACTCCGCCGCGCTGGGGGAGCCGGGCGGGATCGCTATATCTGACGTTTACGAGTGTGACGTTGCCGGGCGGGAATCTCATGCCTATCTCCGCATCGCTGGCGGGCGCGGAATTGGACCGGAGATCACACACGAGGATTGACGCGGAAGGACGGCTCCGGGGCGAGCGTCCAGGTAAGGCGTGGATGGCGATTAACATCGGCGTGACGGCCGGTCTTTCAAAGGAAGTGGATGACGCGACGCAGTTGATTGTCGAAGCCCTCGTGTCGACCGCTACCGACGCTTCGACCGCGGGCACGGCCCGGATCGTGTCGAGTTGCATCTCAGGCATATACATGGTGACGCGCCACGGCCGCGATGTAGTGCTGCCCCGCTTTACCGAGATGGACATTTCATTGGATCGGCCATTGTCGGTGAACAGGAATGCGGAAGCTGCTTCGGTGGCAATCGTGCGCGGCGACTGATTTGCGATCCAGGTTATCGAAGCTCCGACGATCGAGTCTGCGACTCAAAACCTCGGCAATTAATCTCGACATGAACTACGACGCCATCCTAGTCGTCTCTTTCGGTGGACCGGAATCGAAGGCAGAGGTGATTCCCTTCCTTGAAAACGTGCTGCGCGGACGGAACGTTCCGCGCGAACGCATGTTGGCCGTGGCCGAACACTATTACCACTTCGAGGGTAAGAGTCCGATCAATCAGCAGAGCCGTGACCTGATTGCCGCGCTGGACGCGGAGTTAGACCGAAACGGGCCGAAGCTGCCAATCTATTGGGGGAACCGCAACTGGCATCCGCTGCTGCCTGAGACTCTACGGAAGATGAAGCAGGACGGCGTGCGGAGGGCTTTGGGGTTTGTGACTTCGGCCTACAGTTCTTACTCGGGATGCCGGCAGTATCGCGAGGACATTGCGCGGGCGCAAAGTGAAGTTGGGCCGGAGGTGCCGGTCGTGGACAAGCTGCGGGCGTTCTTCAACCATCCGGGGTTCATCGAGGCTACCGTGGAACGGGTGCGTGACGCGCTGCGTGCTGTTCCTGCGGATGCGAGGAGCAACGTGCAGATCGTTTACCTCGCGCACAGCATTCCGGTTTCGATGGCGAACACCAGCGATTACGTGATGCAGTTGGAAGAAGTGCGGCGGCTGGTTTCGGGGGCGCTTGGTCACAAGAATGATGCGCTGGTTTATCAGAGCCGCAGTGGTGCGCCGGGGCAGCCTTGGCTGGAGCCGGACATCCTTGATTACCTGCGCCTCGATTACCTGCGGCAGGTGAAGGCGGGGAATCCGGCATCGGCGGTGGTGTTGGCACCGATCGGCTTCATCTCCGATCACATGGAAGTGTTGTACGACCTGGATGTGGAGGCGCGGCAGGTCTGCGATTCGCTGGGGTTGCAGATGACGCGGGCGAAGACCGTGGGCGTGCATCCGAAGTTTGTCGGCATGATTCGAGAACTGATTCTGGAGCGGATGAATCCGGAGTCGGAGCGGCGGGCTTTGGGATCGCTTGGGCCGCGGAGGGATGTTTGTCCGGAGGACTGTTGTCCGGCGGCACGGCGAACAGTGGTCAGTGGTCAGTGATCAGTGGCCAGACCTTGATCTGAAAAAAATTGCGGATCGATCTGCGTAAAATCTCTGGAATCAGTTAGTTACGGGCTTTCGATATGCGCCGAATCTGGCTAAAATATTGGAAACAAACGACTTACTTGCAAAATATTCCATGCAAAGGACTTAGCGGCCTTGATATCGGAAAAGTGCCGTAAAATCGAGGGTGCCGCTCGCAAAATATTGAGTTCGCGGGAGTTATCTCGTTGCTATTAAGTTGTCAAAGATCCAATGCGTAGAGCAATATCTAGGATTGCAGGTTTGACGATCGGAGTCAAGGAAATTGTGCGGGATTATGCCTTTGACAAACCCGGAACAATGTGCGACAACGGACGATAGAAAGTGTGTGGGTGCTATGGTTCACGTAGTGCCAATGGCTGTCCTGCTCCCATTGATTGTCATAGCAGTAGGGTTAGTGTCTGCCCTGTTGAACCTTTCTTCTGCCCTATTGAACTTTGCCGCTACCATTTTAAAAAAAGCAAACCTAGTTGCAGATCGGTGCAAGGAGTATTTCGTCTCTAGGTGGTCCTTCGCTTTGGCCCGCTGATCTGCTTTTCGAGTTTCGCCTTCCGATTTTTCTCGGGAGGTTTCACTTTGAGCACGTCCGCTATCACTTCCTTGAATGGCAAGGAATGTGCGGGATGGGTTTTGAGTTCGTTACTTTCTTAGGTGGTTCCATTTTGCTCATCACCTTCGGACTCCAACTCTTCTTCTAGTACATCCTTCCAAAGAAGTTCGTGCGCACCTGTCAACGGCTCCGGCAGCTTGGCGCTAGGCGCTGGCAGACTACCGCGTGGATAAGGTTCGGTAATCCGTAGGTTGTAGTCAGCCACATTGCCACTCAGGGCTAACAAACCGTCACGCTTGCCGTCGTCGTGCCATCCAAGCTGATGGTAAGATTACGCCCTCCCCTAATTTCCCGCCGGAGGCATGTCCCATGTACAAGACTCTATGCGTAGCGGTTCTGCTTTTGCCGACGTTCACCTTAGCTCAGGGAGGCAAGCCTGCAACGCCGCCTTTTCCCTCGCCCTTGATCGTGGCGAAAGGCAAGCTGCCGAATCGGACTGCGCCGATCCCTACGACAACGATCTTCACACCCTCACAGGATGGTCTGTATCGGCTATCGGTTTATATGACTCAGGTCGTTGGTGTGCCAACGAGTGGGGCTACCTGGACTTTCAATGCCGCCTGGTCCGATGACGCAGGAGACGAGGCTATAGGGGAAATTCTCCTGGGTGTCAATCAAACCCCTTCGGGCGCTTATGGCTTTTTTACTCTGCCTCTTCAGGTGAAAGCTGGTAAGCCCATCACCTATTCCACGACATTGTCAAATGGCACGGATGGCGGCACATACTCCCTGTACTTCACGCTTGAGCGGCTGGAGTAGCTGCTTGGCTCTTTTCGATCTCCGGCTTTTGCTTGCGGCTTCGCCGGCGGGCTGGCTTTCAGCACGTCTGCTGTCACTTCCTGGAAGGGCGAGGGATGTGCGGGATCGGCTTTGAGACTATGCCTTTGACGTACCCACGCTCGTGCTAAGATTGCGCCCTCCCCTAAATCCCCGCCCGGAGGCATGTCCATGTACAAGAACCTATGCGTAGCTATTCTTCTGTTCGCAACTTTTGTGTTTACTTCGGGAAGCAAGCCCGCTGATGCTTCCCCGACCGGTCCGTCCTCGCCTGTGATCGTAGCAACCGTAAAGCTAACCGGTCAGACAGCACCCATTTCTTCAACCACACTATTCACGCCGACAGCCACCGGCGTGTATCGCGTGAGTGCTTATATGACACAGGTGACGCCCGTGAACCTGTTGAACGTTTTCTGGTACCTCAACCTGCGGTGGAGGGACGATGCAGGCGCAGAGTCCGCGGCTGTAGAGACGAACAACCCTGTGCTCCAAACGCTTACGAGTGGGGCACCGCCGAATGCTTATGGGTTTGACGGGATCCCTCCGGGAAGCACCTCTATCATTGAAGCAAAGGCGGGCCAGCCGATAACGTACTCTGTTGTTCTTAGCGCCGGGACGAGCGGCGGAACCTACTCGCTTTTTATGGTGGTCGAGCGGCTGGAGTAGCCCCTCAGCGCGGCGGGCGAGGACGCCCGCCCCTTCGGCTTCGCTCAGGGCAAGCTCCAGCCGCCCGGACGGCGGCGCTACACGGAGGTGGAAACTTTCGGGTGTTCGTAATCTGTCGCTTTCGGGCTGCCCTCGACTAGATGCATGGTGTTGAGAATTGTCTCAATCACCGCTTCATTCCCCACTGCGGTGTTGATCATTACGTGGTAGAGGGAGCGGGTGGGCCAGTCGGCGTCGAAGTAGTGTTTGACGAAGGCGATGCGCTCGCGGTCGACGGTGTCGACTAGATCTTCGGCTTGCGATTTTGTGCATTCGTCCGCGAGCAGGCGGCGTATTTTTTCGGCGCGCGGGGCATAGAGAAAGACGTGGAAGGCGTCGGCGCGCTCGCGCAGGAAGTACGGCGCGCCCCGGCCCACCACGACCGCATTTCCTTCCTGGGCAATCTTGGGAGCGATCTCCTCCATGAGCGAGACCATGCGGTCGGCATCGAACGCCTGATCACCGAGAGGCGAATTGCGTTCGTAGCTGCCGCGCCAGAAGACTTTGGCCAGGCGGTAGAAGCTGCTATCCATGCGCTCGTCGCAGCGCGAGACAGCGGAAATTTGAACATTGGCGAGGCGGGCAATTTCTTCGGTGAGGAGGCGGTCCCAGAGCTTCCAGCCCAGGCGTTGGGCCAGTTCGGCGGCGATGGCGCCGCCGCCGCAGCCGTACTCGCGCTCGATGGTGATGAGGCGGAACATAGTGTTCTTTCCGGTGCCCGGCAGTTGCCGCAGTATGCGGAGCGCCGCCGACAGCGTACCTCAGCGGCTGAAGCCGGCGGTCAATGCACTGCACTTACGGCACGACTGAAGTCGTGCCCTTCCCGAACTAATTGGCACGACTAAACTTGTGCCCTTCGCGTTCGATGCAGTTTACCGCGAATTAGTGTACCGCGATTCCGCCGCCGGGCTTGCCTTTTTTCATCAGGAATACGAGAGGAACCATGACCAGGATCGCGGTCCCGAGCAAGCGGAAGTCATCAATGTAGGCGAGCATGGTGGCTTGCCGCTGTAGTGTGCCTTCAATCAGGGCATACGCCTGCTTGGTGGCAAAAGCCGCACTCGAGCCGTGTGCCCGCATGGCTTGCGTAGCGCCCTGGAGCATCGAACGGAACGCGGGATTGGCAGGGCTGAGATTGCGAGAGAGATCGTTGAGGTGTACTTGGGTGCGGCGGTCGAGCATGGTGGTGACCAGGGAAATCCCGACGCTGCCACCAATGTTGCGGGCGAGGTTCATCAATCCCGATGCGGCGTTGTTTTTGTCGCGAGGGAGAAATGCGTAGGCAGCGGTGTTGATGGGGACGAATAGAAATGCCATCCCCGCGGCCTGAAATACGCGAGCCAGGGCAGCGGTACGGAAATCGATATCCAAGTCGAAACCGGCCATGTGGAACAGGGCTGCGGAAAGCACAACCAAGCCGAAAATCAGCAGCCAGCGGGGGCTGTAGCGCGAGAGCAGGAATCCCACCAGGGGCAGCAGGAGCATGATGGTGAATCCGCCGGGCATCAGCGCGAGGCCAGACTGCTCCGCGGTATAGCCGAGCAGGGTTTGCATGAACAGAGGAAGCAGCAGAGTGCTGCCGAGCAAAGCGAATCCGAGCATGAACATCAACAAATTGGAGACCGCGAAGGTGCGGTCGCGGAACAAGTGCAGATCGATGATTGGGTCCTTGTTTTTCCACTCCCAGAAAACCACGAAGATCAAGGAAGCCGCGGCGATCAAGGAGAGGATCAGGATAAAGTGCGATTCGAACCAATCATCGCGCTGTCCCTTGTCAAGGACGATCTGCAAGGCTCCGAGGCCGAGGGTCACGAAGCCGAGGCCGACATAGTCGATTTTGGTTTCGCTGAGCTTGCGGCGCCTGAGGTATGGCGGGTCTTGAATGAGCCGGGAGGTCAGCAACAGGGAAATTACGCCGACCGGAATGTTGATGAAGAAAATCCATCGCCAGGTGAAATTGTCGGTGATCCAGCCACCGAGGGTTGGACCGATGGCGGGAGCGCTGACTACAGCGATGCCGTAAACCGCAAAGGCCATGCCACGCTTGGCGGGAGCAAAGGTGTCGGCGAGGATGGCCTGCTCGCTGGGCTGTAGACCTCCGCCGCCGGCGCCTTGGAGCACGCGGCAGATGATGAGCGTGGCCAGATTCGGGGCCAGTCCGCACAGGAAAGAACTGACTGTGAACAGGGCGACGCAGCCCATGTAGAAATTCTTGCGGCCAACGATGGAGGAGAGCCAGCCGCTCAGGGGCAGCACGATGGCGTTAGAGACGAGGTAAGAGGTCAGGACCCAGGTGCTTTCGTCCTGCCCGGCAGAGAGGCTACCGGCGATGTGCGGGAGAGCGACGTTGGCGATGGAGGTGTCGAGTACCTCCATGAAAGTCGCAAGGGTGACCGTGATGGCGATGATCCAGGGATTTACGGCCGGACGCCAGAGGTCGGCGTTTTCGAGCGGGGGTGCAGCAGCGCTCATTGCCTAATCCACACCTTGGGAGTGACTGACATGCCGGGGCGCAGCGATTGGTCGCTGTTTTCTCCGGGGTTGAGCGCGATCTTTACCGGAATGCGCTGCACGACCTTCACGTAGTTGCCGGTTGCGTTTTCGGGAGGCAGGAGGCTGAAGCGTGCGCCGCTGGCGCCGGCGATGCTGTCGACTTTTCCTTTGTAACTTTTTCCGTTGGCATCGACTTCGATGGTGACCGGCTGGCCAACTTTCATCTCACGAAGCTGGGTTTCTTTGAAGTTGGCGGTGATCCAGACATCGTTGAGAGGAATGATCTTCATCAGTTCCTGGCCGGGAGAGACGTTTTGTCCGACTTCGACCGTACGATCGCTGACTACACCTGCGACCGGAGCTGTGATTTTGGTGTACTGCAGATTCAGTTGCGCCTGATCGAGGTCGGCTTTCTTGCGCTGTGCGTCGGCCAGGGCGGACGCTGCCCTGGAGCGTATGACTTGCAGTTGCTGGGGGCCGGTTTGGGCGTTACGCCAGTTGGCTTCGCCCTGCGCCAGCTTCGCCTGGGCTTGCGTCACCTGGGCCTGGGCAGAGTCGACCTGGGCGCGAGCCGCATCCACCGCGGCGGCGCTGGCTTTGGCGGCAGCTACGGCGACGTCGTATTGCTGTAGCGAGATCTCCTGCTTGTCGACGAGTTGCTTGTAACGTGCGAGATCATTTTGGGCTTTAACGTTATTAGCCTCAGCCTGATCGAGCTGGGCCTTGGCTGCGGCGAACTGCTGCTTGGCGGCGGCAATTCCGGCACGGGCGCTGGCTACATCGGCTTCTGTCGATGACACCTGGCTGCTGGTGCTGACTGAAGTGATGGGGACATCGACGCCGGCTGCCGAGGCCGCTGCTTGCGCGCTGTCGAAGTCGGCTTTGGCGCGTTCGTAGGCAACCTGATAGTCGGCGGGATCGATTTCCACCAGCACTGTGCCCGCCTCCACGTATTGGTTGTCCGTGACATTCAGCTTTACGACGTGGCCTGCAATGCGGGTGCTGATGGGGTTAACGTGGCCATCGACCTGGGCGTCGTCGGTGGATTCGTAACTGGAAAGATGGCGGTAGACGAAGAATCCCACGACAAGCAGCACCACCGCAGCGATGATGATGCCGATGCGGAAGCCGGGACTGGCGGTGCGCGAGGGGCGAGTATGGAAATCGCGTTCCGTGGAGGGCAAGGGCTTGGTACGAGGCTCGGGCTGAGCGTTTTCGGGTCGAGCGTTCTCAGGTCGAGCGCTCCCTGGCTGAGCAGAGGGCGGAGCGGCGGGCGGGGTTTGCGTCGTGTCCATAGGTTAGTGCTCGCCTTTCAAATATCGTTTGACTCCCTGTTCGGCGTCTCCGATGGCATACGCCAGTTCCACTTTCGCGAGATTGTGGGCGTAGAGGCTCTGAATATAACTGTCATGCGCAGCGGCGACGGACTCCTGCGCCTGAACCACTTCCAGGTTGTCGGCGACACCGGCAGTGAAACGATCGCGCGATTGCGTGAGGGACTCTTCTGCCAGTTCGACGGAACTGCGGGCGACTTCGACCTGCTCGGCGGCAGAGTTTAAGTCCAGCAGCGCGGCGCGGATCTCGTAATCGATGCGGCCGCGCAGATCGCCCAATTGAGAACGCGCCTGCCTTAACTGGGCATCGGCCTCGAGGACGTCGCTGCGAACCTTGCCTCCGGCAAAGATGGGGATGTTGAGGCCTCCATTCACCTGCCAGGTTCCGTTGGAGTGGGCCGGGGTTACTCCGATGTCGCCATAGTTGGCGTTAAGGTCGAAGGAGGGATAGTGTCCGGCGGTGGCGGCCCGGCGAGAGAGTTCTGCGGCCCGGACTTGCGACTGTGCTGCCTGGTAGTCCTGGCGTGAGGTGTATGCACGCTGCAAGTAAACCTCAACGGGTAAAGGAGTCAGTGCCTGGTACGGCGCTTTCTCGGTCAAGATAAACTCTTGCCCCGGCGGCAATCCAATGACCCGAGCGAGCAAAAGTTTCTGCCGGGCGAAGTCGTTGCGTGCGGCGATGAGTTGCTGCTGCCGGGTTTGCAACTCGACTTGAGAACGCAAGGTATCGATAGCTGGACTCAGTCCGGCCTTCTGCTGGTCAGTCGCTTTGCCGTACAGGGCTTGGGCGTTCTGCACCTGCGCGTCCGTAGCTTCGATGCGGGCGGCGGTCGCAATCGCTTGCAGGTAGGAGTTGCCTACGGCGAGCACTACGAGTTCTCTGGCGTCCTTAAAGCTGTACTGGGCTGATTTCATGCTCTCGGAAGCGGCCCGTTCTTTTTCCAGGTCTCTGAAGCTGAAAGACTGAGTGACCGAAGCGCGCGCGTCGAAGTAGTTGAAAGGACCGATCACCCGGGGGATGGGGGTGGGGAAAAAATTTCCCTTGAGTCCAAGGGCGGTAAGGCTTTGGGTCTGTACATTTTCCAGAATCCGGGCCGAGACGTTGGGCAGGAGGCTGCTGAGTTCTTTCCATCTCTCGCCCCGCGCCATAATGGTCTGATCACCGGAGAGTAACAGCCCGAGATTGTTGCGCAAGCCGCGGTCGATAGCTTCCTGGAAACTTAGCTGCAAGACTTCTGGAGTAGCTTTGCCCTCAGGCTCGCTGCCGGTGAAGGGACTCTGCGATCCGGGCAGGGAGATGGAAGGCGGGGTCTGGGCCAGAAGACCCGAGGGGGCGAACAGTACTACAAGCGTGAAAGCAAGACGTCTGCGGTTTTGAGGAGGTGAAGATCGAGGCATTTCCGGTTGTGAAAAGTCCCATTTTTAAGAGTCTTTGGGACGACCTTTCTCAGTCATAGCATAAACGTCTACCTATTGATTCGTCTGAGGAACGCCGCGATGCAAAACCCGGCAGCCTACCCGGATTGACCTTGGATGCGATCCAGAGCCCGTCGCGTTGATATTTCTTCAGTGAAACCGCAAAACACTGAGCCGAAGGAGCAGACGGAGGTTTGCAAACTGACGATGAGACTAGATTGGAGCTCTCTTACGTTCAATATTCTCCCCCTCCGCAGTTCCTGCCGATAGAGTGTAGAAGAAGGTGGGTCCCGCATGCATCGGGTTTGCAATTTGATCAACGTGCTGGCTGTGTGTGCCGGACTGTTCACAGTGACCGGCGCGGCTCAAGAACATAAGTCTGCGGACCGAAAGGTCATCAATAGAGTTGCTCCCGCTTATCCGGCACTCGCAAGGCGCATGCACGTCAGTGGTGCGGTCAGGCTGGAAATTGTGATTCGGCCAAATGGCAGCGTTAAGGCAATCAAGGCGGTGGGAGGGAATCCGGTGCTCATCGAAGCGGCCACAGCTGCGGTTGACAAGTGGAGGTTTGAAGCTGGACCTGAAGAAACAACTGAAATAGTTCAACTCGTCTTCGACCCGCGATAGAAGCAATCGTCTGGGCTTAAAGGCAGCTGCTCGATCGACTGAAACTCTCCGCTTTGGAAGCTCCGCGAGGTGGAAGGGGGAGCGCAGCGGTTGTGAGATTCGCATTGGGACTGTGACTTCGGTCATCTTGTGAACTGGTGACTGGTGGTTCAGGCTGAAACCCGGGGACTCGTTTGCGCGGACGATTGGAAGCATTATTTCATGAGTAACTCCAAACCTAATGCAGCGGCGGGAACGGACTGGACAGGGCTGCTGGCCGATCCAGACCTGGCACGGAACCTGGGGAAACTGCTACAAACTTACCGCGATGCGCCGCCGGAGCGCCGAGAACAAGCTCTGCTGGCCGCGATGCGTGAGATCAAACAAGGGGCATCCGGCGGTAAGGCCGTGGCCACCTCAACCAAGGTAGAGCCGGATCCGCCGCGGCAGCCCGTGCCCACGTCAGCCGCAGCCACTCCTCCATTTGAACCCGACATCTTCAGTCCGAACTGGGGACAAGATCGACGGCGGCATCCCAGAATCAAGTGCTTTGTGGCAGTGGAGCTGCGCGTGAATGATGCGGACGCTCCCATCTGGGGCAATCTCTCCAACACCAGCCTGGGCGGATGCCAGGTGGAGACGGCCAACCACATTAGCGGAGGCGCCAAAGTAGAAATCGGGCTGTGGGTGGCGAGTGGCAAGATTTGGGTCAAGGGGCTCGCGCTGAACGGAGTGGTCACTCGTAGCGCGCCTGCCGGTGGGGTACGAGTTCGCTTCGCCGGAATGGATCCGTTGGAGAAGGAAAACCTCCGTCAGTTCCTCAAATATGTGCAGGAGACCACCCGGGCTTCGAAGAGCGAGAGCAGCTACCTGCAACTGCTGAAATAGCTCGGTATTCCCTGGCTTCGATGCTCGACTTCAATTCCTCGTTTCCCCCCAGTTCTCTCGATTTTTCACATATCCTGCGACATGGTTCTGCAAGAAATTGGTACACTCGATGCGTATTGAAACCCTTTCTGTCCTGGGAACTCTAATGAGGTAAGACTGGCCGGTGGGTGCACCCGAGCAGTCGCGGAAATTGTTCCCTGGGAGGAGCACGCATCGCATGGCCGTCAGCGAACAAGCCGTTGTGACCGGGAAGCAACTGGAAACGTTGTGCATTAACACGATCCGCACCCTGGCGATTGACGCTGTGCAGCAGGCCAACAGCGGGCACCCGGGCGCGCCCATGGGCCTGGCGCCGGTGACTTACTGCTTGTGGCAGGAATTTCTGCGCTACGACCCGGAAGATCCAAAGTGGCTGAACCGCGACCGGTTCGTGCTGTCGAATGGCCACGCCTCCATGCTGCTCTACGCCATGCTCCATCTTGCGGGCGTGCGCGACGTCGGGGAGAACGGGGAAGTTCGAAAAGAGCTGGCTGTACCTATGGAGGAGATCAAGCGCTTCCGGCAATTGGGGAGCCGGACTCCGGGGCATCCCGAATCGCACATCACCACTGGTGTTGAGACCACTACCGGGCCGCTGGGTCAGGGCGTGGGAAACAGCGTGGGGATGGCAATTGCCGGCCAGTGGCTGGCGGCAAACTTCAACCGGCCTGGTTTTGAGGTCTTCGATTACAACGTTTACGCCATGTGTTCGGATGGCGACCTGATGGAAGGGCTGGGCGGCGAAGCGGCGTCGCTGGCGGGGCATCTCAAGCTTTCAAATCTGTGCTGGATGTATGACCATAATCACGTCACGCTGGATGGTCCGGCGGTTTGGTCATTTAGTGAAGATGTAGCCACGCGCTTTATCGGATACGGATGGAATGTAACGCGCGTCGCGGATGCCAACGATCTGGAGATGCTGGCGCGGGCTTTTGAAACCTTCCACAAGACGACGGACCGTCCTACGCTGATCATTGTCGATAGTCACATTGGGTATGGATCGCCGCACAAGCAGGACAGCAATGCGTCGCATGGAGAGCCGCTTGGCGAAGAAGAAGTGCGGCTGGTTAAGAAGTTTTATGGCTGGCCCGAGGATGCCAAGTTTCTGGTGCCGGAAGGCGTGCGGGAGCATTTCCGAGATGGAATTGGAAAGCGCGGGCATGAGGCGCGGGCACAATGGGAGAAGCTGTTCGCCGAATATTCGCGAAAGTATCCGGAGCTGGCTGACCGGTTGCACCGCATGCAGCGCCGCGAGCTTCCGGACGCCTGGGACAAGAATTTGCCTACTTTCCCGGCGGACGCGAAGGGGATCGCCACCCGTGAGAGTTCAGGGAAAGTGCTGAATGCGCTGGCGCAGAACGTTCCGTGGCTGATTGGGGGCTCGGCGGACCTGGCTACGTCGAACAAGACAACGTTGAAGTTTGAAGGGGCAGGTGACTTTCAAGCGGGCGAGTATACGGGGCGCAATTTGCACTTTGGGGTGCGCGAGCACGTGATGGGCGCGAGCGTGAACGGGCTTACGGTTTCAGGAGTTCGCGCATTCGGTGCGACTTTCTTTAACTTCAGCGACTACATGCGCGCCAGCATCCGGCTTTCGGCACTGATGGAGCAGCCGTCCATTTTCGTGTTCACCCACGATTCCATCGGCGTGGGAGAAGACGGGCCAACGCATCAGCCGATCGAGCAACTGGCGTCGTTGCGTGCGATGCCAAATCTGGTTGTGCTTCGTCCCGGAGATGCGAATGAAGTGGTCGAGGCGTGGAAGATCATTGCGCAGTTGAAGCACCAGCCCGCGGCAATTGTGCTTACGCGGCAAGCGCTTCCGACCTTTGACCGCACGAAGTACGCCGCGGCTTCCGGCACGGCACGGGGAGCATATGTTCTTGCTGACGCGGCGGGCAGCAAGCCGGATGTGATTTTGATGGGCACGGGCAGCGAGGTTTCGTTGTGCGTCGAGGCTTACGAAAAACTCAAGGTGGAAGGTATTCAGGCACGAGTGGTGAGCATGCCTTCATGGGATATTTTTGAACAGCAGGACACAGCTTACAAAGAGAGCGTGCTGCCCTCGTCGGTGACGGCGCGGGTTTCGGTGGAGATGGCGGCTACTTTCGGCTGGGAGCGGTACGTTGGGCTGAAGGGAAGAAAGATTGGTATGCACCGCTTCGGGGCGTCGGCGCCCTTGAAAGATTTGTTGAAGTATTTCGGTTTCACCGTGGACGCGGTGATTGCGGAAGCACGCAAGGCGATTGCGGAAAAGTAGCGGCGATTCGCTTTTTTCTACTCGGAAGACACGAAGCGGGCAAAGGATTGGACAATACTTAATTGAACAGCGACGTCCGCCGTCGCTTCATCAGGAGAAATCATTATGCAGCCAACTGGAGTTCTGGAAAGCTCGAAAACGGCTACGAGTCCGGTCAAGGAATTGCTGAACTATGGACAGTCGATGTGGCTGGACTACATCCGGCGCGATCTGATCACGAGCGGCAAACTGAAGACGATGATCGAAGAGGATGGCTTGCGGGGCATGACCTCGAATCCATCCATCTTTGAGAAGGCGATCGCCGAGAGTTCGCTCTACGACGACATGTTGAAGTCTTTGGCTTCGCGCCAGGATCTCGATGCAACCGCCCGCTTCGAGCAGATTGCGATTCGGGACATTCAGGATGCCGCCGATGTGCTGCGCCCGGTGTACGAGAGTTCAAAATTCCGGGATGGGTACGTGAGCCTGGAGGTTTCTCCCCTGCTGGCGCGGAAGACGCAGGAGACGATCGAGGAGGCGCGGCGGCTGTGGAAGGCGGTGAATCGCGAGAACGTGATGATCAAGATTCCGGGAACGGCGGAGGGGCTTCCCGCAATTCGCCAGGCGATAGGCGAAGGCATCAACATCAACGTGACATTGTTGTTCGCGCAGGAGGTTTACGAGAAGGTTGCAGAAGCCCACATCGCCGGACTCGAGGATCTGTCGAAACGCGGCGGCGATTTGAAGAGACTCGCGAGTGTGGCCAGCTTCTTCATCAGCCGCATTGATTCGCTGGTGGATTCGATGATCAATGAGAAGCTGAAAACTGTCACCAATGGGCAAGAGGAAGCGATGCTGAAAAGCCTGCTGGGAAAAGTTGCGATCGCCAACGGAAAGCTGACCTATCTGAGATATCAGCGCCTCTTCAGTGGACCACGCTGGCAGGCCCTGGCAGCGCAGGGAGCGCAGACGCAGCGTGTTCTGTGGGCGAGCACCAGCACGAAGAATCCGGCGTATCGCGACGTCATGTACGTCGAGGAATTGATTGGGCCTGACACGGTGAATACCATGCCTCCAGCGACGATTGACGCGTTTCGCGATCACGGAAAGCTGAGAAACAGTCTCACGGAAGACGTGGCAGGGGCGCAGAACGTGATGGATAATCTGGCAAGGACCGGCATCTCGATCAAAGAAGTCACCACAAAGCTTACGGATGACGGTGTGAAACTGTTTGCGGACGCGTTCAACAAATTGCTGGCGGCAGTGGAAAAGAGTACTCAGCCCAAAGGAAAAACCGCTTGAGCCGCCTGAAGTCTTCGCTGCCAGAGACTCTCGCCGCTGCGGTGAAGGCCACGATCGGTGAGTGGCAGTCAGGCGGCAAAATGCAGCGTCTCTGGCAGCGCGATGCGTCGCTGTGGACCGGCGACGATGAACCCAAATGGCTGGGATGGCTGGACATCACGGAAGATCAGATCGCTCATCCGGTTGAGTTGCGCAACCTGGCCAAGGAAGTCTGGAGCGCCGGTTTCAAGGACATGCTGCTGTTGGGCATGGGAGGATCGAGCCTGTGTCCGGAAGTTCTGCGGATGACGTTCGGGAAGATTGCTGGATACCCTGACCTGCACGTTCTTGATTCGACTGACCCGGCGCAGGTGAAGGCTTTCGAAAGCAAGATCGACATTGCCCGGACGCTGTTCATCGTTTCCAGCAAGTCGGGCAGCACGCTCGAGCCGAACATTTTCAAGCAATATTTCTTTGAACGCACGAAACTGGCTGTGGGCGCGGATAAGGCCGGCAGCCATTTCATCGCCATCACCGATCCGGGATCGAAGATGCAGCAGGTCGCGGAAGGAGATCGATTCCGGCATATCTTTTTTGGACGGGCTTCGATTGGCGGCCGATATTCTGCGCTTTCGAACTTTGGCATGGTACCGGCGGCTGCGATGGGTGTGGACGTGAAGAAGTTCCTCGATCGCACCCAGGAGATGGTGCGGGCTTGCGGCGCTAGTTCGCCGGTCGAGGAGAATCCTGGCGCAGCGCTGGGAATCATTCTGGGGACGGCGGCGCGCAGTGGGCACGATAAAGTTACGATCATCACTTCTCCGGATATCTCGGACCTCGGGGCGTGGCTCGAACAATTGCTGGCGGAGTCCACGGGCAAGGTTGGAAAGGGCATCATCCCCGTGGATCGCGAAGAACTGGCAGCGCCCGAGACTTACGGCAACGACCGCGTGTTTGCATACATTCACACCGAACACGCCACTGATGTGAAGCAAGATGCGAAAGTGGCGGCATTGGAACAGGCCGGGCATCCCGTCCTGCGAATCTCGATGGCCGACATCTATGACCTGGGGGCGGAATTTTTCCGCTGGGAGATTGCGACGGCGGTGGCCGGTTCCATCCTTGGGATCAATGCGTTTAACCAGCCTGACGTTGAAGCCAGCAAGATTGCGACTCGCAACTTGACGTCTGAGTACGAAAAGACGGGTTCCCTACCGGCGGAAAAACCGGTGGTGGAGGACGGGGACATCAAGCTGTTTACCGACGAGAAGAACGCAGCGGATCTGGCGAAGGCGGCGGGCGGAGACAAGTCTGTCGCCGGATACTTGAAGGCTCATCTGAGTCGGATCACCAGTGGCGACTACTTCGCGGTGCTGGGATATATCCAGATGAACGCAGCACACGAGAAGAGTTTGCAGGCCATACGGCACGCGGTGCGGGACAAGAAACATGTGGCCACCTGCCTCGGCTTTGGACCTCGTTTCCTGCATTCCACGGGACAAGCCTACAAGGGTGGGCCGAATTCCGGAGTGTTCTTGCAAATAACCTGTGACGATGCTGTGGACCTGCCAGTGCCGGGCCAGAAATATACTTTCGGAACAGTGAAGGCAGCGCAAGCGCGGGGCGATTTTCAGGTGCTGGCCGAGCGCGGGCGGCGCGCTCTGCGCGTGCACTTTCTCGATGTGGAATCGGGTTTGGCGACTTTGTCGGCCGCAGTTAATAACGCTCTGGGCTAGTTTTCGGGGAGAGCAGGCGGCGGGACCCTCGACTTCGCTCAGGGCAGGCTGCCGGCGCTACAGTCACGGTTCAGCTTTGCGGGACACGGCTTTAAGGAGCAAAGAATGCAATTGGGAATGGTGGGTCTGGGCCGCATGGGCGCGAACATGACGCGGCGCCTGATGCGCGGCGGGCATCAACTCGTAGTCTCAGATCTGAGTGCGGACACCGTGAAGCAACTTGCCGGCGAAGGAGCAGGTGGTTCGTCGTCTCTGGAAGATCTGGTCGGCAAGCTGACGCCCCCGCGCGCGGCGTGGGTCATGGTGCCGTCGGGCGGTCCCACGGAACAGACTGTGCAGAAGCTGGCGCAGCACATGCAGGCGGGCGACGTGATCATCGACGGCGGCAATTCCTATTTCAAGGACGACGTTCGGCGCGCTGGTCAGTTCAAGAGCAAGGGCATTCATTACGTTGACGTGGGCACGAGCGGCGGTGTCTGGGGCCTCGATCGCGGTTACTGCATGATGATTGGCGGGCCTAAGGAGGCAGTGCAGCGGCTCGATCCTATTTTCAAAACGCTGGCTCCGGGTGTCGGCGACATCGCACGTACTCCGGGCCGGGAAAAGCTTGGCGGCACTGCTGAACAAGGCTACATCCACTGCGGCCCATCCGGTTCCGGGCACTTTGTGAAAATGGTGCACAACGGAATTGAATACGGCATCATGCAGGCTTATGCCGAGGGCTTCGACATTTTCAAGAACGCCACCAGCAAAGATTTGCCGGAGGATATCCGCTACGATCTGAACTTGTCGGATATCGCCGAGGTTTGGCGGCGGGGCAGCGTCGTGAGTTCCTGGCTGCTCGATCTGACGGCGATGGCTTTGACCGAGAATCCGACGCTTTCGGAATATGAGGGTTTTGTGCAGGATTCAGGCGAAGGGCGTTGGACGATTCAGGCTGCGTTGGAAGAAGCCGTGCCCGCCGATGTGCTGACCGCGGCGTTGTATGTGCGCTTCCGCTCGCGGCAGCAGCACACGTTTGCGGAGAAGATGCTGTCCGCCATGCGGCAGAAGTTCGGTGGACACGTTGAGACCGGGGCGAGCAAAACCAGCTCAGCCAAGAAAAGCGCGTAACAGGATCTGATCATGGCTCAATTGGCGGAACAGCCCACGATGGCCACACCGCGCATCGGCAAACAAGGGGACCCTTGTGTGATGGTGATCTTCGGCGCCGCCGGGGATCTGACGGCGCGCCTGTTGATTCCCGCGCTCTACAACCTGGCCCGCGCGGACCTGCTCGCGAAGGAGTTTGCGGTACTGGGCGTGGCCCGGGCGCAAATGTCCGATGAGGATTTCCGCAAGAATATCAAAGACGACGTAAAGAAGTATTGCGGCGACTGCATCGACGACACAATTTGGGAGAGCTTCTCACGCCGGTTCTATTACTTCGCCGGCAATTTCAATGACGACAGTCTTTACCCAAAGATTAAGGATCGGCTGGAGCAGATCGACCGCGATCATGCCACCCATCAGAACGTCTTCTACTACCTGGCGACGGCCCCGAGTTTCTTCGGCCCCATCGTTGAAAAGCTTGCCGCCAACGGACTCATGGAACAAAACAACGAGCACTGGCGCCGGGTGGTCATTGAAAAGCCTTTCGGGCACGACCTGGAGTCGGCCAAAATTCTCAATCAGCAACTGCTCAAGCTCGCCGACGAAAAGCAGATCTACCGCATCGACCATTACCTGGGCAAAGAAACCGTGCAGAACATCATGGCGTTCCGTTTTGCCAACGGAATCTTTGAGCCCATCTGGAACCGGCGCTACATCGATCACGTGCAGATTTCCGTGGCCGAGACGGTGGGTGTGGAGGGGCGCGGCAGCTACTTCGAACACGCGGGTTCGCTGCGCGACATGGTGCCCAACCACATCATGCAGCTCATCAGCTTGACCGCGATGGAGCCTCCTATTTCGTTCGACGCCAATGCGGTTCGAGACGAGCAGGCCAAGATTCTGCATGCCATCCAGCCGCTCGGCGACCAGGAAGTCCTGATCCGGGCGGTGCGCGGGCAGTATGGGGACGGCATGGAAGGTGGTCAAGAAGTTTCGGCGTACCGCAGTGAACCCGATGTCGCTCCCGATTCGCGAACGGAAACCTTCGTCGCGATGAAACTCAACATCGACAACTGGCGCTGGGCCGACGTTCCCTTCTACCTGCGCACGGGAAAGCGCATGCCGGGGCGCGCCACCAATATCGTGATTCAGTTCCGCCGGGCTCCCTTCGTGCTGTTCCGCGACACTTCGGTGGAGCATATGATGCCCAACCAGTTGGTGCTGCACATTCAGCCTGAGGAAGGGATCTCCCTGCAATTCGCGGCCAAGGTTCCCGGTCCGGTGATGCGCCTGGGAACTGTGGACATGAACTTCGAATATCAGGAATACTTCGGAAAGCAGCCCAGCACCGGGTATGAGCGGCTGCTGCACGATTGCATGATTGGCGATCAAACATTGTTTCAGAGAGCCGACATGGTGGAGGCAGGCTGGAACGTGGTCAATCCCGTGCTCGATCTGTGGAAAGCGCTGCCTCCGCGGAACTTTCCGAACTACGGTTCCGGCACCTGGGGACCGAAAGAGGCCGACGATCTATTGGAGCGCGACGGGCGGCGCTGGAGGAACTTCGAGAAATGATTTTGGCCGGCGACATTGGAGGAACCAACGCTCGACTTGCGTATTTCAAGCCCCAGAACGGCCATCTCCGGCTGATTTCCGAGCGCGTCTTCCCCAGCCGCGAATATAGCGAACTGGGTGAGATTGTTTCCAAGTTTCTCGAAGACTCGGCCACCCGGCCCGAGGTTGCCTGTTTCGGAATTGCGGGGCCAGTGCAAAATGGCCGCGTCGAGACGTCCAATCTTCCGTGGGTGATCGAGCAGTCCCGCCTGGCAAAGCAAATTCAACTGCCTGCCACTTTGTTGATCAATGATCTTGAAGCCAGCGCGTGGGGCATTGGGGCTCTTATGCCGCAGGATCTGATTCCTCTGAATCGAGTCGCGGCCTCGGTCGGGAATCAGGCAGTCATCGCACCGGGAACCGGGCTGGGAGAAGCAGGATTGTTCTGGAATGGCACCCAGCATCAGGTTTTCGCTAGCGAAGGCGGGCACACGGACTTCGGACCTCAGGGAGATTTGCAGATCGAGCTGTTGCGATTCCTGTCGAGCCGCTACGAACACGTCAGCTACGAACGCGTGCTCTCCGGACCGGGTCTGGTCAACGTGTATGAGTTCCTTCGCGGCAAGGGCCGCGGAGACGAACCCGCGGGATTTGCCGCACAACTTGGCGGGGGAGATGCAGCCGCGGTGATTTCCCAGGCGGCCCTAAACGGCACGAATCTGTTGGCTGAGCAGTCTCTGGACCTCTGGATCTCGGTTTACGGAGCAGAGGCGGGCAACCTGGCTCTCAAAGCAATGGCGACGGGCGGAATTTTTCTCGGCGGCGGCATCTCACCGAAGATCCTTCCCAAGCTCACGGGCCCGGTGTTTATGCGGGCTTTTCTCGATAAAGGCAGGTTACGCCCGCTGCTCGAGCGCATTCCGGTGCACGTCATCACGAACGACAAGGCGGGCCTGCTGGGCGCGGCGCGGTGTGCGGCGACCTCCACGAACGGGCGAGCGGGAATTTTGTGAGTGCGACCGTCGAGCTGCGAAGATTGACCACTCCGCAGGATCTTTTTCAGGCGGCCGCAGAGGAAGTGATACGCGCCGCTACCGACGCTGTTGCACAACGTGGGCGCTTCATTATTGCGCTGTCCGGCGGATCGACTCCCAGGAATCTGTACACGCTGATCGCGGCCAACGCCAGCGCCAGCCTGCCCTGGGATCAAATGTTCATTTTCTGGGGAGACGAACGCCATGTTCCCCCAGACGATCCGGACAGCAACTACCGTATGGCCAAGGAGAGCTTGCTGTCGAAGGTTGCCATTCCGCCAGCCAACATCTTTCCCATCCCCGCTGAGAACCCGGACGCGTCCGCAGCGGCGGAAGCCTACGAACAAACTCTGCGAAGGTTTTTTGGGCTCGCGCCGGGCGAATTGCCCTGCTTTGATCTGATCCTGCTGGGCATGGGACCGGACGGACACACTGCGTCCTTGTTCCCGGAAACCGCGGCGTTACAGGAGAAATCGCGGCTCGTGGCGGCCAACTGGGTGGAAAAGTTGAAAGCCAGCCGCATTACTTTGACGCTGCCGGTATTGAACGCGGCGCGTTGTATCGCTTTCCTGGTGAGTGGGACAGACAAGGCAGCGGTTTTGCGCGAAGTCTTGGAAGGCAACGCCCCGGCTGAGAAGTATCCCTCGAAACTGGTGCGGCCAGGTGAAGGCAAGGTGATCTGGTTGGTCGATCGGGCTGCGGCCAGCGAACTGTCGACCGCTGTGTGACTGAAGCTCCGACCGCGCGCGTCTGACTATCCCCGCCAGCCCCCGATTTCCTTCAGACCTCTGCCTCGCGCATGCTCGAAAAGCCGCACCTTGTGGCGGGAGTGCTCGAACTCATGGATGTCGGCCCACACTTCGGCCCGCCAGGCCCTGTCGTGGGTGGCGGAGGCGCCGCAGGTGGCGCAACGGGTGTGCAGGCTGATGGAAGCCGCTTCTGTCTTTTCCGCGCCGGGCAATTCGATGAAGATGCAGCGGACCTCCTGGATCTCCTCATTCTTGTCGAGCAAATGTTCGTAACGCAGCAGGTAATTGAATCCCAGTTTGCCGGCTTCGGCTTCAGCCTCTGCGCGGGTGTGAAACGGCCCATACTCGGCCCGCAGTTGTTCAGTAGAATCGCAAGCCATCCAGAAAATCTCTTTGTAGTCCATTCCCACCCCGCCCAGGGATTGCGGAGCTGGCTCGAGCTGCCGGTGAGCCGACTCATTGGGTCCGGTCTGCCAGTGCAATTTACAGGCCGACTGCCAAAAAGCGCAAGCCATTGTTTTTCAATATCTTGCGCGAACCTTCGGACGAGGTACGAAAGTGGAGTGCAAACCTTTTGCAGCAGTTTTCGAGTTCACCTGTCAGTATGACGCAATTACCTTTCTTGCAGCCCCGACGCTTTCACCGTTACCCAGCAGCAGCGCGAGCCATCGTGAAAACAGTGCGTTCGGACTCATCCAGCCAATTCTTGCCCCCGTGGCTGGCCACATACATTGCCAACTCGAGCCGGCTCCAAACGCCCAGTTTGTCGAAGGTGCTGCGCAGGTGATTTTTGATGACCTGCTCAGTCGTGCTCATGAGCTTGCCAATCTCGCGATTGGTAAGGCCTTCCCAGACCAGGGTGGCCACCTGAATTTCCTTAGGGGTCAAACGTTCGCGGGGCATCATGACTTCATCTCGGCATGCTCGAATGCGGCCGTGGCCAGCCGTACCCGCTTTCGCCCATCGCGAATTCCTGCGCGCAGAAAGAGCGTCCGCAGGTGCTGCTTCACGGTGCGTGGGCTGATGCTCAATTGGCCGGCAATTTCCTTGTTGCTGCAACCCTGGACCAGCAAATCCAGCACCTGCTGGTCGCGGGGCGTAACCTTCATTCTGTCGAGATCCATCACGGTAGTCCTCCTCGGGTTCCTTGTCCCGGTTTCTTGTCTTCGATTTTCTCAATTGCGTCCGCATGGTGGGTTAAGCACATCTTTCGCCAAACCTTCTCCGCCGTCTCGGGCGCGATCTAAGCTCAGCGTGTGCTTGCACTTAGGGATAAGAACCAGAGCTTTCAGAAGAAGTTCAGAAACTCCGTGCTAGGCTAGTTCGTCCCAAATCGGGCGAGGTCGAGAGAGTAGATGGCTACACCCGACGTGAAGATCACTCTTTTGCCGCGCTGTCCGGGAGTGTAGATTCCGCAAGAGCAGGGGTGCGCCTGAGGCACCCGATCAACCAAGATAAGCCTTTCGCCATCAGAGTTTTGAACACATTCTTTACTCAATGGTTGGAATCGCGAGGTGGTGTGTGAAGACTGAAGAACATGATTCCGTAGGGAACAAAACTCCGATGTTCCGAAATGGGCATCAGCGGGCGGCAACGCTGTTCATTTTGGCGCTTGCGGTCGCATCCCCGGCACTTTTTGCACAGGTTGCGTCTTCCGCATTGTCGGTCGCGCAACAATCAGGATCGGACAACGCTTCTCCAGCTGACGGAACTCCCTTGACGATCACGTTGCAAGATGCCCTGGAGCGGGCGCGTGCCAATGATCCGCAATACCATTCTTCGTTGACCGATCTTGGAGTGGCGCGCGAAGACCGTGTACAAGCGCGCGCCGGATTGCTCCCAAGCATCAGCTTAAACAACTCCTTCATTTACACCGAGGGCACGGGCCAGCCGCCCGCGTGCGCGCTCAGTTCCACTTGCCCCACGAGCCGTTTCATCGCTAACAATGGGGTGCACGAATACATCAACCAGGCAAACGCGCACGAAGCGCTCTCGCTCACCAATTTCGCGGACTACCGGAAGTCTTCAGCAGCGCTGGCCGAAGCGCGGGCCAAAGCGGAGATCGCGACCCGCGGCCTGGTGGTGACCGTCACCCAGGCCTACTACGGGCTGATCGCGGCACAGCGCAAGTATGCCAGCGCCCAGCGCGCCGATACCGAGGCCCGCAGATTTCTGAAGGTCAGCCAGGATTTGCAGAACGGCGGCGAAGTCGCGCGCGCGGATGTGGTGAAAGCGAGCATTCAGGCGCAACAGCGGCAGCGCGATTTGCAGGAGACCCAACTCGATATGCAGCACAGCCGGCTGGACCTGGCGGTGCTGATTTTTCGCGAGTGGAACCAGAATTTCAGCGTGGTGGATGACCTCCAGACTCCCGAACCCCTACCGGCGTTCCCCGAAGTGGAAACAGCTGGCAAGAAAAACAATCCGCAGTTGCGGTCCGCCTTAGCGGCCTTGGCGGCCGCGAATCATCAGGTCACGGCGGCGTGGGGAGGACTGTTGCCGAACCTAACCGTTGACTATTTTTATGGCATCGATTCCAACAAGTTTGCCATCCGTACCGACGGGGTGCGTAATCTTGGATACTCCACGGTGGCGACGTTGCAGATCCCCATCTTCAGTTGGGGCGCGGACCGCAGCAAATTAAAGCAGGCGGAGTTGCGCCGCGATCAGGCCAAGCTGGAGTTGAGCCACGAACAGCGCCAACTTCTGGCCCACTTGCGGCAGTTCTATGAAGAGGCCAGTACGGCGCGGGCGGAAATGGAATCGCTGGCCAGCTCCGCTGAAATGGCTGCGGAGAGTCTTCGCCTGATAAATCTCCGCTATCAGGCCGGTGAATCGACGGTGCTGGAAATCGTGGACGCGCAGAACACACTCACGCAAGCACGGAATGCGTATGACGATGGTCAGGTCCGGTACCGCGTGGCCGTCGCTAATTTGCAAACTCTTACGGGGAGCTTCTAGCCAGATGAGCCACAACCTTCTTGCTGAAGTCCTACCTCAACGACTGCCGCGGAGAATCCAGAAAACATCTCGCGTGTTGCTCACGCTGATCGTCGCAGCGTGTCTGATGAACGAGATTGCATGTTCTGGAGAGAAAGGCGACAAGGAACCGACCGTGAGCGTGCAGGTGGTTCCGGTTGAGAAAACCACCATTCAGCACGTGATCAAGACCCAGGCTATTCTTTTTCCGCGACAGCAGGCGGCGATTGTTTCCAAGATCAGCGCTCCCGTGCAGAAATTCCTGATCAAGCGCGGCAGCGCGGTGCGCAAAGACCAGTTGCTGGCCGTGCTGGAAAACCGCGACCTGCGCGCCGCCGCACAGGAGAACAAAGGCGCCTACAGCCAGGCAGAAGCGACCTACGCAACTACGACCGCTGCCGGATTGCCAGAAGAAATGCAAAAGGCAGAGGCGGATGCGCAGCAAACCAAAGAGGCGTTGGATGCGCAGGAAAAAGTCTTCCAAAGCCGGCAGCAGCTTTATCAGGAAGGAGCATTGCCCAGAAAAGAACTGGACCAGTCACAAGTCGAAGTCGTGCAGGCGCGCAATCAGTATGCGATTGCGAAGAGGCATCTCGACACGCTACAGGCTATCGGGAAGCAGCAGGAACTCAAGGCCGCAGCCGGACAACTGGAATCTGCTAAAGGCAAGTACTTGGGAGCGGAGGCGCAACTCAGTTACTCGGAAATTCGCAGTCCGATTGATGGGGTGGTCACGGACCGTCCGCTGTATCCCGGCGAAATGGCGACGGCCGGCACCGCGATCGTAACCGTGATGGACATTTCCGCAGTGATTGCCAAGGCGCACATCCCGCAGGCCGATGCCGCACTGTTGAAGGTTGGCGATAAAGGAACGATTACCGTGCCCGGCCTGGATGAGCCCGTCGAGGGCACCGTCACAGTGGTGAGCCCGGCGCTCGACCCCAACAGCACGACCGTGGAAGTCTGGCTGGAGGCAAAGAATCCGAAACAGCAGTTGAAACCGGGAACCAGCGTGCAGCTCTCTCTCACGGCGAAGACGGTGAAGGATGCGCTGGTCGTGCCTGCCGCCGCGGTGATCAGCGCCGCCGACGGCAGTTCTGCTGTGATGATTGCCGGCAGCGATGGCAAAGCACATCAGAAAACAGTCAAGCTCGGGATTCGCCAGGACGACGATGTACAGATTCTTGAAGGTGTAACCGAGGCTGACAAAGTGGTCTCGACCGGCGCTTACGGCTTGCCCGACAATACAAAGATCAAGATAGAAGCGCCACCCGCCGAGACTCCGAAGGAAGCGCCCAAGGAATCCCCCAGTGAGAAATAACCGCCGCGGAGCGACTGCGTGAATCACAAAAAATCAGAACACTGGGTGGCACGGCATTCCCGGCCCATGATTTTTCTGATCCTTACCCTGACCCTGCTGGGCGGATATCTGGCCTTCACTATTCCGGTATCGGTGTTTCCGTCCACGAATTTTCCGCGCGTGCTGATCGCCGTGGATAACGGCGTCATGCCCATCGATCAAATGATGGTCACGGTGACGCGGCCGATCGAAGAGGCGGTCAACAGCGTTCCCGGACTGTTGACGGTACGCTCCATCACCAGCCGGGGCTCGGCGGAAATTGATCTTTACTTTCGCTGGGACCTGGACATGTTCCAGACCCTGCAATATGTGAACGCAGCTCTGTCGCGCGTGCAGCCTGAGCTTCCTCCCACCGCCAAGGTGGAGGCGCACCGCATGACTTTCGCCAGCTTCCCCATCGTCGGGTACAGCATCACATCGGCGACGGTGCCGCAAACCCGGTTGTGGGAGATCGCCACCTATGAGATGAAACCGCGGTTGAACCGGCTGGATGGAGTGGCAACGGTCATCGTGCAAGGCGGCCAGGAACCTGAGTTTCAGATCACTCCAGATCCAGCCAAACTGCTGACGGCCAGCGTGACCGTAAACGACATTCTCGATGCCGTGCGCCGCACTAATCTTGTGGACTCCCCTGGATTGCTGGAGCGTAATCATCAACTCTTTCTTGGCTTGATCAACGGCCAAGTCCAGACGCCGGAGGAAATCGCCAATACCGTCATCAAGAACACGCCCGCCGGAATTCCCGTCCGAATACGAGACGTGGCCACGGTGGCGCCGGATGTGAAGCCGGTGTACACGGTCGTGACCGCCAACGGAAAACCGGCGGTGTTGCTCAACATCAACCGCCAGCCTGACGGCAACACGGTGCAGGTGGCGGATGAGCTCCACAGCGAGATCCAGAACATTCGTAAGACTCTGCCGCCGGACGTTGATATTCAGCCGTTCTATGACCAGTCGATCATCGTGAGTGAGTCAATTAAGAGCGTGCGCGATGCGATTCTGCTGGGCTTGGTGCTGGCTTCGATCATTCTGGTTGTGTTCCTGCGGGATTGGGGAACATCGCTGGTGGCGGGCCTCGTAATTCCGGTCACCGTTATGGTGACGTTCATTGCGCTCAAGGTGATGGGGCAGACCTTCGACCTGATGACGCTGGGGGGATTAGCCGCTGCCGTAGGGCTGGTCATTGATGACGCCATCGTCGTGGTGGAAAATATTGTGCTGCATCGCGACGCAGGCCAGGATCGATTAGAGGCTATTGCCAGCGCTTTGCGTGAGATCACGGTGCCGTTGATCGGCTCAACCATCACCCCGGTCGTGGTTTTTATTCCCCTGATCGCGATCACCGGCGTGACCGGCGTCTTTTTCCGGGCGCTGGCGGTGACCATGAGCGTTTCCCTTCTGACTTCGCTGGCGCTCGCGGTGACCTGGACACCGAATCTGAGCCAGTATTTTATTCGGGGGCGGAGTGAGAAGGAGAACCATGATTCTGGTTCGACGTCTGCCCCAGCACCGGCCCCAAATCCGCAAGATGCAGGTTCGGTGGCCTCAGACGACAATGAGGCTGAAATCGACGCCCAGCGCTTGCTGGCCGCGGAGGATGCGCATGTGAGCGGATTCTTCCTGCGCCTGATCAACTTTCATCAACACTGGCTGCGCCGGGCGTTGGAACGGCCCCGCCTGCTGGTGCTGTTCAGTCTGGTGCTGATTGCGGTTTCCTACGTTTGCTATCACTTCTCCGGCTCTGACCTGCTGCCGGCAATGGATGAAGGCGGATTCGTTCTCGACTACATCATGCCCGCCGGCAGTTCGCTGGCGGAGACTAACCGTGTGGTTAGCCACGTGGAACAGATTCTGCATGAGACACGCGAGGTGGAGAGCACTTCGCGACGTACCGGATTGCAACTGGGCTTGGCGAGTGTGACGGAAGCGAACACCGGCGACGTTTTGGTGAAGCTGAGATCCAAGCGCGACCGCGATGTAGAAGAAATCATGGCGGAGGTGCGGGCAAAGATTAAACAGCAGGAGCCTGCTCTCGATGTTGACTTCATACAGGTTCTCCAGGACATGATTGGCGACCTGACGTCTGCGCCGCAACCAATCCAGATCAAATTATTTTCGCAGGATCCCAAGCAGCTAGAGACGTGGGCGCCGAAAGTGGCAGATGCAATTGCGAAGATCAGTGGCGTGGTGGATATTCTGAATGGGATCGACAACACCATCAGCGGACCGGCAGTAACTTTTCAGGTGGATCCGAGCGTGGCCGCGCGGGCGGGCTTCACGGCGGAAGAAATCGCAGTGGACGCTGCCGCCATTCTTGAGGGCGAGCCGGCGCCGACTCCAGTGATAACGAATGGCCGCGCCTATACCTTGCGCGTGCGCTTTCCGGCAGCGAACCGGGCCTCGCTCGAGGCCATGCGCGACACGCTTCTGGTCAGCAGCAGCGGACATACGGCCACTTTGGGCGCGCTGTCGACCGTAGTCGAAACTCCCGGACAAACCGAAATCCGGCGGGAAAACCTTCAGCGCCAGGTCGCGGTAACCGCGCGACTCGAGGGCACGAACTTGGGCAGTGGAATGGCTGCTGTACAAAAAACGGTCAGTGGACTGCACTTGCCCTCGAACATCCGCGTGGAGTATGGTGGCACCTATCAAGAGCAACAGCGATCGTTCCACGATCTGGTGATCGTGCTCGTGCTCGCGGTCCTGCTGCTTTTCATCGTGCTCTTGTTTGAATTTGGCACGTTTGCGGCGCCCGTGGCGATTCTTTCTTCGGCGCTGCTCTCCACTTCGGGCGTATTCATTGCGCTTCTCATCACGCGCACCACGTTCAACATTTCTTCTTTCATGGGCATGATCATGGTGATCGGCATTGTGGCCAAGAACGGCATCTTGCTGCTGGACGCGGATCAAAGGATGAGCGGACTCGGACGCAGCGCCGAAGACGCCATGCTACAGGCTGGCCGCCGGAGATTGCGGCCCATTGTGATGACGGCTCTGGCCACGGTCGCGGGTATGCTGCCTCTGGCTTTCGCCATCGGCGCAGGGTCACAGATGCTGCAACCGCTCGCGATCGCGGTGATTGGCGGAGTCTTGATTTCCATGGTGCTGTCGCTCATCATCACTCCCGCCGTGCACTTTTATCTCACATCGAAAAACAAACCTCATGAAACCGCATCGGTCTGAAGAGACCACGACGAAAACAGATGCCATGCCGGTGTGAACAACGGTTGCAGCTTACGATAGTAACCCCGCAGCTGCGTCACAAAACCACAGCGCGGTTCCATCTTCAAAAGTTTTATTTTTGCGGTAACCACTTGAATTCCGTGTAGTTGCGCTATCATCACGTCTCGCCCTCACGTCGCCCGCCCTCCCTCCCTTGCATCAAGGTAGCGGGTGGACTACATAACCCGGGTTCGTTAGTGGAGAAATTGCACTAGAATAGGGTTGGTTTCCGTGCGGGCCACCTCCGCCACGCCGGATGGCCACAGGCGGCAGTAGATTGTGACCGACCAAAAAGACAAACCAGTTCTCAACGAGCAGACTTTTGAAAAGCTGCTCGAGGCCGGCTATGTGATCCAGGAGCACGGCCGCAAGATGCGGGAGCTGGAAGAAAGAATGGAGTCGCACAGCGAGCGGCTGCGCGAGCAAGAGGCAGCAAATCAGCCTCCGCTCCCAAAAACCAAACCAGAATCCATCGAGACATCCCGCACCACCGGCGACTATACGCTCACCCTGGCGGAGATTGTCGAAGCACAGCGCCAGATCCAGGCACGCCATCTCGAAATGGATAAGGCGATGGCGGTGATTGCCGAGAAAGTAGCACGCATCGCCAGCGCGACCGGGGCAGCCATTGGAATCCTGGAGGAAAAGACAGTGCGTTATCGCGCCGGAGCCGGCGCCCCGGCATTGCCCGTGGGAAGCGAAATTCCTCTGGCTACGGCGATTTGCGCCGCCAGCATACGTACCGGGCAGGTGATTCGCAGCGAGGATGTCAATACGGAAGTACTGTTCGATCCGGAACCGTGCCGCCAGCGGGGAATCCTGTCGTTGCTTGCTGTACCCATCTATCACGACGGCGACATCGTGGGGGCATTGGAACTTTATTTCGACAGGATCAACGGGTACGCGGAGCAGGACATTCACACCTGCCAACTGATGGCCGGCCTTGTAACCGAAGCGATTGGCCGGGATGCCGAAATGAAATTGAAGAAGTCCATGGCTGCGGAGCGATCTACCATGCTGGCGGCAATCGAAAAGCTGCAACCGAGCCGGGCGGCTTTGGCGGGGGCCCAATCCGGCGTGACCGCCGAGACCAATGCGCGTTCGATCGCGGCCACTGCGGCGCAATCTCCATGCTGGAAATGCGGAAACAGGTTGCTGGCGGAAGAGCAGTTTTGCGGCAAGTGTGGCGCTCCACGCGATAGCGATAATGAACCATCCACCATGCAGAGCAAGCTGGCATCGGCATGGCACCGGCAGCAGACGAGACACGACGCTTCCTCCGCAGCTCCTCCCAACGGGACCTCGCACTTTCCGGAAACCACGGGCCCAGTTGTGGCGCATCAGCAAGAGAACCTTGCTTTAGGTACAGCCGGAAAAAGTCCTGAGCCACTCTCCGTGGTGCGGTCCGAAGATAATGACCCTCAGTCCGCACGGTCGTTCGCCGCGAGCGCAGACGAAGATGCAATGGCAGCATCCCTGTCCGAATCGCGGCTCCACGAAGACGGAGACAATGGTGAAGCCATGGCGACGGCTCTGATGAAGCCGCCGCAGGAAGAAATTGTCTGGAGTTCGGCGGCGAAGGCCCGGAACTTCCTGGAAGCATTGTCTGGGACGCGCACGCCGAGCGGCCTGGCCCGCTTCTGGAGTTCCCGTCGCGGTGATTTTTATCTCGCGGTCGCAGTGATTCTGGTGGTCGTGGTAATTCGCTGGGGAATCTGGTCCAACCACCCGGTCGGAGCCACGGGCCATGGAACCGCGGTTTCTGGGAGTCCGACTCGGCACAAACAGCCAGCGCCGGATGCGGATCTGTCAACGTTCGACAAACTCCTGATCGGTCTCGGACTGGCGGAAGCTCCGGAGGCTCCGGTATACAGAGGCAATCCCGACACCCAGGTCTGGATCGATTTGCACACTGCCCTTTACTACTGCCCGGGTTCCGAACTTTACGGCAAAACTCCGAAAGGCCGACTCTCCAGCCAGCGCGACGCACAGTTGGACCAATTCGAACCCGCCAACCGCAAGCCCTGCGACTGACTAAGCACCGTTGTGCCTGCACAATCACGTCTCAGGCGGAGCATGATTTGACAACCCTCCAGCCTGGTAGTGCAATCATAGGTATCGCCCCGTCTCCGGAGAATGCCAGTGCCGTACCCCACGGACGAGTCCGACACGAATACATTGCCGGATCCTGAACTGAATCCCCTGCTCAATCCGCTACTGGCGGCGCACATGGGACGATGGGCGGAGGTGTATTTCACCAACCCGCCCGAGAAGCGAGAGCAGGCCGTCGCTGAGTTGATTCGTGAGCTGAAGAATACCTCGCCCGTTGAGTCCGGATCGGTCGAGGCGACCGACGACCAGAGAGCCTGGCATGAGACCTCGCGGGAGCCTTTGACCTCGTTCCCCGAGGAACCTCTCCGCACTTGCAGCGCGTGCGCGTATAAGAATTCGCCAGAGCAAAATTTTTGCGGGATGTGTGGCACACCTCTGCAAGTTTCGCCGAGGCCAAACATACAGCAAGTCGCAGAAGCCGTACCGGCTGGATTGCACTGGAAGGAATCCGAACCTCCTCTTGAGCGTGAATCTGGCCACGACGCGGCTGAGCCCACAGTGAGCTTTCCCACCGCAGTCGGAACTGCGGAGGAACAGAACTCGAATGAACATGATTCAACCTGGTCGCTGCCAGAAAATGAGCTTCCGCATTTTGCGATGGAGCGCGAACCAGTGCCCTATCGGTACCGAGTCTATGTCGGCGCGGTGTTGGCGATCCTTCTCGTAACCCTGGTGTACATGGCGTGGCGTGGAACGAAAGCTATTTCGGGCACGGCAGGTCCGCAGTCCGTACCCTCAAAAGTCATTCCGCCCGCGCCGGCAGCAGCCGCGCAGCAGCCAAGAACCACGCCGAGCAGCTCATCCGCAAGCAATCCAACGGCTGCCGCGGTGCCCGGCAAAAGGCAACCGGAAACTCCTAGACGCAAGAACGAGATTGCCGACGCGCAACCTGCGTCACGGATCGTTACTAAGGCTGCAGGTTCCGCGCCCATTGTGCAGGAGCAGAGTGGAGCAGAAGACCTCGCTACCGCGGAGAAGTACTTGAATAGCGCGCCAGGGGTGGCCCGGGATAGCGGACAGGCTGCGGTATGGCTGTGGAAGGCCGTAGGCAAGGGGAACGCTACAGCAACGATGGCTCTCTCTGATTTATATCTGCGAGGAGATGGCGTGCCCAAGAGCTGCGACCAGGCGCGTTTGCTGCTGGATGCGGCCGCCCGAAAAGGCTCGCGCACAGCCGGCGAGCGGCTCCGTAACTTACGGGCTTTCGGTTGTGAGTGAGAAAAGGCCACAGGAGATGATCCTGCAGCCTCTGATTGGCTTTCCGACGCGACGCGAAGACGATTGGGCAGCGGCTTACGCCGGAAATTGTGGCTCGTGCCGGCGCGACTCATACCATAGCGCAAGCTCGACGCGGTTCCAAAGGCCGAGCTTGTCGTAAATTACGCGAAGATAATTCTTCACAACGTGTTCCGTGGTGCCGATGGCATCGGCCACGTCGCGGTTCTTCAGGCCCTGGGCGACAAGCTCGATGACCCGGTTTTCGCGCTCGCTGGGGGTACGGGTTCCATAGCGTTCGTTTGCAAACATAATTGCCTCCGATATAACAGGGTTGCGAGTTTCACTCGCTTGATGCCGCCGTTGATTCCGAAACGGAGAAATAGCCGGTTGAAATGAGCCTTCACGGTTCTGCGCGCCATCTTGAGCTGGCTGGCGATCTCGGCATTGTCACAGCCTTGCAAAAGCAATTCAACGATCTGTTGTTCGCGCGGTCCTAGCCGAACGGACTGCTCCGTCATCACTGCCCCCTGGTTTGGATTCGCCCCCCGCCCTGAGATTTAGGTGCCGCCGGGATGTTCCAGATTACATAGCATCCACAATGCCACTTTGAGACGAAAATGGCTGTGACCAGCGAACATCCATTTCCACAGGCACTTGGCGGGATTCAGGAGACTTCCAGAATTCTGGAGTCTCACCCCAGGAACTTGGGGTAGCGGTGACCAGCCTGGCCATCAGGAATGACTTTGAAGGTGCAAAAGGTGCGTGAAGCCAGTATAACTTGATCCCGCGATCGAAGAAACAAAAAACACAATTCGTCGGGTTGCCTGCGTTGCCTTGACGAACCAAGTGTGCGGCGCCAGCCTCGAGAGGCGGAGAAAGTTACTTTCTGGACAAAAGTCAGACATCTGAGGCATCTGTGCTCAGGTAAACGCCCTAGGTTAAAATTGCATTCCTACAGTACAGACCTGAATAATTTACATGACGTACCTGATAGGACAGGATTGTCCTGGGAAGCGAATGCCGGAAGCAAATTCCGGATCTTACGAGCCTCAGAGTCTTGACGGGTTGAATACGTCAAAGTGCTCTACACTATTGTCTGGTGAAACCTTCCTCCTCACAACTTAAATATTTAAAGCCTGGATGTTTGGGAGATCCGACTATTGCCAGACGAATCCAGGCCGGAGCTTCCCGATGATCAGGCTTCTCAGTGTGGTTGGGGCGCGGCCCAACTTCATGAAAATCGCGCCTATCATCGATGCTCTGAAGAACGAGGAGTTGAAGAACCATTCCGCCATTGAGCACTGTTTGGTGCATTCCGGGCAGCACTACGACAATCTGCTTTCCGGCAACTTCTTCGCGGATCTGGGACTGCCCGAGCCCGATGTGAATCTTGAAGTGGGTTCAGGCAGTCACGCGGTGCAGACTGCCGAAATCATGAAACGCATCGAACCAGTGCTGCTCGACTACAAGCCGCACATGGTTCTGGTTGTGGGCGACGTGAACTCCACACTCGCGGCCGCGCTCACCGCCGTCAAGCTGGGAATCCCAGTGGCCCACATCGAAGCCGGATTGCGCAGCTTCGATGCAGCCATGCCCGAAGAAATCAACCGCAAGCTCACGGATGCAATCTCTAATTTGCTTTTCGTAACCGAACAGAGTGGGGTCGACAATCTGAAACATGAGGGAATACCGGCAGAGAAAATCTTTCTTGTCGGTAACGTGATGATCGACTGCCTGCTGCGCCACCGCGAACTCGCCGCCAAGTCGTCAATCCTTGACCGGCTTGGCGCGCGCCAGAATGGGTCGGGCTGCCGCCCCTACGGAGTTCTTACCCTGCACCGGCCCTCTAACGTGGACGATCCCAAAACGCTGCATGGGATTCTGAGTGCCGTGAGCGCTTTGGCTGACGGACTTCCGGTCTTCTTCCCCGTTCATCCGCGAACCCGGAGGAATATCGAGAGTTTTGGTTTGCTGCGATATCTAGGCGATGGAACAAGCTCAGGGCATGCCGGAATTGTGCCTCTTGATCCCCTCGGTTATCTCGATTTCCTTTCGCTGACCGACCGGGCACGCATTATCCTCACCGACTCGGGCGGCGTGCAGGAGGAAGCGACTGTCCTCGGCGTGCCTTGCCTTACGCTGCGCGAGAACACGGAACGGCCCGCGACGGTGGAGCAAGGCTCGAATCAGGTGGTGGGAGTGGATTCGGATCGCATTCTCGCGGCCGCTCGATCCATCCTTAGGAGCTCCGTGCGCTCGTCCCAGTCTCCTCCCCTGTGGGATGGCAGGACAGCTCCAAGGATTGTGACCATACTCCGCGAGCATCTGCAGCGCGACGGTGTGGCCTAGGCCTCAGTTTCTCAACCCGGCCGCTTGCGTTTCAAGATTGTTAGGATGCGTGTCCCTTTCTACTGCAACGCATCTACTGCAACGCCGACTGCGATGCCTGCACGGCGCACCCGCCGGTACCCGACGTTCCACAAGCCTGATTGCTAAGGGTGGAGAAATAGACCTCGGAAGCTCCGACCTGCGTTCCCGATCCCACGGTGTTATCGATAATAATTCCACTTGTGCCTCCGGCCGCTGGCAACGCTGCGGTGCCGAGCGCGCCCAGGTTCGTCCACTTTAACGTCGCGCCGTCGCTGGTGACACGGCCTGCCGTCGTGTTGAAGGTGGGAATGGTACCGCCGGAAGTGCCGGCCGTCGTGACGAACTGAACGTTCTTATTGGTATCGAGGATCTTGCTATGCAGAGCATATGCATGGGTGGGTTTCCAGGCGGCCAGAGCGAAGGCAGACTGCGGCCCCTGATTCAGCCAGCGAACGCTGCCGTCGGTGGTGGAATGTCCAATGATCGGACTCCAGCCGGGCGCGGCGCTGCTTGACGTGCCCGCAACACTCACCACCTGAATCTGAAAGTGGTTATCCAGAACCTCCTGGCCCACCGCATATGCCGTCAACGGTTTCCAGGGCGTGTCCTTGAAATTGAAGATGCATCCGCCGGCTAAACAACCCGAAGTGGCTCCGCCGGCTTCCACACTGGCGAACACCCATTCGGTCGCGCCTCCGGTCACATTCGGATTCGGGATATCGGTTACCGGAGAGCACGGCGTAGTGGTATTGGAAAGCACTGGCCCTGCGGTTCCGAGGCCGTTCATCGCGCCAGACTGAATGGCGACCTGGTACAAGACGGGCGGCCCTCCGGTGTTGCCGCAAACATACAGATTTCCGGTGGGCGGGTTCGCAGAGTTTTCATAAGTGCTGTCGAAAGCCCCGATGTACATGGGACTTGGCACTCCTAATCCAGAAATCGTGCTGGCTCCCACCACCGCCTCCGATCCAATATCGCCAGCGGGAAAATTGGCAATCAGTTGGTATACCGCGGAGCAGTCCGAGCCGCCGATGCAACTCCCGCTCCCATCGCTCGATGCAAACACGTACACCAGTTCAGCTGTAGAATCGACAATCGGGCCCTGTACAAGGCCGGGACCAAGATCCAACAGCCCGGAGAAATCCAACTGGCCGGAACTGGCGACAAAGGCAGTGGCCGGACCAACTCGATACAAGAAGCCGCCAGCATCCGTCACAAACACAACGTCTGACGCAAAATCGTGTACCGGGCTGTTGAGGGCAGTGGGGGCGATGGGGTTTAATTGCACCGGCCAGCCTGCGCTTCTTACTTCTGCGGGAATCCCATTGAATACGGGCGTGATCTTGTGGAGCCAGCCAGCATCGTCTCCGACGTAGGCAATATCGCTGCTGTAGTCGTAGAAGACGGATGAGTTCGTATCGCTGTCGAGCGTCCCGACTCCATCAGGGAGCAGTCCCGTAGTCATGCAAGGCGCGGTACAGCCAGGGTAGGAAGAATTTGGTAAGCGCGTGAGAGTGGTTGGGCTGCCGATCGTGTCTGTGGCTGAAGCAGCCCATCGGAGCAGAACCAGGTTTCCGTGCCCTGCCCCATCAGTTTGCACAAACGCTACCTGCGTACCGTCGCGCGAGAAAACTGGCGACGTGGTTACCGTGCCGCCGGTGTTGTACGCCCAGTAGACCTGGGGTACTGTACCGCTGCAGCCGGAATAAAGATTGTCGAAAGCCGCGACGCTGGCTTGCGTGGCCGATCCAGCAAGCCCAGTACCATAGACGACGAAATCGGGTTGTGCCGCAGTTGCACAGTTGGCGCTCTTAAGCGTGAATGAGTACTTGGCCGGGTAGTTCCTGGACCCAACCATTGCGCCGCTGCCCATATCCTGCGCCCAATCACGCTTGAGGTTGAGATTCTTGCCGGGGCGCTCTGCACTGGAACCAGGCAGCCTCTCGGAAGCAAGGGCACGTGTTGGGGCTACGTCCGACGACTGCCGAGAGCGCTGCTGCCAGTAGCGGACGTCCTTCCGCACGCGCTCGGCCTGTTCCGCATTCGCCGGTTTGGAGAAGACAACGTGGTGCTGGCTCCAGTCGCTGATTGCAGGAATGGCAGCCGCGGAATCAACGGACGCCTGACCCACTAGAGACGAAGACAAGGTCAGCCCTCCGAGAATCGACATCCCCAACCATAGCAAGCCTTGCTGGTCTTTTTTCATTTTCTCCTCTGTTTGTGAGGGCAGATCCAACGGAACCGTGGCGGCGGATTCCAACTGCTGGCTGCATCTTGGCTGGTGATTGGGAATCATCATACACGCGGACGCCATGCGGACGAGCCCGGAATTTGCACTGTGTCGAGTCAGATTTCCACAGACGTTGCTCTTGCGCCACAGAAAGCGCAGAGCCTGTCCCAGGATTGCCACCCGCCTCAAGAAACCAAGACTTCGACCCTGGATTTGCACTACACTTTCTTTCTACTGTAGGGTTCACAAGAATGAGACTGTCCGTCGTCATGCCGGTGTACAACGAACGTGCCACGCTGCGACAGGTGGTGGAAAGAGTGCTCGCCGTTCCGCTGGGGATCGAATTGATCTGCGTGGACGACGGATCCACCGACGGTTCCCGGGAGATCCTGGCGCAACTGCAGGCGGAGCGCCCCCAGATTCGAATTCTGCTTCAACCCAAGAACATGGGCAAGGGCGCCGCCTTGCACCGTGGCATTCGGGAAGCCAGCGGGGACTTCGTCATCATCCAGGACGCCGATCTCGAATACGACCCGACGGAGTACACGGTGCTGCTGGAGCCGCTGATCGAAGGACGCGCCGATGTGGTTTACGGCTCACGATTTCTTTCCGCCCGCCCTCATCGTGTGCTTTACTTCTGGCATTCCGTCGGCAACTGGATTCTTACTCTGCTTTCCAACGCACTCACCAACATTAACCTCAGTGACATGGAGACTTGTTACAAGGCCTTCCGGCGCGAGGTCATCCAATCTATTCCTCTGGAAGAGAAGCGCTTCGGGTTTGAGCCGGAAATAACGGTCAAAATCGCCAAACGAAAGCTGCGTATTTACGAAGTCGGCATCAGCTATTGGGGCCGGACTTATGAAGAGGGTAAGAAAATCCAATGGAGGGATGGAGTGCGCGCGCTCTGGTGCCTGGTGAAGTATTGCATTACCGAACCCGTGGTTGCGCGCGAGAGAGCGACGACCCCTGCCGAGACCGCTGCGCTAGCGGCGGGCACGGCTTCAGGCAAATTGCCCCCGGCGGACCAGGCGACTCGGAACACTACCGCCTAGTTCGACTTGGTAACGCGCGGTGTGGTCGAATTCGGACTATTGGCTTTGGGCGTCGTGGCCTTCAGGCCGCCCACGGGTTTCCGATACTTGAAGTTCGTCCGCGAGCCATTCCCAGCAGATTGGTCAATAGTCTTGGGTAACGCGGCAGCCTTTGGCGGTGGGGTGCTGTTCGGATTCTTAGTTTTAATGGGCGACTGCCGCTCCAGATGAGTGAGCTCCGCGGTCGTGTTTGGACCACTTTTCGAAGCGTGCGGCACCGCTACAGACGACTTGCGGCGGGGTTCCATCGCAGATTTCGGCGTCAAAGGTTTGGTCGCTGCCTGGAGAGGGTCTTTCCCCGACTTGGCGGAGGAAGACCGACCCTGGGAGTTCTGCGCTGTCGCAAGACCGATCCCGACCGCTGTGGTTGCAAGAAAAAATACGACTCTATACTTCATCATGGGAAATCTCCCGGGTCGCCATTCCCGGTGGCACCTCTAATTAGAGCACGTTTTCGGTCAAAAGGCTGCACGGCAGGTAACCCGGAACGAGTTACGTCCGCGTGTGCCGGAGAAGCCAACTGAAGGATGCGCACAGATGGTGACTGGGAAGGAACGGATCGGTGGGGTCCTTGCGGTTTCTAGTACGCTTGGCGAATGGCACGGGTGACTAGAGCCTGCGGTAATGCCGGTTGAGCAAGACGATGAGCCATAGCATGAACATCACCGATTCGAGCTTTTTGATCGAAGCGTCTCGCGCATTGCCGGAAGACGAGGTTCACCTCTGGAGAGCCGATCTGGAAGCCCTCCGGGGAGACGAATCACGCTGGCAAAAGCTGCTTTCCGCCGATGAATTAGCGCGTTCTGCCCGCTTTCATTTCGCGCGCGATCGTCAGCGCTTCGTTGCTTCGCGAGCCCTCTTGAGATCGATTCTTGCCAGCTATCTGGCAACGGACCCGAATAGCTTAAACTTCTCCTACTCGAAAAAAGAAAAGCCATTTCTGGGACCGGCGGATGCGCCGGGCAATGTCACGTTCAATCTTTCTCACTCCGGTGAAACTGCGTTGTTTGCCTTTACGCGGGGGCGCGAAATCGGGGTCGATGTGGAACAGCTTCGCCACGATTTCGACTTGGAAGCCATCGCCCGCCGCTTCTTTTCCCTCCAGGAGCGGAACCAACTTGCTGCTTTGCCAGCAGACGAAAAAATTGAAGCGTTCTTTCGTTGCTGGACCCGGAAAGAGGCGTACATCAAGGCCACTGGAGACGGTTTATCGCTTCCTTTAAGCCAATTTGACGTGTCGCTCGCGGCCGGAGAGAAAGCCGCGCTGCTGGCCACGCGGCCCGATGGTTCTGAAGCAGGACAGTGGCTTCTCCGGGAAGTGCCCGCGGGATCAGGATACGTTGCCGCCCTGTGCGTCCGGGGCAAGGATTGGAAACTGAAGGAGTGGTCCGCGAATCTCAGCGCATGAGGCACTTTGGGTGTTTTCGATAATAACGGAGCCTCTTCCTTGTGGCACGGAAGTGCGCCAGCCATTGTTGCAATTCTTTTCACATTCCCAGTTCCGGGAGAGTCCCGAGTGCAACTCATACCAGAAAAGCTTTTTATTTCACTTACTTGCGGGGATCGCTCAAACTATCGAAGGCCTGATAATTGCTACACTTCTGGGTTATTGGCTACGCACAAATCGAGCTTTCTAGTGCCGCCCGGAAGTGTTACTCTGTGAGGTAACGTTTTGGGATTTTCCTCTCCCTAAAATCTGCAAACCGGTTCCCCGACCTAGTTGCAGTCTGGGAAATAATCCAGTCAAAGGCAATAAACGTAGTAGACAATACAACGTAATAATTCCAGGAGGCTTAGGACTTGACAGCCGCAACCAGCCATCTCATTTCGCCGCACGGCGGAGAACTTGTTCAACTCATCGCTCAACCCGAAAGAATCGCCGAATTGAAAGCCCATTCGAAAGAGTGGCCCTCGTGGGACCTCACTGGCCGCCAGCTTTGCGATCTCGAATTGTTGCTCACGGGAGGATTTTCTCCCCTGCGTGGTTTCATGACGCGCTCCGACTACGAAGGCGTGTGCCATAACATGCGCCTGGCCGATGGAACGCTTTGGCCCATGCCTATTACGTTGGACGTCACCGAAGAATTCGCCAAGAAGCTCACCCCCGGCACCAGCAAAGTTGCGCTGCGCGATCCGGAAGGCGTGATGCTGGCAGTGTTGAGCGTGGAAGAGATCTGGCAAGCAGACCGCAAGGCCGAAGCCCAGGCCGTTTTCGCAAGCACCAGCGCCGCTCATCCGGGCGCCGATTATGCCATCAACAAGTCGAATCCCTGGTATGTCGGAGGAAAGCTGGAAGGAACCCAGATTCCCTCGCACTATGATTTTCGCAACCTGCGCTTGACTCCGGCCGAAGTCCGCGCCGAGTTTGCCCGCGTGGGTTGGCGGAAAGTAGTTGCCTTCCAGACCCGCAATCCCATGCACCGCGCTCACGTGGAGCTTGCATTCCGCGCCGCCAAGCAAGTTGAGGCGAACTTGCTGATTCACCCCGTGGTGGGCATGACCAAGCCCGGCGACGTGGATTACTACACGCGCGTGCGATGCTATCAACTGCTATTGTCAAAATTCCCGCAGTCGACCGCAAAGCTTTCGTTGCTGCCGCTTGCAATGCGCATGGGCGGACCGCGCGAGGCCATCTGGCACGCGCTCATCCGCAAGAATCACGGCGTCACTCACTTCATCGTGGGCCGCGATCACGCCGGTCCGGGCAAGGACACCAATGGCAAGCCCTTCTACGGTCCGTATGAGGCCCAGGAGGTCTTCAAGAAGCACGAAGCCGACATCGGCGTCACCATGGTGCCCTTCAACATGATGGTCTACCTTGAGGACCAGGACAAGTATGTTCCAGACGACGAAGTCAAGAATGGCGATCGCGTTCTGAACATCTCCGGCACCGAGCTTCGCCAGCGTCTGAACGAAGGCCGCGAGATTCCTGCGTGGTTCACGTATCCAGAAGTGGTGGCGGAATTGCGCCGCAGTTTCCCGCCCCGTCACAAGCAAGGCGTGACCATCTTCTTCACGGGCCTTTCCGGCTCGGGCAAGTCGACAATCGCCAACGTGCTGATGACAAAGTTTTTGGAAACGGGTGGACGTCCGGCCACCATGCTGGATGGCGACCTCGTCCGCAAGAATCTGTCTTCGGAGCTGGGCTTCTCCAAGGAGCACCGCGACATCAACATCCGGCGCATCGGCTACGTTGCTTCGGAAATCACCAAGAACGGTGGCATCGCCATTTGCGCGCCCATCGCGCCTTACGACACGACGCGCAAATATGTAAGACAACTGATTGAGCCCTACGGAGGGTTCATTCTGGTGCATATCGCCACCACCGTGGAAGTTTGCGAGCAACGCGACCGCAAAGGCTTGTACGCCAAGGCGCGCGCGGGAATTCTCAAGGAATTCACTGGCATCTCGGATCCTTATGAAGTGCCGGCCGATGCCGAGGTCACCATCAATACCGGCGAACTATCCCCCGAAGAGGCGGCACAGGAGATCATCCTGCACCTGGAGAGGGAAGGCTTCATCGGAACGGCCGCGGAGTCTGTCTAGTCGGCTGAAGCCGGTATTGTCATGGATCTGCTGATCAAGATTCTGGTGGGATTTGGAGTTGGAACCCTCATTGGAATGACGGGGGTCGGGGGTGGCGTTCTGCTGCTCCCGATCCTTATTTTCGGTTTGGGTGTGTCTCCTATCCGCGCCGTGGGCTCGGATGCCCTGTTCAACTTTCTCACCAAGATCGGCGCCAGCATCGTCCACCTGCGTAAAGGTACGGTCCGGCGCAAAGTAGTGCTGGCGCTGGCTGTGGGCAGCGCTCCGGGCTCTTATCTTGGCGTAAGCTTCCTGGTTCACCTGCGAAATGTCTACGGAAACGGGGTCAATCACTTCATCACCGTTGCCGTCGGAGTCCTGCTGATTTGCATTCCCACGTTCTTGTTCTTCCAGAAGAAGATCGAGGACCGGGCTGCGGCCAAGCCTCCAACCATGAAGTCGTTCGCCTGGATGGCGCTGATCGGCCTGGTGGCGGGCTTTCTCGTGGGCATCACCTCTGTTGGCTCCGGCAGCATTGTCATGATGATGCTTTTGTTGTTCTACAGCTTTCAGCCCAAGGTCATGGTGGGTACCGACATCGTGCACGCCCTGATTCTCACCGGCGTCACCAGTCTTCTACATTTTCGTATGCACAATGTTGATGTCCACCTGGTCGGCGCGCTCTTGATTGGCTCGGTCCCAGGCGGACTGCTCGGGTCTTATTTGAGCACACGGGTGCCGGTTCCGTGGCTCCGACGTATCCTCTGCGCGGTGCTGTTGGCTACCGGCGCGCGCATGCTCATGGCTTGATCGCAGTTGCCGGTTGCCGGTTGCCAGCCGCCAGTTGCCAGTAAGTGCTGTTTTAGAGAGCGATTAAGAGAAATTATGGAATCAAAATCTTACGCACCGATACTGCAACGCATTCACGCCGCCCTGGAAGCTTCTCGCGCGGTCTTCGCGCGCTTCACCCCGGGAGCGATTGAAACGGAATACAAAATCGGGCACGATCCCGTAACCGAAGCGGATCGCGCCCTGGACGCCGTTCTGCGCAAGGAACTGCTCCGCGATGGAGAAGGCTGGCTATCGGAAGAGAGCGTGGACGATCCCATCCGCCTGCAGCGTTCGCGCGTTTGGGTGGTCGATCCCCTCGACGGCACTCGCGAATTCGTCAAAGGAATCCCCGAGTTCTGTGTCTCGATCGGCTTCGTCGAGAACGGCCGTCCCGTAGCCGGAGGAATCTACAATCCAGCTACTGACGAGACTTTCCTGGGATCGATCGACTCCGGCGTTACCTACAATGGCGAGCCGTCCCAGCCCAGCCAGCGCAACACTCTGGAGGGCGCCCTGGTTCTCGCGAGCCGCAGCGAGGTGA
>Ga0210405_10000546_pt1 | contig 49427 bp, 49 predicted proteins | sample IncBWH11MmetaG_FD_155492 | JGI IMG/M metagenome (GOLD analysis project Ga0210405, IMG submission 155492) | Forest soil microbial communities from Barre Woods Harvard Forest LTER site, Petersham, Massachusetts, United States - Inc-BW-H-11-M | ecosystem: Environmental > Terrestrial > Soil >...
TTCCTTCCGGACCTGGCGGGGTTGGCGAGAGTACGTCGCGTGAGACCGATGCCTGACCTGAATCATTCTAGCAAACACGAGCTCTGGATCCGCCCGCGCGGGTGGCCTCGTGGTGGGACGGGCAAGGGGCTGGTGACTTTCGGTGCAAGAAATCCCCAGTAAAGCCTTCCCTTCTGGTTGAGAGTTGTCGAACAATAGAACCTGAGACAGATGCCGCAAGCTACGCCACAACTCGATGTGATCCCCCTGCCCCAGGCAATCAACAAATACTTCGAGCTTTCCATTTATCTGCTTGTGCTAATGGGGTTTGGCACATTGGCCAGTACTGGCGGCCTCGACCTTCTGACCATCTTGCTGGTGGGAACCGCCTTGGCTCTCCGCGGCTATCTGCTGGCCGAACGGCGGCGCGTGGTGATTTCGGAGCGCTGGACCACTCCCCTGACCATCGCATATTTCATCTTCTACGCGGCGGATTACTTCCTGCTCTCCCGCAGTTTTCTCATGGCGACGGTACACCTGGTGCTGTTCGCCGTCGTGGTCCGCACGTTCTCGTTGCGCCGTGACCGCGACTACACGATGCTGGCAATCCTGGCATTTTTGATGGTGCTGGCGTCGGCCGTGCTGACCGTGGACAGCGTTTTCCTATTCTTCTTTGCCGGATTCATTCTGATAGCGGTGGCCACGTTCATTCTGATGGAGATGCGGCGGTCGGCACGGGCCGCGAAGTTCCAGGCGCGACACTCCAGCGATGCGCAGGAACACCGGCATCTGGCCTTCTCGCTGGTGCGAGTGACGCCGAGCCTGGTTCTGATGATATTGGTTTGCGCCGCAGCGGTGTTTTTTCTTCTGCCCCGCATGTCAGCAGGCTATCTGGGCGGCTACTCGTTTGGCACGGATTTTTCTACCGGCTTCAGCGATCGCGTTCAGTTGGGCCGGATCGGACAGATTCAGCAATCGGACGCGGTGGTAATGCACATTCAGATTGACGGCGATAGGCAAGGCCTGTACGCACTGCACTGGCGCGGCGTCGCGCTGGTCAATTTCGATGGCAAAAACTGGTCAAATTCGCCTGAGCAAGTGGTGCTGCCGCGCGAGGCCGACGGAGAATTTGCCATCCCCGTGTACAGCCAGGGAGTAGCACAGGCTTCACTGGCACGGACTCAATCGGCGCCGGGAACCAGGAAACACCTTATTCATTACCGGGTGCTGATGGAACCAATCGGCACCAACATATTTTTTCTTGCTCCTTGGGCGCGCCGGGTGAGTGGAGCGTATCGCACGTTGCAGATTGACGCGGGCGGAGCGGTTTCCGATCTCGATAGCCAGCGCTCGGTGAGCCTGTACGAAGCGGATTCGGATATTTCTACGCCATCTCCCGAGCAGCTTCGCACCGCCACAGATTACTTTCCGCCGTTTGCCCTGGCCTACTTGCAACTGCCGGGGCTGGATCCGCGCATTGCACAACTGGCCGCACAAATCACCGGTCCGGCTCCCAACAACTATGACAAAGCGGCGGCGCTTGAAAAATATTTGAAAGGACACTACGGATATACGCTGCAATTGCCGCGCTCACCCGTGGACGATCCCCTGGCCAACTTTCTTTTCGAACGCAAGCAAGGACACTGCGAGTACTTCGCTTCTTCGATGGCCGTGATGCTGCGAACGCTGCGCATTCCGGCGCGCGTCGTGAATGGCTTCCGTAGCGATGAATTCAACGACGTCACTGGCAACTACGTGGTCCGGGCGAAAAATGCTCACGCCTGGGTCGAGGCCTACTTCCCCGGTTATGGTTGGATCACTTTCGATCCGACTCCGGGTGGAGCGGTCGGGTCCCCACAAGGCTGGGGCCGGGCGATGCTCTACCTGGACGCGGCGGCATCGTTCTGGCGCGAGTGGGTGGTCAGCTATGACTCCGCGCACCAGAGCGTTTTGGGACAGTCGGTGCTGAGCGGGACGCGCAGTTCCATGGAACGGGCCCGCATGTGGGCACGGCTGCGGTATGCGCGCCTGCTGAACCTGGCGCGAAGAAGCCAGCGGGGCGTCGAGCATTCGCCGGGACCGTGGCTGGGAGTGACCGCGGCGGTTACGCTCCTGCTGCTGGCGCTAGCTAACTCCAGGCGAATTGCCCGCATGATCCGGACGAGACGGCTGCAGGCGCACCCGGAGCGAGCACCGGATCAGGCCGCCGCGATGTGGTACGAGCGCATGGCGCGTTTTCTGGCGCGGCGCGGAGTGCAGAAATCGACCACACAGACAGCGCAGGAATTCGTGCGCGTCATTGAAGATGAGCGGTTGCGCGTGCGAGTCGAGCGATTTACAAACGCCTACGAGTCTGCGCGGTTTGGCAATTCCGCAGACGACGCGCTGCGCTTGCCCGAGTTGTATGAAGAACTGGAGTCTGCGACGCGGAAGTAAGTGTTCCCAGAAAGTCCCTCGCCACCTCAATACGCAGGGAACAATTCCGCGAAAAGCCTTTCGAGAAGACGCCGGTAGTCGCGCTCACCGTGAGCTTGCACGTAGCGGTTCTCGGCGGCAAGGACGGGATTCGTGTTTCTGGAAGCGCTGAGCTGAGACTTTACCACCTGCGGTCGAGGGGTTCCACCTTGCTCCCGCTGCTTGACCAAATCTGAGACCAAAACTCCCTTTAGGACCCGTTCGCGGGCGCCCTGCACAGTCTGAAAGAAATAGAACATGTCATGAAAGATCTTCAGTGCCTCGACCGCACGACAACCGCTGGCAATTCTTCCATCTGCATCCACGGCGTAGATATTTGGAATCGTCCAAAACTGTTGCGTGAATCCCTCCCTCTTCCACATGGACCGGCTGGAGGTGTACATCGCATCGCGGAGGTTATGCAGTTCGGCAACGGTGACCAGCGTTTCCTCGGGCGAATCGAGTTCGCGAACGTACTCGTTCCAGATGTCGACGATGCGCTGCTCCGGAATCAAATGCTCCGCATCCAAAGCCGCCCTGTATTCCGCGTGTGCCACACGATGGCGGATGCCCCGCGTCGTCCACGCCTGATGCTGATTGCCGGTCAGGCGTTCCGCGACCGCATCGATGAAATTCCGCGCGTCAGCCTCAGAATGGATGTTCCCTGCAAGTTCGTTCACATGGATGGCAGCCTGGCGTGTAGGCTCGTATTTTTCCCGCGCCTGTTCCAGCCTCTGCTGCTGTGTGAGTTCATATTGCGGCTGGGGTACTGACTCTTGCGTAGCAGCGAACAGAAATACGACGGCAAGCGGGATCGGGTTCATCAATTCCTCCCGGGGCTTACGTTTGCTCGGATGCCCGTCGGCGGGTAAGAGTTGCGCGCAGGAAATGATAGCCGATCAGTTAAAGTGAACTGCCATTCCGTGCGCTGGGACTAAAAATGCCAGATCACGCCGCCGCCCACGAAGTAATTGTGCTGGCGGCTCTTGCCCGTGGCGGCCAAGGGAAAATTGGGCGTTCCGGACCAAAAGTCGCGGACATCGAGCCGAAAACCGAACCGCCTGAAACGTTGCTGAAATGGATTCACGTCCAATCCAAATCCGGCCTGGATTACTCCCGTGGTTGAGGAGCCTCCGGGGTTCTTCCCGAAGAACAAGAGGTCCTTATTCTCGCTGAAGTGGCCGAAACCGCCGCCGAAGCTCACCCAGGGCGAAACAGCGGTGGCAGGAAACAGGTTCACACGGGCAGAGGGAGTGACGAAGATCGCCTTGTAATCCTTGGGAACAACGTTGCCGGAGTCCAGGTCCTCATCAAGGTTAAACACTGCAGGCACTTCTCCCGAGACGGAGTAGACGGATGTGCCCAGGAGTCGCCGCGAATAGTTTACTTCGAAGGTGAGCCCTTTGCCTGAACGCACAAGATTATTCGGAGGGAGCGCGCCCGCAATCCCCTGGTCGCTAATGAAGGTGCGGCCAATAATGCCAGTCAATTGGTTCAATTCGTCCTGGGCCGCCGCGGAGGCGCCCAGAATGCACATTGTCACTGTCACTGCCAGGACTGCGATAACGGCCTGTTTCCCAGACATTTACCCTCCAGGATGCGGGATTCATATGTTTCTTCGGTAACGCCTAGCGTAGCACGAAGCGTGAGGTTTTCTTCCACAGGGTGCTGTCTTTTGTGGTGCCCTACCGGGTGTAAATAAACTTGGCCTTAGGTCGTGCTGCGGCCCTATTCCCTAAATCGTAGCCTGCCAAAGTTCCTCTACCGATTCCAGCCTTGCAATGATCCAGCGGGTGTACAATTTTCCTAGCAAGCACTGGGTTACGCTATTTCGTTGAATACCCGAGGTGCTATGAACGTCCACATCAGTTACCGGCTTCATAAAACTCCCGCCGTAGAAAAAGACCTCCAACATCAAGTAGAAAAACTGCGAAAGCGTCTGCAAGTCTTCCGCCCCGAGCTGATCCACCTCAAAGGCATGGTGGAGGAAATTTCGGCCCGCGAGGGCACCAGCGTTTCGCTCAACCTGCGCCTGCCTTCGGGACAGATGGCCGTCCAGGCCAAAGCCTCAACCGCCGCGGCTGCGGTGAAAAGTGCATTCGAAGATCTGCTCCAGCAAGTCAATAAGCATAAAGACCTACTGCGCTCTTCCCACAAGTGGCCCCGACGGCAAAATGAGGCATCGGCGCGCCGCAGCAGTTCCGTACCATTCGAACAGACCCTCGCCGCGGTTTTCCCCGCAATGGTTTCCGCTGAGGACGTCCGCTCTTACGTCAATGTGAATCTCTCCCGCCTGGAGCGCTACGTCGAACGCGAGATTTATTTCCGCGAAGCCTCCGACCTTATTGAGCCGGATTCCATCACGACAAACGAAGTGATTGACGAAACCATCGCCGCCGCTCTTGGCGACGGTCAGGAGAAACCCGAGCGCCTCGCGCTCGAGCCGTGGCTCTACCGCCTCGCCATGCGCGCTCTCGATGAACTCTCTCGCCCGGATGGAACCAACGGCAGCGCCGTGCACCTGGAGGATTCCGCCCGTAAGCAAAACGTAAAAGCCAGCGACGAGCCCGAACTGCAATTCCATCAGCCCGACGAAGCCATCACCGAAGAAACCATCATTGCCGATGGCCGCGTCGCCACCCCTGAACAGATCGTCGGCTCCGACGAGATGATGCGGCTCATCGCCTCCGCTCTGCATGACGTCAATCCTGCCCATCGCGAGGCTTTCATTCTGCATGCCATCGAAGGCTTCGGTGTCGACGAAATCTCTGCCATCACCGGCGCTTCGACGGACAGCGTAGCAATTTCTATTTCTGCCGCGCGCGATCACTTGCGCAAATCGCCCAGCTTCGCCCGTCAATTCAAGGGACGATTCGCGCCCACAGGAGCCGCGTAAATCCAATTCCAAAAAGGAGTAGGACCGCGAATGATTACTCGTGAACAGATCCACGAACTAGCCCAATTTGAAGATCAGGGAGCCTGCGTTCTGAGTTTCTATTTTCAGCCCACAGCTCCCCGCAATAAAGCCCATAAGGAAGAGGCGATCCTCACCAAAGATCTGGCGCGCGAAGCAATGCGCCAGTTGGAATGTAAGAGCGAGAGTAAAGGTAAATACGAGTCGGCCCGCGCCGATCTCGACCGCATCGTGCGTCTGTCACATGATCTGCGGGGAAACGGCGCCCACGCCAAGGCAGTCTTCGCCTGCTCTGCGCAAGGCTTCTGGCGCGAGTATGATCTGCCGGCGCAACTGGGCGGCACCGAGCTTTCCGTGGATCGGCATTTCCACCTGAAGCCCCTGGCCCAATTACTGGGAGCGCTTCCCAGCCTCGGCATCGTACTGGTCGATCGTCATCGCGCCCGCTTCTTCGATCTGCGCCTGGGCGAACTCAACGAACGTATGGATCTATTTCATCCTCTCTCCCGCCGCGGCCGCAGTGATGGATTCGCCGGCTACGACGCAGGCCACGCCGAGCGCCGTGTCGCCGACGAGGCCCGCCAGCATTTCAAGTCGGTCGCCGAATTCCTCAAAGATGCATTGGAGAAGGGCATGTTCGAAAAGTGGATCCTCGGCTGCCAGGACATTCACTGGTCGCAGTTCGAACCGCAACTGCATCCTTACGTTGCGCAGAAGTTGCTTGGCCGGTTTACCGCCGAGGTGGCTCACGTAAGCCGCGAGGAAATCCGTTCGCATGCCGAAAAGATTTTCGCCGATGTGCAGGAGCGCCGCTGTCGCGAAGCCGTCCGAGAGACCATCAACCAGGCCCGCCACAACAATCGCGGCGTCACCGGATTGCGCCGCGTGCTCCACTCGCTGGAGCTAGGCGAAGTGCAAACCCTGCTCGTCGGCCAGAACTATCGCGCCCAGGCTGTGGAGTGCTCCGGCTGCGGCCACCTCGACGCCCACATCGTCAGCTTCTGTCCAGTCTGCGGCCGAGAGACTCGCGAGGTCGTGGACGTAGGCGAAGCCATCCTGCCTCGCGTGATCCAGCACAATATCGAACTGTTCTACGTCAAAGACGACGCCGAGTTCGACAAAGTCGGCAACATCGCCGCCCTGCTCCGCTTCCGCTCCGATCAGAACAACAGCAAGGTCCGGTCCATCGCCGACGTCTCGCCCAACCCGTCCGTAAGCCGCCGCGCCGGACTGGTAGGCCGCTACCGCGGATTAGCCAGTGGTTAATTGCGAGTGCGTATGAATTACTGAGAGCTGGATTCTATAAAAGGGGATGTCAAGAAAAAACACTTTCCCTCCTTTCTCAGAGGAGGGTGTTTTCTGACATCCAGCCCCTCTGTGCGCGATTCTTGCGCATCGCCAGGCGACGATAGAAGCGCTTCAGCTGCAGCAACTGCCGCACATTCCGCACCTCCACGCTCGGCATCCAGATCCGCGGAAAACGATTCTCCCGCACCAGTTCCAGCAGATGCTCTGCGTCTTCTGCTTGCGCACCTCCGACGCCCGCACTCGCGCCGCATCGCCAAACCACAGCTCGAAGCCCAACTCCTCCAGCAGCCGCTCGAACCACGGATAGTGCCCGCACGCTTCCCTCCCTACTCGAATTTCCCGACCCGCCAGAGCGCGGTAAAACTGCTCCGCCTCCGCGCGGCGCTGCAACCGCTTTTCTTCTATCTCTCCTGTTCGGCTGTCAAACATCGCGACCTGCTGAAACGCCGGATGAAAATCACAGCCTATAATCAGCATGACGTTGGCTCCTCAGTGAGCCTTGGTCTGTTTGTCGCAACCAATCTACTCGCTGCGACCTGCCAACGTCGCTATGCAATCAAACCGGACTGAAATCAGTCTTGTCATTTCGAATCGGGCGGAACGCCAGCTGAGGAACCTGCTGTTCGTCAAGAGTGGCAATGTCGTAGATAATCGTCACAGCCGCGCATGATCCAGAACCCCCAACAACCCACCGTAGCCATCGCCGGCGGCGGGCTCGCCGGCCTCGCCGCCGCCTGCGCCCTCGCCGACTCCAATTTCCGCGTCACTCTCTTCGAACGCCGCCCTTACCTCGGCGGACGGGCTTCCTCCTACGAACACCCCGGCACCGGCGAAGTCGTCGACAACTGCCAGCACGTTCTCTTCCGCGTCTGCACCAACTTGGTCGAGTTCTACCGCCGTATCGGCGTCGAAGACAAAATCCACTGGTACGACGTAATGACTTTCATCGAGCCCGGCGGCCGCACCAGCGTAATGCACGCCTCCCCGCTTCCCGCGCCGCTGCACACCGCTCCGTCATTCCTGCAATTTCCATTTCTCGATGCGAAAGACAAGATCGCAATCTCCCGTGCCATCGCATCCCTCACGCTGACCAGCCAACCCGACACCGGCCGCTCGTTTCTCGACTGGTGTCACCGCCATCGCCAAACCACCAACGCCATCGAGCGTTTCTGGAAACCAATCCTGGTCAGCGCCCTCAGCGAAGATCTCGACCTGATCGCAATTTCCTACGCAGCTCAAGTGGTGCGCGAGTCCATGAAGTCGCCCGAGGCCCGCCACATGGGAGTCCCCAGCATCCCTCTCACCGACCTCTATAATCGCGCCGGAGACTACATCCGCGCCCGCCACGGCGACATTCACTTCCGCACCTCACTGGACACATTCGCGCCCGACCCATCGCAAGTCCGGATTCGTACCGGCCAAGGGGAAAGGAACTTCGACTATCTAATCCTCGCGCTGCCATTCGAGAGTCTCGACCGCGTCCTGCCGCAACTCCCCGAAGCCGCGCCTCTCCGCGAAAATCTCGGCCATTTCGAACACTCTCCGATCACCGGCATCCATCTCTGGTTCGACCGCCAGATCACCGACCTCGACCACGCCGTCCTCCTCGACCGCACCATCCAGTGGATGTTCCACAAGTCGCGCCTTCTGGCCACGCGCGCCGCGACCGACGCAGAGGCAGGCAGCTACATCGAACTCGTCGTCAGCTCCTCCAAATCCCTCATCGACAAATCCCGCGCCGAGATCGTCGACCTCGCCCTAAAAGAAGTCCGCGAATTCTTTCCCGGGGCCCGCGCTGCGAAGCTGGTCAAATCCACCGTGATCAAGGAAGTCCACGCCACCTACTCGCCCCGCCCCGGCATTGATGCCTACCGGCCGCAACAAACCACGGCGTGGCCTCGTGTTTTTCTCGCCGGCGACTGGACCGCCACCGGATGGCCCGCCACCATGGAAGGCGCGGTCCGCAGCGGATATCTTGCCGCCGAAGCGGTAGTGCGTGGGTGCGGAATGAAGGGCGCGAAATTTCTTGTATCCGATCTCCCAGCCTCCGGCTTCATGCGCTTGTCCACGCACTGAACGTGCGACCCGGTTTCCGAGTGTGCCTCGTCACCAGACTCGCTCCGTCTTGTGTGCGACGGCCACTGCCACATCACTGCCGAAGAGATTGAACGCGGTTTCTCCGAGTTACGCGAGTGGAAGAACAGCGGCATCAGGCCCGCCGCCGGCGCACTCAAGTAGCGGCGGAGAGTCCAGGGCACTATTCGTTCTGCAACTCGGCCACCTGAAAGATACGGAGGCGAGCACCAGCACATTTCGATGGTCGAATCGGTGAAGACCTACGAAGGCACGCACGACGTGCACTCGCTGATCATTGGGTAGAGCCTGACGGGGATCGACGCGCCGGCCGAATGGACATTCGCGTGATCACTGCTAGTGAAAAAGACTCCGCAAGCTGGCCGAATTCTGCTCTTTTCCATGGCAACTCGCCGCGTTGTGAAAATTCGCGCCGCCTTCACACCATCCCCTTCCTCAATTCCTCCAGCGGATATCTCGTTCCCCGCCAGATGATCCCATCGTTCCAGAGCGCATGGAACATGGAGAGCAGCAGCGTATAGATGAACAGAGCAGTGCTAAGCGGATGCAGCAAAAAATAATACGCCGGAACCCGAGAGCGCCACGACATGCCCACGTAGATCGAAAACATAGAAAATAAGGCGATGGCATACGGCAAGCGCTGCCACCCATGCGCCAGCCACACTCCGAGAAAAGGCATGAGATTCAGAAAGGCCAGTCCGGCCGCCGAGACGAGGGTGCGCCACCATTGGAAAGACAATACCGCAAAGAAATTCTTCGTCAGATTGTCGACTACTCCCTTCGCCCCCTGCGCCCAGCGGAGCGAAATCAAGTTACCGCCGAAAACGTTGCGCTGGGCAAAGCCGGCGTTCTTCACCACCTTGCCCAGCTTCATGTCGTCCAGCACTTCCATGCGCAAAGCCTCATAGGTTCCCACGGCTTCATACGTGCTGCGGCGAATCATGTTGAAAGCGCCTACCCCCATGTGATCCCGCGACTTCGGATCAGCCACCTTCCAGGGCCGGTGTCCAAAAACAAACATCGTCTGAAAGAAGGCGATCATCATGAACTCGCCCGGCCGCTTCATGATCATCTGCGGAAACAACACAAGATGATCCGCCCGCTCCGCCTCCGCATAGGTAACAGCGCGCCGCACCGAATCAGGTCTGAACAAAACGTCGGCGTCGGTAAAGAGTAGCCAGTCGCCTGTTGCCGCGTTCGCTGCCGTCCACATCGCGTGTGTTTTCCCCAGCCAACCTGCAGGAAGCTCGCGGTGATGAATCACCTTCAGGCGTGCTTCTCCGAGATCCCGCGGCAGACTTCTCTCAACCCGCTCCATAATCTCGCCGGTGCGGTCGGTGGAGCGATCATTCACCGCGATCACTTCGTAATTGTCATAATCAAGCTCGAGCAGGCGAGTCAGGGAGAGTTCGATGTCCTGTTCTTCGTTGCGCGCCGGTACGATAATCGAAACGCACGGACTCCCTGAAGCGGTAATCGGATTGCGGTCCCACTCCGGCGTCGAGACATCTGCAACGCTGGGCATGCCGATCGCAGCGTCGACAATGCGCGAAAACCAGGCCACAGCTAGAATCGTGCCTGCGATCCAGTGAAAGTAATGCATCCTGCCTAGGTCTTCCCTGCTGGAATAGGCTCGCCATCGATGCGTATAGGCGGCGCAAATTTCATTCCATAAAACAGTATGGCAGAGGAGAGAGCGGTCGCCACCACCGGCGCCACGAAAGCCAGCTGCAGCGAGTAGCGGTCTGACATGTAACCAATCAACGACGAGGAGGGCACATCTCCCAGCAGATGAAATATGAAGATGTTAACCGCAAGGGCGGCGGCGCGGATGTGCGCTCCCACCGAGTTGATGATGGCAGCGTTCAGTGGCCCCGTGTTCAGGAAGAGCAGGAACTCTGCCACGAAAATCGCCACCAGCATCCGGTTTCCATCGGCATGAATCGCGATCCACATCGCAGGAATCGCCAGAGCAAGACTGACTGCCGACACTATGTAGTGCGCCGAGCGAGTCTTGCGCAGCAAGGCATCCGAGAACCAGCCACCAGCCAGAGACGCCACCAGACCATTGGCCGCGATGCTCAGGCCAAAAAAAATATTCGCCTGGGTTAATGTGTACCCGTGTACGCGATGCAGAAAGGTCGGCATCCACACTTGTAGCCCACCCAGGGCGAACGTCAGCATCGCCATGCCAAGAGTGGCAGTCAGGAACGCGGGATTCCGCGCTAGTCCCTTGAGCGTGTCCCGATTGGGCGATTTTTCTAAATGGTCGAACTGGCCTAGGCGCGGTTCAGGGATGAACAACAGAAGCAGAGCGAGCAAAGCCCCAGGCGCGGCTCCCACATAAAACGGCGTACGCCATCCGTATGCTGGTCCTAGCATTCCGCCAATCACATAACCCATTGCGGTTCCCACCGGAATAGCGAGGTAGAAAACTCCCATCACGCGCCCACGCTGATTTTCGGGAAACATGTCTGCCACGAAGATTGGAGACAAAATTACAAAACTTGCCTCGCCGACTCCCACCAGAGTATGCCGGATGAGCAGTCCCGTGAAATCATGCGTGAACGCCGTCAGCAACGTTGCGCCACTCCAGATCAGCGCTCCGACGACGATGACGGGCTTCCTCGAGAACCGCTCCGCCAGTGGCCCCATGAAAGGCGCGGCGCACATGTAGAAGATAAAGAAAACGCTGCTGAGCATGCCAAAGGCGAGATCGCTGCGATGAAATTCCTTCTTGATCAGTTCCTGCACCGCAAATAGCACCGAACGGTCGATGTAGTTAAAAAGGTTCAGCGCCGTCAGGAGTGCCAGCGCCGTGCGCGGATAGAGTTTTGCGGAGGTCACGAGATCGAGCGAATATAACACGGCGGCAGTCCGCAAAATTGGCCGCCGCTTACGTAATTGACCAAGACGACATTTGTCGCTATAATAAGCGACAAATGGTAAACGAACTTCGCGCAGTGGTGAAGGAACTCGGCGGCCGAGCTGTTCTGGGACGAAACCTGGCCAGCCAGCGCGACCTCTGCGACGCCATCCGCGAGGGCTTCCCGCCCGCCGTGGTCGAAGAGTTAATGCGGGCTTCCGGTCTTACCCTGAAGGAACTGGCCGACGCCCTCGATCTCTCCCCGCGCAGCCTGCAACGAAGACGCCGCAGCGGCCGGCTGGCGCGCTTCGAGTCCGATCGCCTTTACCGCCTGGCCCGCATCGTCGCCCTGGCGCAGCAGAGTCTCGGCGACCGGCAGAGCGCTGCGCGCTGGCTGAAGCGCGCCAATCGCGCTCTGGGCGGAGCCGCTCCCATCAGCGCCATGGACACGGAACTGGGAGCACGCCAGGTGGAAAATGTGCTGGGACGGATCGCCTACGGCGGAATCAGTTGACCCAGCTTCATTCGAAGCAGCTTCATCCGACTCAGGTCTATCGCGTGCTGCGCAAGGCGTTCGCAGCGGCTCCTTTCGATGGTGAAGGCGCATACCGCTACGGCGGCCGCTGGTCGAGCCCGGGAACGCGCCTCGCTTACACCTCCGAACATCAGTCCCTGGCGATGTTGGAATATTTTGTCCATCTCGACGCCGACGACGCGCCACCCGACCTGGTTCTGGTCACTGCAGAGATTCCGTCCGATTTGCCGGCCGAACGCGTCACGGTAGATGACCTTCCATCCCACTGGCGCCTCTCCCCGGCACCAGGTGAACTCGCCCGCGTCGGAGACGAATTTGTGCGCAAGGCTGAGCGCTGCCTCTTGATTGTTCCCTCAGCTCTGGCCCCGCATGAAAACAACTGGCTCCTCAATACGCAACATCCCAGCTTCGGCAGAGTGGTTGTGTCCGAGATCGAACCGTTGAGTTATGACCCGAGAATGTTTGGCGCGCGGCGGAGAAGGCGTAAGCCGTAAACTCACACGCCTGGTCCTCAATGGGATAATCGGGTTTAATAACGATTGACATTAGTAACGGACAGCGTTATGCTTGAGCTGTGATCAAGACGTTCGCCAATAGGCAAACGGCGGAAATCTGGACAACCGGCAAGACGGCGGGATCTCCCCCGGCGAGCGTTACGAAGCGGAAATTGGCAATGCTGGACGCTGCCCTGGCGTTGGACGATTTGAAATTCCCACCGGGCAATCGCCTGGAGAAACTGCGAGGCAGCCGCAAGGGGCAGCACAGTATTCGGGTTAACGATCAATACCGGATCTGCTTCGTATGGCGAGGGCGCGATGTGTTTGACGTCGAGATCACGGATTATCACTAACAATTGGCAAGATCGTAGTTAAGTCCAAACGAGGTGACCCTATGGGACACGGACAGATTTTGAGAAAAGGCGCACCCCAGTGGAGAATCCACCCCGGCGAAATTCTGCGGGAAGAATTTCTCAAGCCCCTGGGCATGTCCGCTTACGAATTGGCGAAACGGCTCCACGTCCCCGTGCCTCGCGTTAACGACATCGTGCTGGAGCGCCGCGGTATTAGCGCCGACACAGCCGTCCGCCTGTCGCGCTTCTTCGGGACGACGGAGCAGTTCTGGCTGAACTTGCAGGGCGCATACGAAGTCAGTCGTGTGATGGCCGAGCAAGCGGCTGAGATTGAACGCATCGAGCCGCGGGCGGCGTCCGCGTCTCGTTGACCAACGAAGCCCGACGCGTCAAACGAATCACGACTTCTTCTTCCCTTTCGGCCGCGGCCACCGCGCCGCCACCGTCGTCGAGATCCCGCCACGCGGACGGAACTCTCCCTTCACCTCGGCCCACACCGGCTTCGCCCAGCGCACCACATCCTCCAGTACGCGATTGACAATGTTTTCCTGAAAGATCCCCAGATTGCGGTAGCAGTGCATATATTCTTTGTACGACTTCAGCTCCAGGCACCGTTTATCCGGCTGGTAACGCAACGTGATCACGCCAAAGTCAGGCAGCCCAGTCTTCGGACACACCGAAGTAAACTCCGGATCGTCGATCACGATCTCATATCCAGAAAACTGGTTCGGCCAGGTTTCGATCTCCGGGAACCTGGCGTCCAACCCGGCGGCAGCATGCTCGGGCGTGTAGCGGCGCGGTTTTCGCATAAAGATGATTGTAGCCTTTGACCCCCTCAGCTGCGGAAAGCACAGACCGTAAACGCTCAACCTGGCATCCACCAGGAGTCCCCAGCATCTAAACTTGTAACGGCGCGGAAAGACGCGCATTCTTAGATGGCGGCCTTGAGTGGTAAATTAATCCTTGCAGTTGTCCTCGCCGCGCTCTGAAAGATAACAGGTTGGCAACAAATCACAATTCGAATGGACGACCCGCTAGCCGCAAGGGCGGCACCTGGCTAGCACTTGGAGTGCTCGCCGCGCTCGCCCTGATCCCGGTCTTCACCCGGCCCGGTCCCTTGAAGGTGCGCGCCACTACAGTGCAGCGCGGTCCCATCCGCAGCCTCATTTCCACGAACGGCAAAGTCGAACCGATCCAGAACTTCGAGGCGCACTCGCCCGTCCCCACCACCGTAAAGCGTCTGCTGGTAAAGGAAGGAGACCGCGTTAGCAAGGGCCAACTGCTTCTCCAACTGGATGACGCCGACCTGCGCAGTCAGGCCGCGCGCGCACAAGCGCAGATGAAATCCGCGCAAGCGGACCAGGCCGACCTCACCGGGGGAGGAACGCGCGAAGAGATCCTTACGCTCGATTCCCAACTCATCAAGGCTCGCAGCGTGCGCGACGATGCACAGCGTAACCTCGACGCCCTTCGCCGCTTGCAGCAGCAGGGCGCCGCGTCCGCCGGCGAAGTCACGCAGGCTCAGGAAGCCTTGCAGCGCGCCCAGGCCGACACCACTCTACTGGAGCAGAAGCAAAAAGATCGCTACTCCCAACCCGAGGTGGCGAAGGTGACCGCCCAGGGTGCCGAAGCCCAAGCCGCCTACGACGCTGCCGAAGACGCCCTCGCGAAATCGAGCGTGCACGCTCCCTTCGATGGCATCGTCTATACCCTCCCCGTCAAGCAAGGCGCGTACGTGCAAACCGGAGACCTGCTGTTGCAGGTCGGCGATCTTTCTCAGATGCTGGTGCGCACTTTCGTCGACGAACCCGACATCGGCCGCCTCGCCTCAGGACAAAAAATCGAAGTCACCTGGGACGCCCTGCCCGGCCGCATCTGGAACGGAGCGGTCAGCACCATTCCCGCGACCGTCAAACTGCGTGGCTCGCGTAATGTGGGCGAGGTCACCTGTACGGTCGACAACCACGATCTGCGCCTGCTGCCGAACGTGAATGTGGGCGTCACCGTCGTCACCGCCGAGCATAGTGGTGTGCTCACACTGCAACGCGAGGCGGTGCGCATGGATGACAGCAAGCCTTATGTCTATCAAGTTGTCGATGGCGAACTCAAACGCCGCGAGGTCGAAGTCTCTCTCCAGAACCTTACGCGAGTCGAGATCACAGCCGGACTCCCCGAAAATTCCGTAGTAGCTCTCTCTTCGGCCGACGCGAAGCCCCTGACCGACGGCGCCCGCGTCAAAGTGGTGCCGTAAAAAAATGAGCGGCATCGAAAATAATCTTTGTCGTTCCGACTCAAGCCCTAAGCACTCTTGTCCTTCCGAACCGGGCGCCACCGGTGACAAACCTGCTTTTAAGCCGGCGCGTGCAGCTCGGTTCCTTGTTGTCCTTTTGCTTCTGACGTTTCCCCTCGCCACCGAGGCCCAGACATCGCAAGATCTTCTAGCCGCGGGCCGCGTAGATCAAGCCCTGCAAACTCTAGCGCAGCAGATCCGCGCGACTCCCACCGCGGAAGCCTACAATCTGCTCTGCCGCGCCCATTTCGAACTCGGCGCCTGGGACGCGGGCATTCCCCACTGCGAAAAAGCCACCGCGCTCGATCCCAACAACGGTCTCTATCACTTGTGGCTCGGTCGCATTTACGGCGAGAAGGCGGACCGCGCCGGCTTCCTCAAGGCCGCCGGACTGGCCGGCAAAGTTCGCGCCGAATTCGAGCGCGCTGTCGAGTTCTCCCCTAACAGCTGGGAAGCCCGCACCGACCTCGCTGAGTTTTATCTGGAGGCTCCCGGCATCGTCGGCGGCGGCAAGGACAAAGCCGTCTCCCAGGCTGAACTCCTCGCACCGCTGAATCCCGCCATGGCCCACTGGGTGAAGGGACGCATCGCCGAAAAAAACAAAGACAACACGGCAGCGGAAAAGGAATATCGCGCCGCCATCGACGCCAGCAAAGGTGGCGCCCGGGCCTGGCTAAACCTTGCAGGATTTTATCGCCACACAAACCGCCTCGATGAGATGGAGCAGGCGTTGCACACCATGGAGTCCCGCCCTCTCGATCATCCCACCGCGTTAGTCGATGCCGCTGGTATGTTGTTCCGCACCAGCCGCGATGCCCCCATGGCCATACGCCTGCTGCGGCGCTATATCGCCCTGCCGAACACGGTCGAGGAAGCGCCTGTGTTCAAGGCCCACACTCTGCTCGGCGAGTTGCTTGAGAAACAAGGCAACCGCCCCGCCGCCGAAGAAGAATATCGGACAGCCCTTGCCATGGCCCACACCTTCCGCCAAGCCCAAGACGGATTAAAACGCGTAACCCGCTAGCGGGAAATCAAGATCTTTTTGTCTTTGCTGACGCAACCCGCCCACTTAGCCCCAGAGCCTTCATCCGCTGGCAGTATTCCTCAAAGCTTTCCCGCGGTCCTTTCCACCTCAGGTCCTCGACCGTATCGAAGACCGGTACATCCAGCCGCAAGGTGGCAAGAGTGCGAAACAACAGCGCATCGTCCCATGAGCTGAACAGCGATTCGGACAGTCCTCGCGCCTTTCGTATCGAGGGATGCCACGCTGCCCAATCCTTCGGAATATCTTCAAGATGCGGATATTGAGATAGGATAGAAGCCGCCGCCTTCGCTCCCCAACCACGCACTCCGGGGAAGCCATCCGCACTATCGCCGACCACAGCCAGGTAATCTGGAATGGATTCAGGCTTCACTCCAAACTTCTCGATAACACCGGCCTCATTGCGCAAAATATTTTGCCTGCGATCCAGTTGGACGACACGAGCGCCCACAACACACTGCGCCAGATCTTTGTCCGGCGTACAAATGAACACCTGTCTCACCCGATCATCTTTCGCAGCCTTACCTGCGGCAGAAGCCAGCGCATCATCCGCCTCGAAGTAGACCATCGGCCACACCATCACGCCCATTGCCTCCAGCGCCTCTTCGAGAATTGGAAACTGTGAGAGCAACTCAGGCGCCACGCCTTCGCTCGTCTTGTATCCCGGATACAGATCGTTGCGAAACGACTCCACCACATGGTCAGTGGCAACTCCAATGTGAGTTGCACCGCCCTCGATCATGGACAAAACGGAAACCAGCACGCCCCGCACCGCGCCAATTTCCTGGCCGTTCACATCCGCCGCGGCTGGCACTGCGAAAAAGTGCCTGAACAATTCATACGTCCCATCAATCAAGTGCACGTCCATGCGTGTCGAATCCAGTTTCTGCCCATCGATCTTATAGGATCAAGCAGCAGTTTGGAGAGGATTGCCCAGTCGGTAGCATCTGGGTTTGTTTCCAGTCGATTTCTCTGTGCACTCCGCGGACGTTCTCCGCGTCCTCCGCCATGCAAGCTCTTCGAAAAGCAAAATCTCTCGAATTGTCCAACTCGCGGCGACCCGTTAGAATGGCACTGCCCTGAGGACCCGCCAATGCCTCCCACCTTCGCTAACGGAAAGATCTGCTACCTCGAAATGCCCGCCGCCGATATTGCCCGCTCTGCCGATTTTTACGAACGAGTCTTCGGCTGGAACATCCGCACACGCGGCGACGGTAGCACCTCCTTTGATGACACCGTCAACGAAGTAAGCGGCGCGTGGGTGCTCGGGCGCCCTCCGGCCACAACGCCCGGCCTTCTTTTCTACATTATGGTCGACAGCGTGGCCGCGACGGTTGAAGCCGTCATCGCCAACGGAGGCGAGATCGTGCAACCGCTCGGCGCTGATGCGCCCGAGATTACCGCCCGGTTCCGCGATCCCGCAGGAAACGTCATCGGCCTCTACCAGCAACCTGGCTGATGGAGAGTCGGCACAGAAACATAACACTATGACCTCCGTGCGAATGGATAAGTGGCTCTGGGCCGCCCGCTTCTTCAAGACCCGGGCCCTCGCCGCGCGAGCTTGCGAACTCGGCAGGATTCAATCGAGCGGGCAGCCCGCCAAGCCTTCCCGCGAACTCCACATTGGAAATATGCTGCGCGTAACCAACGATGGCGGTGACTTCGAGATCGAAGTCCTGCTCCTCAGCGACGTCCGTGGCCCAGCGTCCGTCGCCCAGACTCTCTACCGCGAAACCGACGCCAGCCGCGAGCTTCGCCAGAAAGTAGCTGCCGAGCGCAAAGCCATGCGGCAATTCGAGGAATTACCCTCCAGCCGTCCCTCAAAACGCGACCGCCGCAGGATCATCCAGTTCCGCGGCAGAGCCTGAGCCTAACCCGATGGCGAAACAGGGCATCCGGAGGATTTTCAGAAAACTTCAAAAGTGAAAAATCAAATCGCTCGCCGCCGTGAGCTGATTCTGCCGCCGGCCGTTGTCGTAAGCCTTCATATCCCAGGCACGCTCGAAGCGCAATTCCGGACGAATCTGCACCGTCGTGCCAATCCAGTGGCACCACATGATCGTGTTCTCCGAGTATCTGGTCGCGTAGCCCGTACGCTGGCCTTTTTTGTCGTCGAGAAAGTCACTGCGGAACGACAGAAAGTCATGTGGCGACAGTTCCTTCTGCAGGAAATTCACCACGGCGCATTCGGGGGCGGTGCAACGCTGCTCTCCCGGTCGGCAATACGCCGCATTCGTGCCTGTCTCCGGCTGAATCCCGCCTCCCAGAGCAGGCACGTCACGCTCATACATATACCAGGCCTCGGTTGCCATATGCACCGTCTTCGAGAACTTGTGATACCAGGTGGTATCGTACTGCTGGAGGTTGTTGTACGCGTACTTGCCGCTATTGATCCCATTCGCGCAGGCGTAAAAATTATCATTCACCGACTTCGTAGTATAGCTCAGACATACCGTGCCAGAGGGCTTCGCATCCCGAGTCCACAAGGCGACATCGTGCCCGCCGGTAATTCCAAGCTGCACCAGCCACTGGTCGTTCAGCTTAACCGTCGCAATCAGACCCGTGTCGGTAAACGGGTCAATCGCATACAGCAGCGAGTGGCTGAAGATGTAATTGTTCGGCGCCAATTGTGCCTCGATCCCAGGCACGGAAATAAATCGGCCCACTCTCACATTCATCCCCTGCGCCACCTGCGGAATGTAGACATCGACATATTCAAGTGCAGGATCAAAGCCGCATTGACGATGATCGTTTACCCACTGCCCGCTCAGATATCCTTTGGCTGCCGTAAAGCGATAGTCCGTGCCATACAGGGCCGTCAAATGGTAACCCCAGTCGATGTGATTGCGCTGCACTGAATCCGGCAGCCGCTCGGCGTACAGAACAACTTGATTTATTTCAAAACGATTTGCATAAACATCGTTCGCCTCGGGTGCATTGTTATGCGCGGACGTGCTGACGTTTAGCGTCAGATCAACCCACCCATACAGCTTCGTCTGGCTCTTTGCCTGGTTGATGGCAGTCATCAGAGCATAGCTGTTCGTATCCGGCTCCCCAATCACGGGCGAACCGCCATACGACCAATCCGCATTTGGAAATGGCGGCGAATCCAGCGGCGACGGAAGCCCCCGCCGCTGGGGTGATGGCGACGAAGAAGGCGCCCCCCGCCAATCCTGCCGGTAAGACTCCGCCCAGCGGGCAAAGAAGCTCTTCGTCTCGGCAGTGCCCGCCTTCGGCGCGTCAGGCAGACCATGAATTTTCCTATCCACCTGTTGTCCGGCAGAGAGATCAACCCCTGGGAACACGACGAAGACAAATAGCAACAAGAAGCATTGCCAGGAGGAGAACTTTTGCTTTGGACACATAGTAGTGGAATGTCAACTAAGCTTACAGACTCTGGCGCTTGTCGCCGCAGGCCCTCAAAACGCGACCGCCGCAGGATCATCCAGTTCCGCGGCCGAGCCTGACCCAGGACGAATAAGGCAGATCAACAAAAATATTTCTAATAAAGCTTCTGAAACTGTCTATTTCTCTACCGCTCATTCGTCATTAGAGTAGCGCCGGCAGCGGCAGCCGCCGGTTCTGGGGCTAAAGCTCTGAATCTTTTTCTCGAGTGAGGAAATCTGATGAGAAAGCTGCATGTGTCTGATGAAGCCTTAAGCGACGGGGTTCCACAAGGGGCTGGAAACCAAGGGCTTATTGTAACTCTGCCGGTGTCTGCTTCTGGAGTCGCCCCTGCTTCTGCGTGGGCTCGTAGCTTTGTTGTTAAGGAGAACCGATGGCAAAACGATTGATCCTCATGCTGGGCGTGGTCGCACTGCTCCTCGCGGGTTTGGGCTTTGTCAAGTTCCGGCAGATTGAATCCGCCGTGCACGCTTCCGCGTTTCAGCCGCCTCCGGAGGCCGTCACCAGCGTTGTGGCGCAACGGGAGCAGTGGCCTTCCACTATGTCCGTGATCGGCACCATGGAGGCGGTCCACGGCGTTACGGTCAGTGCCGACCTCCCCGGCACCGTCGCGCGTATCAACTTCGATTCGGGCAAGCCCGTACGTGAGGGAGAAACTCTGGTCGAGCTTGATACCCGCCAGGAGCGGGCCCAACTGGCTTCGCTTGAGGCTCAGCGCGATCTTGCGCGTATTAATTTCGGGCGGACGCAGGAACTTGTAAATGCTGGAGTCATCTCGCGGCAGGAATACGATCAGGCCACGGCCCAGCAGAAGGCTACCGAAGCCAATGTGGCGGAGATCCGGGCGACGATTGAACGAAAAACAATTCGTGCGCCGTTCTCCGGTATTCTCGGCATTCGAAAGGTGAACCTCGGACAGTACCTGCCCGCCGGCAGTCCAATCGTTTCCAACCAGTCTCTCAGCCCGATTTACGTGAACATCGGGGTGCCGCAGCAGGCAGCCGCCCAAGTCCATGTCGGCGGGAAACTGCGCCTCACCACGGAAGACGTTAAGGATAAGGTGTTCACCGGCACCGTCACGGCGATCGACTCTGAGGTGGATGAAGCTACTCGGAATATCCAGGTACAGGCAACTCTCGCCAACCCGGACGGTAAATTGCGCCCTGGAATGTTTGTCCAGGTGGAGTTGCCCGTCGGTATAGGGCGTCCGGTTATCCCGCTGCCGGCTTCGGCTATCAACTATGCCCCGTACGGTGACTCGGTCTTCGTCATCACCGATCTCAAGGACCCCCAAGGCAAGACTTACCGCGGCGTCAAGCAGCAGTTTGTCAAAGTCGAAGGATCGCGCGGAGATCAGGTCGCGGTCATTTCGGGGCTGAATCCCGGCGATGAGGTAGTCACGTCGGGTGTGTTTAAGCTGCGCAACGGCGCAGCCGTTCAGGTCAACAACAAAGTCCAACCGGGAAATAGTCCAGCTCCAAAACCCGAGGATAGCTAAATCTAAATAAAGACAGCTAAATAAGGACAGCTAAAAATGAAGTTCACCGATCTTTTCATAAAACGGCCAGTCCTTTCGATCGTAGTCAGCCTGGTCATCGTAATCGCCGGCTTGCAATCCATCCGCTCGCTGAGTGTGCGCCAATACCCGCGCAGCGATATCGCGGTGGTGCAGGTCACGACAGTATATGTTGGCGCTAACGCGGACCTGGTCCGCGGCTTCATCACCACGCCACTTGAGCGCGTCATCGCCAGCGCCGACGGCATCGACTACATGGAGTCATCGAGCGCTCAGGGCCTGAGCACGATCACCGTCCACCTGAAGCTCAACTATGACACCAACGCGGCGCTCACGCAGATCCAGGCAAAGCTCGCCCAGGTGCGTAACGATCTGCCGCCGGAATCCCAGGCGCCAGTCATTGACCTGCAAACCGCCGACACTCAGTTTGCCGCAATGTATCTGGGCTTCTCATCGGCGAGTCTCGATCAAAACCAGATCACCGACTATTTGACGCGAGTGGTGCAGCCCAAGCTGAGCGCCATCAGCGGCGTGCAGCGCGCCGACATTCTCGGAGACCGCACCTTCGCCATGCGAATCTGGCTCAAGCCGGACAAGATGGCGGCGCTGGGTATTTCAGCCTCCGCGGTGCGAGACGCGCTATCCAAGAACAATCACCTTTCCGCTCTCGGAGCCACTAAAGGCTCCATGGTATCGGTGAACCTGATCGCCAACACCGATCTGCGCACTGCCGACGAATTCCGCCAACTGGTGGTCAAGCAGGATAAGGGAGTCGTGGTCCGCCTCGGCGAGATTGCCGACGTGGTGCTGGGCGCGCAGAACTATGAACAGGACGTCCGCTTCAACGGCGAAACCGCCACCTTCATGGGAATCTGGGTTCTGCCGACGGCCAACTCCCTCGAAGTGATCAAGAAGGTCCGCGCGGCAATACCGGAAATCCAGGCGCAGCTGCCCCCGGGAATGAAGGCGGGCATCCCTTACGATTCGACCGCCTACATTCAGGACGCGATCAACGAAGTGCTGACGACGCTCACCGAGACCCTGCTCATCGTGATTGTTGTCATCTTCCTCTTTCTGGGATCGTTCCGCTCGGTGCTCATCCCCGTCGTTGCCATCCCGATTTCCCTGATCGGCGCAGTCTTTCTAATGTTGCTCTTCGGCTTCACCATCAACCTTCTGACGCTGCTGGCAATCGTGCTATCCGTCGGCTTGGTGGTGGACGACGCAATTGTGATCGTGGAAAACGTTGAGCGCCATCTTCATCTGGGCAAAACTCCCTACCAGGCGGCGATTGATGCGGCCCGCGAACTTGTCGGCCCCATCATCGCCATGACCATCACCCTCGCCGCGGTCTATGCCCCAGTCGGCATTCAAGGCGGCCTGACCGGCGCGCTCTTCCGGGAATTTGCATTTACTCTGGCGGGCGCTGTCATCGTATCCGGCGTCGTAGCGCTCACCCTTTCGCCCATGATGGGTTCGAAGCTGCTGCGCTCTGGAGCCAGCGAACGCGGCTTTGCGGGAGTCGTCAATCGCACGTTTGAAAGGATCCGCGGTCTTTATGCGCGCACCCTCGCCAGCACACTTCAGTATCGCCCCGTAGTCTTTGTTCTGTGGGCGATCGTTGTTCTGCTGATCGTGCCTTTCTACATGTTCTCGCAGCGTGAACTCGCCCCCGCCGAGGACCAGGGAGTCGTCTTCGGCGTCATTCAGAGTTCGGCGAACTCCACCATTGATCAGACCAACCTGTTCACGTCCGAGGTGTATGACGTCTATCGTGCGTTCCCCGAGAGCGACAGTATTTTTCAGATCACGTCACCCAGCGGCGGTTTCGGAGGCATGGTGACCAAGCCCTGGAGCCAGAGGAAAAAGACTGCCCAGCAGTTGCTGGTGGAATCAGTGGGCCCGCTGTCGAAAATCCCCGGCATCCGCGTAATCCCGCTGACTCCGCCGCCGTTGCCCGGTGGTGGAAACTTCCCAGTCGAGTTCGTGATCACTTCAGCGATGGAGCCACGCCAGCTCGATGCGTTCGCCAAACAGCTGGTCGGCAAGGCATTCCAGAGCGGCTTGTTCATTTTCGCCGACTCCGACCTGAAGTTCGACCAGCCGCAGGCTGAGGTCATGTTCGACCGCGACAAGCTCCGCTCTCAGGGAGTGGACCTGACTCAAGCCGGTCAGGACCTTTCCACCATGCTCGGCGGAGACTACGTAAATCGCTTCAGCATCCAGGGCCGCAGCTATAAAGTCATTCCGCAGATTAAGCGAGCGGAACGCCTGACGCCCGATCAACTCTCACAGATCTACGTTAAGGGATCCGACAACAAACTCGTCCCGCTCTCCACCTTCGCCACGCTGAAAACCACAACCGAGCCGCGCGAGCTGAAAAAATTCCAGCAGCTCAACGCTGTAACCATTCAGGGAGTGATCCCGCCGAATGTGCCGCTCGACAAAGCGCTGGGCTTCCTCGAGGACCAAGCCAAGGCAATCCTGCCGCAGGGTTTTACTGTGGACTACTCCGGCGAGTCGCGCCAGCTTCGGGTCGAGGGCAGCAAGTTTCTCGGCACGTTCTTGTTGTCGGCAATCCTGATCTACCTCGTCCTCGCCGCCCAGTTCGAGAGCTTCCGGGACCCGTTCATTATTCTGGTGGGCTCCGTGCCCTTGGCCATCTCAGGCGCGTTGATGTTCTCGTTTCTCGGCCTGACCACGCTCAACATATACAGCCAGGTCGGACTGATTACCCTGGTCGGCCTGGTTTCGAAGAACGGCATCCTGATCGTGGAGTTTGCCAACCATCTTCAGGAGACCGGAAAGAGCAAACTGGCTGCGGTGATCGGTGCTGCCGAAACCCGCCTGCGGCCGATTCTGATGACGACCGCCGCCACCGTCATGGGCCACTTCCCGCTGGTGTTCGCCACCGGCCCCGGAGCCGGAGCCCGCAACAGCATCGGCATCATGCTGGTGAGCGGGATGATCATCGGCACGGCCTTCACGCTGTTCGTCGTGCCTTCCATCTACATGCTGGTAGCAACAACGCACGCGCACGCAGCGGATGACCTCAATGAGTTCGAAGCTGAGGTTGGCCAGGAGACGGAAGCCGTGGCCTAGCCTGCTGCTGCCTCCACGCTCAGCTGCCACGACGACCGGGAACGACCTGGCTTCAATCGTGCTGGAGCCAGCCGCCGATATGTGGCCGGTTTCAGCCGTCGAGAAATCAAACGGGCGAGAGCGCGAAAGTCCAAGCGAGAATCAGTTCCGGAGTAAGCCTCTGACGCCTGGCCACCGGCATCTTCGGCCAGTCTCTCTGAGACCACGGGCACCCTCTCGGGATTGCTTGGATGGCGCTATCCGCAAGAAACCAGCGAATGGGAATTAATCTTGCTTTCACCAATCCTTCATATGGAATCGCCATGATTGCCATGCGTGTAATCCGAATCGTACAGTTGGAGCAGTCGGCAAGTCAGCGGAGACGTGCCCGGGCTAAACGGGCCTCGCTGAGATTCCATCCGTCACAGAGTTATCTAACCGAGTTCTCGAATAAAGTTCTCAAATATAAGGAGGCGGTCCATGAGAGTTTCCGGGATGTGCAGGCTTGCGGTGTGTACCTTCTTCGTATTGTGCGGGGTTGTTGCGATGGCGGCTCCGCCGGCCAGGGGTTACCACCTGATCAAGAAAGTTCCCTTGGGAAAGGCTGCGAGTGGCGCAGAGTACTTCGACTACATTACGGTCGACGCCGACGCGCGCCGCATTTATGTGAGCCATGGGTCGGAGGTCGTCGTCCTGGATGCCGATAGTTTCTCGGTCGTGGGCACTGTTACCGGCCTGAAACGATGTCACGGAGTCGCCCTGGTCCCGGAATTGGGCAAGGGATTCATCACCGACGGTGATGCCGCCAGCGTCGTAGTATTCGACGTCAAGACTTTAAAGAAGACTGGCGAAATCCAAAGCTATCCCGACACCGACGCGATTGTGTACGATCCAGCCTCCAGGCTGATCTTCACTTTTAACGGCGACAGCAAGAACTCCACCGTCATCGATCCGGCGAAAGATACCGTCGTAAAGCCGCTCGACTTGGGTGGCGCCCCCGAGCAGGCGGTTCCCGATGGCAAAGGGATCATTTACGACAACATTGCCGACGCCAACGAAGTAGCCGTCATCGACACGCATTCACTCACCATAAAATCACGCTGGAAAGTAGCGCCAGAGGGTGAGCCCGTCGCCATTGCGTTGGACAAAGTACACCAGCGGCTATTCTCTGCTGGCCGGGGTCCGGCACTTCTGGTAATGATGGATGCGGATAGCGGCAAAGTTCTTCAGTCACTCCCGATCAGCGACGGAGTGGACTCGAACGTCTTTGACCCCGACTCGAACCTGGTGTTTTCCTCGAGCCGCGCCGGCAAAATCCACGTCTTCCACGAAGACTCACCGGACAAACTCAGCCCGATGGACACCATCGAGACCGAATATGGCGCCAAGACCATGGCCATCGATCCCAAAACCCACAACCTGTTCTTGAGCACATCTGATTTTGGCCCTGCTGCTGGCCCGAAGGGGCGGCGTCCGCCCATTCCCGGCACTGCACATCTTCTAATCTACGGAAAGTAAAAAAGCACGCTCCAAGTTGCAGGGCGGTTCAGCAACCGCCCTGCGTTCTGATGTCCTGCCCGGGTAGTGACTTTTACTTTCCTTTTGATCGTGTGGAGCGGGCACTCCTGCCCGCTTGCCCTGACTTTGATTTGGAGATTACTACCTCGACAACAGAGCATATGGCTGCCCAGCGCGAGAGAAATCACGCGCTGCATTGGTAAGTTACTCGCGATTACCAACCCATTTGGCGCATCTTCTCAAGGATGAGCACGCTGTAGTGATTCATGCGCTCGGGCCGTCGCTTCAGGGGAGCCGGCAGAATCGCGGCGAGACGTGCTGCCTGTTCCCGGCCGACATTCCGGGCCGCGGTTCCGGCGTAGTAACGGCACGCCGGCTCTGCACCATAAATACCAGGGCCCCATTCCACCACGTTGAGATAGATCTCCAGAATGCGCCGCTTGCCGAGGACGAATTCGGCCACCGGTACCAGTGTGAACTCCGCACCCTTGCGCAGGACAGAGCGCCCCGTTCCGAAAAATAGGTTCTTTACAAGTTGCTGCGTAATGGTGGAAGCTCCGCGAATGCGACCGCCTTCCAAATCGTCTTCGGCAGCGATTTCGATCTCGTGCCAATCGAAGCCACGGTGCTGGTAGAAGCGCGCGTCCTCCGCGGCGATAACAGCGTGCTGAAGATCGGGCGAGATTTGGCTGAGCGGAATGAATTTGTAGCGTTCGCGATACGGAGTGTGGTGAATCCAGGCCTGCAAGCGGCGCTGGATGTGCACCGCGGTTGTCGGTGGGTCGATCCACCGGGCGGCTACAAGCATCAGCGCGGCAAGCAACCAAACCAGCACCACGCCGATAACAAGCCATCGAATGAAGGATCGGAGAAGACCCTTGCGAACCGGTGTCTTGGGTTGTGTCTCTGGCTTTTCAGTCACCTTCCAGAATAATAGCTTGGGCTGGGTTGCCGCTTATGGCTGATCTTGCGGGTAGATGTCATTCCGAACCCGGCTGAAAGCCCGGTGAGGACCTTGCTTGTTCGTCGACTGTGCCACCCTCTGCGCGCCCACGATCCGTGCGGCGTTCGCCACACAAGTCACCAATTAGCCACCGGCCATGGCTTTGTTCGTATGGACACGGTCCTGGCCCTTTGCGGCAAATGAAAAGAAGAAAGTCGCGCCTTTGTCCACTTCACCCTTCGCCCAAATCTCTCCACCATGCTTCCTGATAATGCGCTGAACCGTGGAGAGTCCCACGCCGGTTCCCTCAAAGTCCTCCGCCCGATGTAGACGCTGGAAGGCGCCGAACAGTTTGTGTGCGTACCGTTCGTCGAAACCTGCGCCGTTATCTCGAACGAAAATTACAGACACTCCCTCTTGCTGAACCTGGCCAACTTCGATGACCGCAATTTCGCGCCGCCGGGAATATTTGAGGGCATTCGAAAGCAGGTTCATGAGCACTTGCCGCACCAAGCCGGCGTCGCAATCCGCTGAAGATAGGTTTCCAATGCGCCAATCAATTTGACGGCCTCCCGACTCAGGCTGGAGATCAACGAGCACCTCTCTCAGCAGGAAATTCAGGTCCGTGGTAACCCGCACCAGTTCTTTGCGTCCAATCTGTGCCATCTTCAACATGTCATCGATGAGCCGGCTCATGTGCTTTACCCCGGCCAAAATTCGGTTCAGGTGCTGCCGGGCGCCAGGCTCCATCTTCGAATCGTACTCCTCGCTCAGAATCTGGGAGAAAGCGCCGATGTGGCGCAAAGGAGCCCGCAAATCGTGGGAAACAGAATAGGAAAAAGCTTCAAGATCTGCGTTCGCGGCTTTGAGTTGTGCCGTGCGTTCCTGTACTTGTTGCTCCAGGCGGTTATGGGCTTCTCCCAGCGCTGCATCCCGTTCTTGAATCTGCGCCAGCATTTCGTTGAACGACGCGATTAGAACCGCGATTTCGTTGCGCTCGCCGTTCACCGGTGCTCGAACCGAATAGTCCTTCTCGCCTAAAACAATTTGGGCGGTTTTCGCGAGACGCACGATGGGTTCGGCGATCGACTGGCGTGCCACAGAGGACATCCACGCGGCCGCCAGCAGGGACATCAGAAAGACCGTGGCAACGATGAGCGCGAAGCTTCTTTGTCTCTCATGCATGGCTCCCAGTCCAGATCGCATGTACACCGTGGCGACCGGCTTTCCATGAAAGACAATCAACCGGACTAACCCCACCTCACCACTCTGGAACCGGTAGGCTTGCGTTTCACCGCTTGGAATCTTCAGCGGAGGAGCGCGGGATTCCCCGCGATCTCGCCGATACTCCGCGAACGGCTGACCGTCCGGCGTATAGATTTCGGCCGACATCACTCGAGGTGCGGCTTGCAAGGCTGACAAGGTTATCTCGGCGGAATGAGGATCGTCGAACAGCACCGCCGAGATCGAATTTGACCCGATGATCTGCGCCTGGATGCCAAGGTTCAGCACGATGCCCGCTCGAAAGTTGTAGAGGTCATAGACGAAGAAACCCGCACTGGCCAGCAGAAGCGCCGTGCCGCTGACCAGCATGTTCATCCGGGTCAGCCTCTTGGGGATCGAGCAATCCTGAAAGCTGAACATCGCCAGTTAATCTCCGATCTGACCGCTTTTTCTGACGTTGAGCGCAACCTTGAGTAGTTCAGAACTCAGGGTAAGGCCAGCCCGCTCAGCCGTGGCCGTATTCACCTCGAAACGTACTCTGTTGCCCTCCAAAACAAACTGCACCATGCCCCCGCGCTGCGTGAACCTGGGCAGATCGCTCACCGTGAGCACACTCGATGTACCCAGATTGGTGAGAATCTCCTTCAACCGTTTGTCCTCCGATGCACTTATGAATAGGACACGGCAATTCACCGCATCCTGTGGCGCGGGAACTTGCCTCGTCACTACGCTCTTGCCGGCGATGGTTTCGTGCTCAACGGTAGCCTTGAGCGCGGGACCGAAGGGATCCTCGCCCAGCACACAAATCGCGAAGGAATCGCCTTGGGCCGGTGCGGCCTTGGCGGGCCACTCCACGAATCGGCTGAAGTTATAGAGATACGTAGCCTTCACGTCATATTCGGTTGGCTTTGAATGCTGCCCCTGTATGCTCGAAAGGCCAACGAGCGACCACGCTAAGACCACGGCCGCGACCCGAGGCCGCAGGCGCCTTTGCCCGCAGACGCCTCGACCGCGTGAAGCGCATTGCGACGCGTTTGTATGGCAGGCCTTCATGAATCTCTTAGTTTCGCTCCCCTTTCCAGGTGATCTGCGCGTACACGCTTCGCTTGACTCCCACCTTCCCTCCCGCGTCACCGCCGAACTCTGCATGATGCGGCTGCAGCAGGTTCTGGCCAACCAATGACAATTCCATTTCCCGGGCGAAGTGCCAGCCCAGTCGCGCGTCCGCCGTGCTGTAGCTCTTAACCAGCTGTGCCGGCAGGGCGCGGACGTAGCGATACGTCTGGTCGAACTCCACTTTCTTGCCCAGGGTGAATCGCGACTGGGCGTTTCCCTGATGCCGCGGGGTCGACCCCTCATAACCGGGGACGCTGGTAGGGTCATTGCTTCCCGCCCTGTTTTCCATATGCATCTCCAGGTAGGAATAGGAGGCCTTCAGCTCCCACCAGTTCGCCGGTTTCCAATCCGGCGTCACCTCGAATCCTTTCGCCGTGCCCCGGATTCCGTTACTGGTCAGCAGGGGAACGATCGCATGCACCGGGACCGGCGACGTTTCAAGAAATATCCCACCCACCTGAAAGCTATAAAGGTCGTTGTAGTGATTGTCGAATACCGCAATATCCACATAACAGCGGGAGGTCACCAGGGTCCGGTACCCGGCTTCATACCCGATCAATTCCTCGGAAAGGAACTTGCGGTTGCCGCTGGCGCGCACATAAATGGGCAGCGGCGTCGTGGTGGCGAAAAAGTTGATCTGAATGTCCTCGTCGAGCCGAGATGGAGTTCGCACCGCCCGCGTCGCAGAGACCCAAAACGACTGCCGCGGCGTGCGGTTCCACAACAGGCGCGCGCTTGGCTGCACCTCGAAGCCCGTGTAGTTATTGCTTTCGAGTTTCGATCCCAGGGTCAGCGCAAGCTGCCGGTCAAAAAAGGCAATCTCGTCCTGCACGAACCCGCTGTAGATTGTGTCGGTCAGGTGGTGCGGCAGAAAGTCCAGTGTCGGCACGCGTTGCACAACATTCGACGGGCTCACCCGCGCCCCCAGCCCCCAGAGAAAATTCTGCTGCCCTGGCAGGGTCAGATGATGCAGGAAGTCAATGTCGAAGGTGTCGCGAGTCTCCCCGAATTCCGGTTCGAAATGATTTGTGCGGTCGAAATAAGCCTGGACCTGGAAGTCCGACCGCTCACTCAGAACGCGTTTCCAGCGGCCCAGCAGGTTCCCTCCCGTCAACTCCGCGTCGCCGTTAACCGTAACTTGGGATGGAGGCGAATACAGCGCATACTGCGTCGTTTCCCCGGCAACTTCGCGATAAATGTCGCCTTGAAATGTGAAAGTATCGCGCGGGCCCGCCTCCCGATCCGCCCGGAACCCGGCCTGGCCCGTGTGCCAGGCATCGAAATTCATTCCGCCTGCGTGATACTCGGGACTGCGCGCGAAGCCCATGCCGTAAACGCGATAGTTGAAGCCCCGGTCGTTTCCGCCCCCATAACGGACCGTTCCCCGCCCCTCATCAACGTTCCCGCCGCCCACCGACACCATCGCCCCGTGCGTGTCCTTGGAGTTCTTGGTGATGATGTTGATGACCCCGTTGACCGCATTCGCTCCCCAAATCGTGCCCCCCGGCCCCCGGATCACCTCAATGCGTTCAATGTCCTCGAGCGGAGTGGCCTCCACCTGCCAATACACACCGGCGAACAGCGGACTGTAGACGCTCCGCCCATCGATCAGCACCAGTAGCTTACTGGCTAATACCGCTCCAAACCCACGAATGGCCACCGACCAGTGATCTGAATCAACCCGCGCCACCTCAACTCCCGGCGCCAACCGCAGCGCCTCCGGCAAGCTGGTGACGCCGGACCGCCGAATGTCCTCCTGCGTAATCACATAGATCGCAGCTGGTGTTCGCCAAACCTGCTCAGGCTCTTTCGAAGCGGTCGTGACCTCGAGACTGCCAAGCTGTTCCAGGCTTAACTGCTTGAGCGGTACGCCGCCGTCTCGCTCACCCTGACCTGAGTCGGCCCAGCTCACGCTGATTAATCCTGCCACCATCAGCAAGCACGAAATTGCGTTCGGGAGCTTTTGAAGTGCGTTGCCATAGCGTGCCTTGCTCATGGATAGCCACCCTCAGGACAGTCTCTGTCCCTTCTGGTGACATCGGCGAAAAGGCATTGGCACTTCAGTCTGACCCGAGACCCCCGGGATTCCGGAACTGCATCAGCCCAAGATTGGACCTGCTCTCCAGCCGGTTTTCAGCCGCCAGTCCGACCCATCCTTGTCATTTCTCTCACATCGGAATTGTCCGTAGAATCTTCCTAGCCACAACAAAGGTGAGAACAATGAGAAACAAATCACGAAGCAGAGCGCGCATTCGCAGGGTTTTGGTGGGAATGTCCCTCTTCTTCCCCGCTTCCCTGCTGGCCGAGCCCGTCACCCTCCGCCACGCCGTCGAACTCGCCCTGAAACATGCCACCGGAGCGGCCATCGCGGCTGCCGACGAGCAGCACGCCTCCGCCGCCTATCGCGAGTTGCGCAACAACTACATCCCGCAGGCCACCGTCGGCGCCGGCCTCGGATGGTCCTACGGATTCCCTCTCAGCCTCGAAGGCTCCGCTCCATCCCTCTTCAACATCAACGCCCAGTCCGCGCTGTTTCATCCCGAACTCCGCGCCTTCATGCGCGCCGCCAAAACTGAGTCCTCCGCCGCTTCTCTTCGCAGCAAAGATCAGCGCAACCAGATCATCCAGGACACAGTTCTCACCTATGCCGAACTCCAGAAATGGGAGCAGCGCCTAGCCCGCCTGCACGACGCCGAACCCGAAGCGCACAAGATGCAGACTGCCGTCGCCGATCGCGTGAAAGAAGGCATCGACAGCGAACTCGACGGAACCAAAGCTCGCCTCTCCGAAGCCCGTCTCCGCCTGCGCATCGCAGAAGCCCAAGGCGCGGCGGACGTGCTCCGCGAACGTCTTTCCAAACTAACCGGCCTCCCCGCCGCCAACATCGAAACCCAGAGTGATTCGATCCCGGCTCTTCCTTCCCTCGCAACAGACGCCGACGCTCCCACCAAAGCTGCCGATTCCAGCCCCGCCGTAAAATCAGCCGTAGAGCACGCCCGCGCCCAATACCTCCGCGCCGAAGGAGAACGCAAAGCGACCTGGCCCTCCGTCGATTTCGCTGCGCAGTATGCTCTGCTCTCCACTTACAACAATTACGACACGTTCTACAAAACCTTCCAGCGCAACAACGCCACCATCGGAGTCTCCATCCGCTTCCCGTTCTTCAACGCCTCCCAGCGCGCCCGCGTCGACGCCGACGAAGCCGATGCCTTCAAAGCAAAAAAACAAGCCGAAGTCGCCCGCAACCAGGTCTCCGAAGAAACCCTCCGCCTCCAGCGCTCCGTCACCCAGCTGCAAGCCGCCCGCGACGTAGCCGAACTCGAACTCGAGATCGCCCAGAAAAACATCGAAGCCGTCCACACCCGCATGCAATCGTCCACGGCAAACCTCCACGATCTCGACAACGCCCAAACCCAGGCCAGCGAACGCTTCATCGCCCTGCAAGACGTAACCTTCGAACTCGAACGCACTCAGGTAGCCCTGATGCGCGCCACCGGCGACCTCGAAACGTGGGCCCTGAAGTAACCCAATGCGCCTTTCCGCCATTCGCTGCATCAAACAGGATATTCAACGATGAACCTGCATAAACACTGCTTTCGCCGCACGTCGGCCGCGCGCGGATGATAAAATAAGACATACTCACTATGCCTCTAAAAACACTGTTCCTGAACCCACCCTCGTTTGAAAACTTCGATGGAGGCGCCGGCTCCCGTTGGCCCGCCACCCGCGAGATAGAGTCATACTGGTTTCCGGTGTGGCTGGCTTATCCGGCGGGGATGCTGGAGGGGGCTCGCTTACTCGATGCGCCGCCGCATTATATTTCGGCGGAGCAGACCATTGAGATTGCCAAGGACTATGAGTTCCTCGTGCTCTTCACCAGCACGCCGGGGTTTCCGGGGGACATCGGGCTGTCGAAGGCGATTAAGGCGGCGAACCCGAAGATCAAGATTGCGTTTGTGGGGCCGCATGTGAGCGTGCTGCCGGAGAAGTCGCTGCGCGATTGTCCGGCGATCGATTTTGTGGCGCGTAAGGAATTTGATTACGCCGTCGTGGACTACGCCAAGGGGAAGGCGCTGGAGGAGATTCTCGGCATTTCTTATTTGAAGGATGGGAAGGTGGTGCACAATCCGGATGCGCCGCAGATTCAGGATCTGGATGCGTTGCCGCATGTGACCGACGTTTACAAGCGCGATCTTGATGTTACGCGCTACAACGTGCCGTTTCTGCTGAACCCCTACGTATCTCTCTACACCACGCGCGGTTGTCCGGCGCAGTGTACGTTTTGTTTGTGGCCGCAGACGTTGAGCGGACATCCGTGGCGCAAGCGGTCTACTGACGATGTAGCGGCCGAGATGTCGAAGGTCAAGCAGTATTGGCCGGAAGTGAAAGAATTTTTCTTCGACGACGATACGTTCAACATCCAGAAGGCGCGGACAATCGAGTTGTGCGCCAAGCTGAAGCCGCTCGGCCTGACCTGGTCCTGCACCTCGCGCGTTACGACCGATTACGAGACGCTGAAGGCGATGAAGGAAGCGGGATGCCGCCTGCTCATCGTTGGCTACGAGTCGGGCGATCAGCAGATTCTGAAGAACATCAAGAAGGGCGCGACCATTGAGCGGGCGCGGCAGTTCACCAAGGACTGCCACAAGCTGGGGCTGGTGATCCACGGCGATTTCATCATGGGGCTGCCCGGCGAGACCCACGAGACGATCAATAACACCATCAAGTTCGCCAAAGAGCTGGACGTAGAGACCATTCAGGTTTCCGTGGCGCACGCTTATCCCGGAACCGAGCTTTACGATTATGCGGTGAAGAATGGGTTTATGGTGGGCGACAACAAGATGGTGGATGAAGGTGGGCACCAACTGGCGCACATCCAGTATCCGGGGCTGCCGGCGGATGACATTCTTTCCGCGGTGCACCGTTTCTACGATGAATATTATTTCCGGCCCAAGGCGGTATTCCGCATTCTGAGGAAGGCTGCATTTGATTCCAACGATCGCAGGCGGCTTTACCGAGAGGCGAAGACATTTCTGAAGTTGCGCTCGCAACGCAACAAGATGGTCAAGCGGCATAGCGACGAGGCTGCGGAGCTGGCGAAAGCCTGATAGGGATGCGAGCCGAACGCGCGAGTATTGCGCCGCAAAGAACGCGGCGCGTCGCGCGGCTCGCCCAGATCCTTCAGCGCCAAAAAGCCGGCGCTTCAGAATGACAACCAAACTGCACCAGCGTCTAAACTTCCCGTGAACATTCGCAAGTATCTTGTGCTGGCCGGGGTCACGGTCTTCGCCGTGGCCGGAGACGCCATGCTCTCGCATGGGATGAAGCAGGTCGGCAGTGTTTCCGTCCATCATCTGTCGAGTGTGATCTTCGCCGTGATCAATCCCTGGGTCGCGCTGGGCATTCTTTTTCTTCTGGGGTTTTTCGCCACCTATACGAATGCGCTCTCCTGGGCCGATCTCACCTACGTGATGCCGGCAACTGCGCTGGGCTATGTGCTGCTCGCTCTGGTCGCGAGGTTCGTGCTGCACGAGCACATCAGCCCGCTGCGCTGGCTGGGAATTGTATTGATTACTGCGGGCGTGGGATTTGTGGCGGGCGGGCCGGCGCTTACCGAGCATCCTCTGGGAGAAGCTGCCAAGCTTGCTGACAAGGCCCATGCGGCTGCCGTTGCCAGCGGAGTGGAATCATGAGGGACCTTTATACCTGGGGCGCGATCTTTGCCATCGTGTTTGCGTCGGTGGTGGGGGACGTGCTTCTGTCGCACGCCATGAAACAGGTCGGGGACGTCGGGGCGCTGCGGCGCCGCGTTGGCCTGGCCAGGGTGATTGGGCGCACGCTCAGCAATCCCAACTTTTTCTTCGCGGTGGCAAGCATGGCCGCGGCTTTCTTCAGCCTGCTGTTCGCGCTCTCGTGGGGAGACGTAAGCCTGGTGGCTCCCGCCGCCGCTTCCCTTACATTTATTGCGAACGCCTTCGCCGCGAAAATCTTTTTGCATGAGCGCGTGGACCGGAGGCGGTGGATTGCTGCGAGTCTGGTGGCGGCGGGCGTGGCGTTGCTAGCCGGGTAGCGGGACTCGCAAAGAACGCAAAAAAGATGGGCCACAACCCGTAAGGTACGGAAGCCGAACCAGATCACGGCGAACCAGGTCACGCCGCACCAAGTCACGCCGAGCCAGTTCACGTCGAACCAGGTCACAAACCGACTTGACAAGACCGGGATTCGGTATATGCTGCTAGGCAGAGCGATTACGCCTTCTCCTCTTTCAGATCCCCTGAACTAAGGCAGCCCATCTGAAGTTCGCCCCTCTTAGTCGCCAGACTCAGAGTTCCGCCCTGCAAGTCAGGCGAAACCCATCGTCCAAACCCGGATGCGGACAATTAAGATGCGGACAATAAATCAAGGAGACAATTCCATGAAACCGGAACTCTTGACCAAGAAAGACGCCGCCATCCCAGCTCATGATGAGGAGAATGTGCGCGCTCGCGCTTACGAGCTGTATGAGGTGCGCGGCAGAATATATGGCCATGCGGAAGAAGACTGGCTTCAAGCAGAAGGCGAAGTAGCGGAACGCAACGAACGAAAAGCTTTCGTAGCCTCAGCCACAAGACCACGGTGACTAGAAATCGTTGCTGAAGCCTGACGGGTTGGACGATCACGTAGTGGAGAACGATGCTCAAACCACCGGAGGTAAGCCATGACTAACATCTACGTCGGTAACTTAGATTTTTCCGCTTCCCAAGAACAGCTTCGGACACTATTCGCGGCGTACGGAGCGGTTAAAACAGTCACGGTCGTCACAGATCGCGACACCAGTCAACCGCGAGGATTTGCGTTTGTGGAGATGACCAGTTCTGGGGAGGCGGGAGATGCCATTCGCGCCCTGAACGGTTCGGCACACGGCGGGCGCGCCCTGATTGTCAATGAAGCTCGTCCCAAACTCTACAGCAGCGAACAAGAATCACTCTCCCGTAGGGATCACCGGCACCATCGTATCTACTGATTGAAGAGACGATCTTGTTGGCTGTTCCTGCGAAAGCATTCGGGACAATTCGACACACTTTCAGGCCCGCTTCCCAAGCGAAACAGGGGGGATTATGAATACAGGCAGCTCGACATCTCTAAACAGCAGAGCGTGGAGGGATTTGTACAAGGCCGCACTCTTTGAGGTTGATAAGACCAGACTCCCAGACCGCATTGCGCAAGCTGAAGAAGCGCTTGCACTGAGGGCACGGGAGTTGTTTCACTTGGCCGGAGACAACATTGAAGAGGGCGAGGCTCTTGATGACGCGATGTACGCCTTGCATGCTCTGCGGAACACATCGCAAATGAACCACTGGTTAAATGCCTCCCGTGGTGCGGTCGCCTGAGACGTACCTTGTCCTAATAGTGCGTTGCTACGCTTTCTTCTTGAGGTCGCGTTCCAGCCGCGCTATTTGCTTCTGCAATTCAGCCGCCTGTGCCTTGAGAGTTGCTGCGTGCTCTATCAACTTGGCCGCGGTTGCCAGCAACTTGTCGGATTCGCGGCGAAGCTGTTCGGAAGTCGATTGATCCTGCATAGTGCTTTCCTAGGTTTTGGGTACGGTTGGGGCTTTCTTACCGCTAACCCTGAGCAAGTAGCATCCCTCGTGGACAGCATTGCCGTGTTCATCCGCCCTGCTGGTTTCAAGAGAGACGGGTTTGTTACAGAGGGAGCATATGGGGAAAGGTGTAATGTTTGGCATAGGTGGTGGCCTCCCGCCACAGATGACGAAGGATCATCGGTTGCACAGGAGACCGACGCCCAAAAATGGGGTCCGGCGGAGGGGTGTGTAAGGGACACCGCGAGTCTAGCCCGGTCGCTAGTGGATTACAAGCCTAATAGTGCGTTGTTGAGTCTGCACAAGCCACATGTGTTCACAGCGCACCTAGCTTTATTTCTCATCAACGCACTATTTAGGACACTAGGTAGTGGGTCAGCATGATTTCCACTGGGCTCTAGCTTGGATTGGAAAACGTCACAGATGCTGACGCAAGCAATTGGCTTCCCAAATTGAGGCCGGGTGGGGTCAAGCCATACTTAAATGTGCAGTTCACGAAATACACATTTTCCAGTTTGATCGGCCCCCCAAGGTAGACGACGACGGCGTTCTTGATAATGACGTTCTTAAGGTAAATATTGTCTAGCCCAAAGTTTATTTCCGGCCTTAGCCAATCTATGAGGATGTATTGAGCATGGGTACTGCCTCTTTGTGGCGGGTTATCGAAGTACTCGACCTTCGCTGAGGTTTCGGCGGGCGCGTCCCCAGCAAGCCAAACCTCAGCAGGTGCGTCCTTTCCTGTGACCGAAGGGGGGCCGGGTTTAGTAGCATCCTGGATGCGCACAATGATGTCGTATCCAGAATCCTGGGGCGCCTTTCTGAGGCGGGAAAGTGATGGTAAGTTTCCCGCGTTTATATCGGAGCGATAACTCGCAAGCTCCAGCACTACTTCCCATGCGCCCGCAGTGTGCTTTGCGGCCTCGACGAACTCTTTCCCTGTCCTCTCTATAGTCTCAACAGGGATTGGCACTTTGGAGGTTTTGGCTTCGTTGACGATACGTTTAGCTTCTTCTATGCTCTGTGAACTCGACGGAGTGGCCGCGCTCTGACTAAGGCGCAAGGCTCGAATGTCGCCTTGTATTGTGCCGATTTGCTTTTCTATTGTATCTAGCCTGTCCCCCGTTCGGGTCTTGAACTCCGTATATGCGCCCCACTGGGTTATGAGAAAAATGAGAATGCCAACCGCTGCGCTCGTTCCGCTCCAGTCCTTGACGAACCCTGTCAGCTTCCCCCAGCCCTTACGCTTTAGCGCATTCTGAATCTCCAGAGTGATCCAAGCCTTGTCGGTATTGTTTAGTGCCATCTCAGGTTCCGTTGCGGGGAGAAAACGCTCTGTGATCAAGGGGTGTTGCATCGGGCACACGTCTAACGCTACGCTGTTTTTCAGAATTACCCGACGCGACAATTCAAAAGGCAAAACGCCCGCCTGCCAGCGGGCTGTTCTGCCTGCGAAGATATTACTACTCGCCTAGCGCCCTGAGAACCAGATTGTTTCATTTAATTACTTGACACGGTCAGGGCCGCGTTTATCATTGAAAGTGGCGGGCGGCGTTCAGTCCCAATTCCGCGAAAAGCCCCGGATGACTACTGGGGCTTTCGTGCGTCTGGGGTGGAAGTGTGTGGAGCAGAGCCAGCCCCCGTCCAGAAGAACGCCTCGAAAACGCAATCTGGTTGAGAGGAAATCTGCGGCAGTGAGCAATATTGAACATTCATCCTGTTTTGGGAACGGTACTATTCAAGCTGCTTTAAGGTGGCGGCCCCTGAAAAGGTGGCCAGCCCTTAGGGGCAGGCATGGGTTAGTGTCGGCCAGGTTGGCGACGTTTGATCCTTACGTCTGCCTCTGTTTTTCAGTGTGCCCTCTCCCCGATCACCGCTGGCTTGCCGACCAGCCGCAGTTTGACAACGGTTGCGCAGAAGCCTAGCCTTGTAATTGAGCAAGCTACCTCTTCTTACTCTTTCAGGTCCCCTGAACTAAGTCAGCCCATCTGAAGCTTTCTCCCCTTAGATTCTCCAAGGAGGAATTGCGTTATGACCCTATTGACCCGTTGGGAGCCCTTCCGTGAGTTTTCCACCATGCAAGACCGCATCAACCGCATGAACCGTCTTTTCCGTGAGTCGTATAGCCCCGAAGTCCCGGAAGAAGCGTTAACTACCACAAGCTACGCACCGCCGGTGGACATCTACGAAGACGAGCACAACATTACTCTGAAGCTTGAAGTCCCGGGCATCGACGAAAAAGACATTGATGTCCGCATCGAGGGCAACACGCTCACCGTCCATGGCGAACGCAAGATCGAGAAGGAAGAGAAAGAGGAGAACTTCCGTCGCGTCGAGCGGCAGTACGGAGAGTTCACCCGGTCGTTCACGCTGCCCAGTTCAGTAGATCCGGGGCAAGTGAGCGCGAACTATGAAAAGGGCTTGCTGAAGATCAAACTCGCCAAGAAGGCGGAAGCCAAGCCCAAGCAGATCAAGGTGAATGTTGGCAGCGAGAAAGCCCTCGAAGCCAAGGTCCACGGCAAGGCCGCTTAAGAACAGTAGTTCGTGAGAGAATTGGGAGGCGGCTAGGCGCGCCTCCCATTTTGATTCTGCGCTGCCCGACCGAAGCAAACGGTTCGACGGTCCGCCCGAAAACTTGTCAAGACCCTGAGCATCACCTTTTTCGCGTAAGCTGTTGGTTTCATTCTGCAAATAAAGTCTGGAAGAATGACACATTTGCCCCTTTTGGGTTGGTATAATAGATATATAGAGAGTAAGAAATTGGCGCAGGCTTTCCGGCTTGCGCCTTTTGTTTTTCTTGTCAAGACCCTAAAGTTGATGATTTCGGCGTAAGTCGTTCATTCGGATAGGAATATAAAGTTGCGGAATGTGGCGGGTTTACCCCCTTCGATTTGATATTCTGATCATAGAGGGTAAGAACAGTGGCGCAGGCCTTGGGCTTGCGCCATTTTTGTTGGTGGCGACCTTGAGTTCGGACTCCACGTCCCTCAGAGGCTAAAGCCCGGTTCAGTCCCAGGGTCGCTTATCGCAGCGCTGGAAGCCCTGCGCCACCCAAAATCCTAATTCAAAATCGAAACCCAAAATCTTAATCAAAACCGAACACCGAGTGGGAGATGACTTGTATGAACAAAGATCCCAGGAAGAGGGTTAGGGCTGCAACCAGGCCTACGGGGCGGAATAACAGCAAGCATGTGGGAGAGATTGCGGAGATGCAGTTCATGCTGGAGGCGGCGCGGCGGGGGTTTGGGGTGGCGAGGCCGTTCGCGAACAACCAGCGCTATGACGTGATTCTGGATGCTCCGCGGCGGTTGTGGAGAGTGCAGGTGAAGGCGAGTGGGGCGGAGCATCATGCGGGATTTGCGGTTCGGGCTTGCTGGAGGACTACGCACAAGCACATGCCTTACACGTCGAAGCAGATTGATTTTCTGGCGGTCGTGATCCAAGGGAGGCGGATGCTGGGGCGGCGGATTTGGTATCTGATACCGGTGCGGGCGCTGGGAGGGCGGCTGCACATCAATCTTTATCCGTTTGGGTGCCGGAAGGATGGGGAGCAGCGGTTTGAGAAATATCGCGAGGCTTGGGGGTTGCTGGGGGAGCCGGAGGGGCGGAGGAGCGAAATCGTGTGAGGCCGTGGACTCCCACCCATCGGCTTCGCTCAGGGCAGGCTCTCACCGGGCATGGCGCCCGGTTTGGAAAGACAAAGAGATATTTAAGAATGACAAAGCGATATTTGGAACAACGGCGCAGGAATACCGGAGTGCTCGAACGCAGGCCTCGCTGCGCTCGGCGGGACAGCCGCCTCGGCTGTCCCTACGCGAGCCGTTAAGAGTGCCGGGTTACTGTTCTAAGACTTTGATTGCTTTGGCGGCGGTGGTGTGTTCTTTTTTGTTGGCGCGGGCGATGTCGCCGAGAGGAGTGTGGTAAATGGGTGATCCGAGGTCGGCGAGCGGGACTTCGCCCTGTGCGTAGGTGTAGGGAGAGTTGCTGCTGAGCAGGCTGGTTTCCAGCGCCATGGCATGCTCGGAAGCATGCTCAGGATGGTCTTGCATGCGCATGGGCGATGGGACATTGCTCAGAACGGGAGCGGACAACTGCGCAGAGGCAGTCGTGGCGCAGAGAAAACAGAGAAAAGAGAGAGCGACGATAGTGGTCTTCATTGGATTGATCTGCATAAGATTGGTCCTCATAGGTTGATCTTGTCTTGGGGGGAAAATTGCGTATGTTTGAGAGAACCGCTGGAAGCGGCTTCTGGGAGTGGTAGGGGCAATCGGGATACCAAAGCTGGACAGGGGGGATTCGAGTTAGCCGGGGCTGGGAGCGTGAAGGCGCAAGGTTTTGCACATATGTGGAAGGTTGGAGATTGGGAGGGCGAGCGGACACGAAGGCAGTAACCGTGGGTGAGGCGGTACTAATCCTTGCGAAAGTAGAGGTGGCGCGAGCAAGTTGCATAGGTCCCTCACTTCGTTCAGGATGACAAGGTTTAATTAAAGGGCTGAAGGGTGATGCTATGAGGACGCTGGTGATTCTCGTATGGGTGCTATCGCTGCCTGCAGTGGTGTGGGGGCAGACGGACTGCGAGGCGGGGAACGGGCTGCTGGATTTTGCTCCGCCGAAGACGGTGAGCGTGGCGGAAGTGATCCAGAAATTTGGGGCGGCGGAAGCGGTTGCGAGGGAGGCGCGGCTGCATTACACCTACAAGCAGGATGTGCTGATGGAGACGTTGGCCGGAAAAGACGTAACGGGGGAGTTTCACGAGGTCACGAATGTTTCCTACGACGAGAAGGGGAAGCGGAAAGAGGTGGTAGGTTTCGCGGCGCAGAATACGCTGCGGGAGATCCAACTCACGCAGGATGACATGGAAGATATTCACACGTTTATGCCGCTGATGTTGAGCAGCGAGGATTTGCCGCAATACAAGCTGACCTACGCGGGGCAGCAGCATGTGGACGATCTGGATACTTACGAGTTTCACGTGGAGCCGAAGAAAGAAGAAAAGGGCAAGCGATATTTTCAGGGGCGGATCTGGGTGGACGCGCAGGATTTTCAGATTGTGAAGGTATGCGGCAAAAGCGGTCCGGAGAAAGTGCAGGTGAAGAAGAAAGATCGGCCGGAGTTGCATCCGACGTTTGTGACGTATCGGCAACTGGTGGATGGGCGTTATTGGTTTCCGGCGTATACACGTTCCGACGACACCCTGAGGTTTAAGACCGGGCCAGTACACGTGCGGGAGATTATTAAATATAGCGGCTACAAGCGGGCGGATGGGCGATGAGGGAGACGAATTTATTCAAGTTGGGAGAGGCTGGAATCGGATAGTAGCGAGATCTTCGGGCGTAACCCAGGCTGGGGAATGTTTTGTGAGTTCATCGGAATTCAGCAGGTTGCAGATTCTTGCAACATTTCGAGGAATGGATAGAGCCGTTCGGCTCTGGACGCGGTTTTACAAAGAGTTTTACAAAGAAAAGACATTGACAGCGGCGAGAGACGCGCTAGAATCATTCGACTACTAAGGAACAATAGTAGCGCTGACACTGCACGATCCACGAGACAAAATCCAAGGAGATCACATGAATTTGCATCCTACAGGCAAGGCTGCGGGAACCTTGCTCCTGTGTGTATTGCCGTATCTGGCTTCCGCCCAGAACGTGCCCGTACAAAGAAATCCAATCGTAACCCATGCCACCCCCGTAACCACCACCCAGGCCCTGCGAGACATGAAGGAAGTTCCGTGGCACAATGCGACCAAAGTGATGCCGGAACATAGACGTTATGGAACAGCACACATCAGCAACCGGCCCGACCCGGTGGCCCAGACTGAAATTCTTCCGAATGTCGGCACGACCAATCTGTTGAATTTTGACGGGATCACGGACGCACAGGGTGGGGGCTTTGTTCCGCCGGACACGAATGCGGCCGTGGGCGCTACACAAGTGGTGGAGACGGTGAATGTGGCCTACGCCGTTTATGACAAGGCGACGGGCACGCAGATCATGGCTCCGAAGAACATCCAGACACTGTACACGCCGTTGGGCGGACAGTGCGCTACCGGCAACTTGAGCGACCCGGTTGCTACTTACGACAAAGCGGCTGGGGTCTGGCTGATCACGATGATCGCGTTCAACAACACCTTCAGCCAGAACAACGCATGCGTGGCGATTTCCACGACCTCGGATGCGACTGGAACCTACCACCTGTATTCCTTCAATTACGCAAAGACCTTGCCCGACTATCCGAAGCTTGGGGTGTGGCCGGATGCGTATTACCTGACCACGGACAGCTTCCCGAGTGGCGGGTTCTTCACTGGCGCGGAAACTTGTGCGTTGGACCGTACGAACATGCTGTTGGGCAATCCCGCGACCTCGGTTTGCTTTCAACGAGGCAGCGGCGACTTTGCGCTATTGCCGGCGGATCTTGACGGCAGCACACCCCCGCCAGCGGGAGCGCCGAACTATGAGATGGAACTGGCAACGTCCACGAAGCTCAATCTCTTCCAGTTCCACGTGGATTTCGCAGTCCCGAGCAACTCCACGTTTACCGGACCAGTGCAACTCACCGTGCCGTCCTACACCGACGCTTGCGCCGCCACTGGCACATGCATTGTGCAGCCATCGCCCGGTGAAAAGCTGGATGCTCTGGGAGACCGGCTGATGTACCGGCTGGCCTACCGAAACTTTGGCACCAACGAATCGCTGGTAGCGACCCACTCCATCAAAGGATCCGGTACGGGCGCAGCGCCGTCGTCGGTGCGCTGGTACGAAATCCGCAGCCCCGGCTCGAGCCCGGTTGTATTCCAAAAGGGCACTGTGGGGGGCGGTACAAGCCCCATTGCACGCTGGATGGGAAGCATCGGTATGGACAAGATGGGCGACATCGCGCTAGGATACAGCAAGTCGAGCAGCACGCTGGATCCCAGTATCGAGTACACTGGCCGTATTCCAACTGATGTTTTAGGGAAGATGGAATCGGCTCACACCGTGAAGACCGGTACGGGAGTACAGACGAACAGCTTCAACCGTTGGGGAGACTACAGCTCGATGCAGATCGACCCGGTGGATGACTGCACATTCTGGTATACACAGGAGTATTACAAGACGACAGGCAGCTTCAACTGGAGCACGCATATGGCGTCGTTCAAGTTTACTAACTGCCACTAGGCGATGTAAGCGTCAACAGCGACTCAACAAGACCGTCCCGGGAAATTCTCGGGACGGTTTTTTGTTGGCGCAAAGCCCGGATGACAATCAGCCATCAGTTCAGATTCAGGCTGCCAGAGGGCGAGGAGATAGGACTCGGTTTCGTCGAGGGCGGCGGTGAAGCGGGCGACGAGATGGCTGACCCCGGCGAAGGAGACGGCGGCCGCGAGTGTCAGAAGGAGAAGCACGACAGGCGCGGAGCGGGGGGACCAATTTGGAGGGCGTCCACGACATATCTCGTATCACGATATCATTTTGGGATCAAGGCGGAGTCAGTGGAAGCACGTACCTCGGGGACTAAAGCCCTCTGATTTCTGGAGCCTTATGAGGCAGGCCTGGAAGGCCTGCTCCACCCACTTGCTGCCCCCAACTGTTCACCCTCCCGTCGACTCCGTCATTCATCGCGGAAATTCGATAATCGGCTGCTTTCAAAACAGCTCACTACCCGAAATTCAGGTCCACGCTTAATGACGCCAATTCAGGTAAGATATTGCGTCCGCTGAGACTTCCAAAGAATGAATCGCGAATATCACAAGGGGTACAGCCAGGAACTGAACCGGGACATGGACTTGCTGGTGTTTGGGCATGCGGGAGCGCCGCTGCTGGTGTTTCCGACTTCCATGGGGAAGTTTTTCGAGTATGAAGACCGGGGGATGATTGGAGTGCTGGCGCCGAAGATCGAGCGCGGCGATCTGCAGGTCTTTTGCCCCGACGGCGTCGATACCGAGAGCTGGTACAACAAGGGCGTGCATCCCAAGGTGCGGGTGCTACGGCATTTGCAATACGAGCGCTACATTCTGCATGAGTTGGTGCCGTTCATCCGATGGAAGAATTCGAAGCCACAACTGGGGGTGACCGGGTGCAGCTTTGGGGCTTATCACGCGGTGAATTTTGCTTTGAAGCATCCCGATGTGGTGACGCATTGCGTGAGCATGAGCGGTGCGTTCGATATCCACCAGTTTCTGGATGGATATTACGATGACGATTGCTACTTCAATTGTCCGCCAGACTATCTGCCGAATCAGAATGATGACTGGTTTTTGAGCCGCTACCGGCAGATGAAGATTGTGCTGGGATCGGCGGACTGGGATATGTGCCTGGACGAGAACGTGAAGCTGTCGGCAATTTTGAATGGCAAAGCGGTGCCGCACTGGCTGGATGTTTACGGGGATAACTCGAAGCATGATTGGCCGTTGTGGCTGAACATGGCGGGGAAGTATTTTTAGGAACAGTGGCCAGTGGTCAGTGGCTAGTGGTCAGTGAGAATGCCTTGCGGCGGCGGTTGAGAGGGCCGGTGTGCAGGGATCCTTCGACTGCGAGATTGCTTCGCTTCGCGAAACAATCACTTCGGTCAGGATGACAAATTTTATTTGGAGATGAATTTGTGAAAAAGATTGGAATACTCTTTGGGATGGAGAATACGTTTCCGCCGGCCGTGGTGGAAAAGATTAATTCCATGAAGGTTGACGACGTGTCGGCGGAGTTTGTGCAGGTGGGCGGGGTGCGGATGGATGAGCCGCAGAAATATGCCGTGATCATTGACCGCATCTCACAGGATATTCCGTTCTATCGGGCCTATTTGAAGAATGCGGCTTTGCACGGGACCATTGTCGTCAACAATCCGTTCTGGTGGACGGCGGACGATAAGTTTTTTAATTATGCGCTGGCGCACAAGCTGGGCGTGGCGATTCCGCCGACCGTGATTCTGCCGCACAACAAACATCCGGAGGGCACGACCGATCGGTCGATGCGAAATTTGATCTATCCGCTGAACTGGCAGGAGTTGTTTGATTACGTCGGCTTCCCTGCTTTCCTGAAGCCTTATTCCGGCGGCGGATGGAAGCATGTGTATCATGTGCATTCGCCGGAGGAATTTTTCCAGCATTACAACCAGACGGGCGATCTGTGCATGACGCTGCAACACGGTGTGGTGTTTGAGGAGTATTACCGGTGCTACGTGGTGGGGCAAGAAAAAGTGCACATTATGAAGTACGATCCACGTGCGCCGCATCATGAGCGGTATGTGAAGGGGAATCCTCCGCCGTCATCGGCGGCGCTGAAGGAGCGCATCGAAAAAGATGCACTGACTTTGTGCCGCGTGCTGGGGTATGACTTGAACACGGTGGAGTTTGCGGTGGAGGGTGGAGTGCCGTATGCGATTGATTTCTTGAATCCGGCGCCGGACGCGGAGATTAGCTCCGTCGGGCAGGAGAATTTTGACTGGATTGTGAATGCGGTGGCGGAGATAGCGGTGAAGATGGCGGTGACGGGAGAAGATCCGGCGCGGGAGTTGCGGTGGGCTAGTTTTCTGCAGGGTTCGCCGGCGAAGAAAACTCGCAAGCCGGAACCGGGGTGGGTGGCGGAGCGGAAGCGGGGGAAGGTGGCGAAATAGAGGCAGCCCAGCTTCGCTCGGCGGACAGCCGAGGGCGGCTGTCCCTACATAAAATGCAGAGTCTCCCCACATCAATTTCCATATGAAGAAGACCTCCAGAAGGGTGTTTCTGCGATGAGAGGCAAAATTGCTCCGAAGACTGTGGATGAGTACCTCGCGAATACTCCGGAGCCTGCTCAGAGCACGTTGCAGCACATTCGCGCGGTGATTCGGTCGGTGGTGCCGGCCGAGACAACCGAGGTCATCAGCTACGGGATTCCGATGTTTAAGTACAGAGGAATGCTGGTGGGGTATGCGGCGTTCAAGAACCATTGCAGCTTGTTTCCCACGGGGTCTGGCGTACTCGACCGGTTCGAGAAGGAACTGAGGGGCTACCGGACTTCAAAAGGGACCATTCAGTTCCCTTCCGATAAACCTTTGGCGGACGCACTAGTGAAGAAGATTGTGAAGGCGCGGGTCAAGGAAAACAAGGAATGGGACTGAGTTTATCGGGCGGAGTTATTCTGGGGCATTGATATACTTGTAGGGCTCGGCTCTGGCCCGTGCTTTTCACGTAGAGCCGAAACCATGGGCACCGAGCGGGAGCAGTAGCGCTGCCGGCGACAGCAGGTTCCTCGCTTCGCTCGGAATGACAACCCTAGAGTTTTTGTGACGCAATGAAACCTACTTTCACGATCGGGATTGAAGAGGAATATCAGACGGTGGATCCGGAGACGCGGGATCTGCGGTCGCATATTCAGGCGGAGATCCTTGAGAAGGGCCGGTTGATTTTACAAGAGCGTGTGAAAGCCGAGATGCACCAGTCGGTAGTTGAGGTGGGGACTGGGGTTTGCAAGAACATTAAGGAAGCCAAGGCGGAAGTGAAGATGCTGCGGCGGGATATTATCCGGCTGGCCCGGGAGAATGGGCTGAAGCTGGCGTCGGTGGCGACGCATCCGTTTGCAGACTGGCGGGTGCAGGAGATTCATCCCGACGAGCGCTACAAGAACATTGTCGAGGACATGCAGCTGGTGGCGCGGGCGAATCTGATTTTTGGGCTACATGTGCACATTGGGATCGAGGATCGAGAGACAGCGATCCACATGATGAATCATGCGCGGTATTTTCTGCCGCATCTGCTGGCGCTGTCTACGAATTCGCCTTTTTGGCTGGGGATGAATACGGGGCTGAAGTCGTACCGGTGCAAAGTGTTTGACAAGTTTCCGCGAACCAATATTCCGGATTACTTTCCCAGCTGGGGCGAGTACGAGAACTTCATCAAGCTCCTGATCAAAACCAAGTGCATCGATAACGCAAAGAAAATTTGGTGGGACATTCGGCCGCATCCGTTCTTTAATACGATTGAGTTCCGGGTGTGTGATATTCCAATGCGCGCGGATGAAACCATCGCGCTGGCGGCCTTGATTCAGGCCACGGTGGCGAAACTGTACAAGCTGCATACCGCGAATCAAGGATTTCGCTTGTACCGGCGGGCGCTGCTGATGGAAAACAAGTGGCGGGCGGCGCGCTACGGGATGAGCGGGAAGCTGATTGATTTCGGAAAGCAGACGGAAGTGCCGGCGAAGGACTTGATCCTGGAATATCTGGAATTTGTCGACGATGTAGTCGATGAACTGGATTCGCGCGATGAGTTGAACTATATCCACACCATGCTTGAAACCGGGAGTGGAGCGGACCGGCAGTTGCAGGTTTACAAGGAGACTGGAGACTTGAAGAAAGTGGTCGATTACATCATTGAGGAGACGGAAGCGGGGCTGGCTGAAAACGAGCCGGCGTCCGTGAGAAAAGTAGGATGAATATTACCGGAAACGAAGTCAAAGACCCCACCCCTTCGGCAAGCGCAGGGCAGGCTCTCTCGCACAAAACACGAGAAGGGTGGGGCACCCGCTCGAATCACGTTTCTTTTGATCCTGAATTCACGCTGGGGGCGCGCAATGCGGTGAACGTTTGCTTGCGGGTGCAACCTAGCGAGAAGGTTTGCGTGATCACGGATGAGGCCACGATTGAGATTGCCGCCGCGATTGTTGCGGAACTCGAAAACATAGGTGCGCCTTACCGGGCGTGGGTTTTGGAGGATTTGGCGGAGCGTCCACTGAAGGATTTGCCGGCGGAGATCGTGGCGGATTTGGAGAGCAGCCAGGTTTCGATCTTTGCGGTGCAGGCGCAGAGGAACGAGCTGCGGTCGCGCATGCAGATGACGGATGTGGTGAACCGGAAAAAGATCCGGCATGCACACATGGTGAACATCAACCGGCAGATCATGCTGGAAGGAATGCGGGCAGATTTTCAGAAAGTCGACCGGCTTAGCGCAAAGGTGGTGGCGATGGTGCGCAAGGCCAGGCGGGTACGGGCGAAGACGGATGCAGGAACCGATCTGACGGCGGAGTTGAATCCGAATTACCGCTGGCTGAAGACGAGCGGGATTATCACTCCGGAAAAGTGGGGGAACCTGCCGGGCGGAGAAATCTTCACGACGCCGGGCGAGGTGAATGGAACGTTCGTGATCGACGGCGTGGTTGGGGATTATCTGTGTGCGAAGTTCGGCAACCTGCGGGAAACTCCCCTGACCATTCACATGAAGGGGAACCGGCTCACGGAGGCGCACTCGGAGAATCACGAACTGGAAGACGACTTCTGGAAATATACGCACACGGATGAGAACAGCGACCGGGTGGGTGAGTTTGCCATCGGGACGAACATTGATTTGAAGGAAGTGATCGGACAGATTCTGCAGGATGAAAAATATCCCGGCGTGCATATTGCGTTTGGGAATCCGTATGGCGCGCATACCGGCGCCGAGTGGGATTCGTCGACCCACATCGATGTGGTGGGGCGGAAGTTTAACATCTGGGTGGATGACGAGCAGATCATGCAGGATGGGAAGTTTTTGGTGGAGGCGTAGGAGGCGAGAGTTCGCGAAGAGAACGCCTTGCTACTCCGGCGCAGATTGAAAGTGATAGGGGTCCTTCGACTCCGCAAGACGCCCACTTCGTGGGCATCTTGTGTCAAGTCCCACGACATGCTTTACAGTTTGTCCCGGGACATCCTTTACGCTTTTTGCTTATGTTTCGGAGTTGGGAAGCCAGCGCGCGACCGCGGTCGCGCGCTGGCTTCCCAACTCCAGTTCACG
>Ga0210405_10000547_pt1 | contig 49378 bp, 40 predicted proteins | sample IncBWH11MmetaG_FD_155492 | JGI IMG/M metagenome (GOLD analysis project Ga0210405, IMG submission 155492) | Forest soil microbial communities from Barre Woods Harvard Forest LTER site, Petersham, Massachusetts, United States - Inc-BW-H-11-M | ecosystem: Environmental > Terrestrial > Soil >...
CGAAGCTCTCGGCCTCGAACGCGAACTCCAGCAACTCCTCTTCACCAGCGAAGACGCCAGGGAGGGTCTTGCCGCTTACGTCGAAAAGCGTGCCGCCAATTTCAAAGGGAAGTAAACTCGACGTAAACTCATAGGGCATCCAGGAAAGTGCCACTCGAATGAAAACCCTCCCAGACTATCTACGCAAAGGAATGAAGCTCGTGATTGTGGGTTGCAACCCGACGGAGTCTTCCGTTCGCGCCGGCCATTACTACGCCGGCCGTGGCAATCCCTTCTGGCCTTTGCTCTACGACGGCGGCGTGGTCCCCGAACCGTTCGACTACCCGGACGATCGCCGTATCATCGAATTCGGCATCGGTCTGACCGATCTTGTCAAACGGCCCACCAAAACCATCGAGGAACTGAAGCGCGAGGATTTTGCCGAAGGCCGCTTCGTCCTTTCCCGTAAGCTCGAGGAATACCTGCCTCGCGTAATCGCCTTCAACGGGAAGCTCCCCTTCGAACAGTTCGCTCAACGCAAATGCAATTACGGCATCCAGAAAGAACTTCTCTATGGCGCGCATGTGTACGTGCTGCCAACAACCATCGGAGCGACGGCACGCGGCAACAGCGACCGCCTGAAACATTTTCGCAAGCTCGCCGATCTTGTGAAGCGCACCGAGACGTCACGCGATACGCCGGCCCGCTAAGCGGGGCCGCGCGAAACGGAGGTACCATGAGTCAAGCTCCACAAACCGCTCCCCATTCTCCCGTCCTTCAGGAGGCCCGCCACGGTTCCGTCATCACACTGGTGATGAATCGGCCGGATCGCCTCAACGCGCTCAATAATGAATTAACCGCCGCTCTCAACGAAGCCCTCATCCGCGTGGCCAGTGATTCTTCCATCAACGTCGTTGTGCTCACCGGCGCCGGCCGCGCATTTTGTGCCGGCGGCGATTTGGGAGCTATCGGCAAGGGCCGCGAGCGCGGCGATTCCACCGAACTCGGTCCCATCCTCCGCTCGGGCATGCAAGCCGTCTTGAATATTCGCACCATGCCACAGCCCGTGATCGCCGCCGTCAACGGCCCCGCCGCTGGCGCCGGGATGAACTTGGCTCTCGCCTGCGACATCCGCCTCGCCGTGGACGGCTCTGCCTTCGGTCAGAATTTCGCCAAAGTCGGCCTGTTCCCCGATTACGGCGGCACCTATTTTCTTCCCCAACTCGTCGGACCTTCCGTGGCCGCCGAGATGTTCTACCTCGGCGAAATGATTGACGCGCAAACCGCCCATCGCCTCGGCATCCTCAACCATCTTTTTCCGGCCGACCAGTTTGAAGCCTCCGTCGCCGCCTTCGCCAAAAAAATCGCCGAAGGCCCGCAGCTCGCCATTCGTGCAGTGAAGCAAGCCATCTTCGGCCGAGAAAAAGACGCGCTCATGGAAGCGCTCGAGCGCGAAGTCCAGGCCCAGCTAAAATGTTTCCATTCGCACGATTGCCTCGAAGGCATTCGCGCCTTCATGGAAAAGCGCCAGCCCAAGTTTCAAGGAAGTTAATTTTTCCGCGCCCAGGATTTTGATCAAAGGAGACTTCTCTCATGCCAGCAACACGTCTTTCCACTTTCGATGACTGGGTTGACCTCTTCCGTGTCTGGCAAAAAGACATCGGCGTCGACTACCCCGAAATCACCGACTACAAATTTGAAGCCAAGTTTGGCCCCACCCGCTCCAACGAAATCGAATTCGGCGCCTACAAGGGCCGCCCCAAGTGGGAAAAAGTCGTTAGCATCCCCGACCAACGCATGCGCGACGCCCTGCTCAACCTCATCGTCTACCAGGGCGACACCGAATTCGCCTCCGTCGAACAGCAGCGCCGCCTCTTCGAAACCTCGCCCAGCGAACACGACCGCCAGTCGCTCTGCCGCGTCGTCACCGAAGAAATGCGCCACGGCTGGCAGATGTGCCACCTGCTGATGAACCACTTCGGCTATAGCGGCCGCGTCGAAGCCCAGAAAATGCTCGAGCGCCGGGCTTTCGATCAGAAGCGTCTCCTCGGTGCCTTCAATCAGGACGTCAACAATTGGCTCGACTTCTTCGTCTATACCGATTTCGTCGACCGCGACGGCAAATACCAGCTCACGATGCTCAGCTATTCCGGCTTCGCCCCGCTCGCGCAATCCATGATTCCCATGCTCAAGGAGGAATCTTTCCACCTCGGCACCGGCCAGGATGGCATCAAGCGCATCGTCAAAGCCGGCGTTGTTCCCACGCAGGTCATTCAGAAATACATCAACAAGTGGATTCCCGTCAGCCTGGACCTCTTCGGCGTCGATCGCTCCAGCTCCGCCCACTGGTTTTACGTCTGGGGCCTCAAAGCCCGCTACGACGAACCCACCGCCAAAGCCGCCGTCAACCTCGAACGCATGAACGAACACAGCCGCGAACTCTACTACCAGGAATGCATCAAGCTCGTCGAAATGATCAACAAAAACGTCCCCGCCGGCCAGCCGCAACTCTACGTTCCCGATTTCAAGTTCAACCGCTTCATCGGCGAACACGCCCGCAAACCCTACAGCGTCCACGGCGAACTGTTGTCAGACGAAAAATACGCGGAGCACCTCAAGGAAATGCTCCCCCAACCTGAAGACCTGCAACTCGTCAGCGAAATTCAGTCCGTCGAAAAACAATGGATCTCCCCCAAAGGCTCGATCCAGTAATCAGGTACAATTTTGAGTGCGGAAGCGCAGCTTCCGCTTTTACGGACTAAACCCAGTGAGTAAACCCTCGGGACACTGAGGAACTGTCAGTGCCGCGCCCCAATCAAGGCAAGGTCGTCGGCTTTTTGAGGAATCAAATGAACGATCTCGAAATCACCGCAGTCGAACTGAAGCAACGCCTCGACAACGGCGAAAAACTCCTCCTCGTCGACGTCCGCGAACCCTGGGAAAACGCTCAATGCCGCATCGAAGGCGCCGTCCTCATCCCCATGGGCTCCATTCCCGCAAACATCCAAAAACTCGACACCGACGACCCAGTCATCTGCTATTGCCACCACGGCATGCGCAGCCTCGACGTAGTCAACTGGCTCCGCCAGCAAGGCATCTCCACCGCCCAGTCCCTAGCCGGCGGCATCGACCGCTGGTCCCTCGAAATCGATCCCCGCGTCCCGCGTTACTAATCGCCATGCCCACCAAACTCATCTTCTACCAAAAACCCACTTGAACCACCTGCCGCAAAGCAAGAGGTCTCTTGCTCGATCTCAATCTCGATTTCGACTCCCGCGATCTCGACAAACAACCGCTCTCCGAATCCGAACTCGACAAGCTAATAGCCAACCGCGACTACAAGCAATTCCTCAACACCCGCAACGATCTCTACCGCGAACGCAACATGGCGGAAAAGCCTCCAACTCGTCCCGAAGCCATCAAACTAATGTCTCAAACTCCTAATCTAATCCGCCGCCCATTGCTAGTCCGCGGCTCCCAAATTATCATCGGCTTCGACGAAGCCGCCTACCGCATCTTGGCATTGCGCGCCAAGCCGTAACCAACTGCGTCGTTGTTGATCCCGTTCGGTGCGGCGGACGGGCGGCTCTTCGATACAATCTCTCCCATGCAAATCAAAACCATCGCCATCATCGGCGCCGGCACCATGGGCCGCGGCATCGCCTACGCCTCCGCCCTCGGCGGGTACACCACCGTCCTCGAGGACGTCTCCGACTCCATGCTCGCCAATGCCACCGCCTGGATCCGCGAATCTTTCGACGAAGGCGTCCAACGCGGCAAACTGGACGCCACCGCCCGCGACGCTGCCCTCGCCCGCATCACCACCTCCCAAGTCGTCGACGAAGCCATCCGCGACGCCGAACTCATCATCGAAGCCGTCCCCGAAGAGCTCGAAATGAAGCTCGAACTCTTCACCATCTTCGACAAATTCGCCAAGCCCAACGCCATCTTCGCCAGCAACACTTCCTCGCTCTCCATCAGTGATTTCAGCGACATCGTCCTTCACCGCGATCGCTGTATCGGCATGCACTTTTTCAACCCTGTGCCCGAAATGAAGCTAGTCGAAATCATCCGCACACCATACACCTCCGACGAAACCGTCGCCGCGTGCATCGCGGTCGCCACGCGCATGGGGAAAGAAACCGTCATCGTCAACGAAGCTCCCGGCTTCAACTACTCCAACCAAAAAGAGTAATCGTCTCCCACTGCCCGCACACCCAGAACTGTCATCCCGAACCAGCGTCGTTTGCGGGTGAGGGATCTGCTTTTCTCTTCTCAGCGTCCTCTCCGCGCCGACCTCAGCGAACTCCGCGTTAAGTCCCCCTCTTCTCTTCTCCTCCCGCTACCCCCAAATGTCTTAAACTACCAACATGACCGCGCTAACCGACCGCATCCAAATCCAGCAAGGCGACCTCACCGAAATGGACGTTGACGCGATCGTCAACGCCGCCAACAACGACCTCATCCTCGGCGCGGGCGTAGCCGGCGCCATAGCCCGAAAAGGCGGCGAAGCCATCCAGCGCGAATGCGACGAAATCGGCAGCATCCCCGTCGGCTATGCCGCCATCACCGGCGGCGGCAAGCTCAAAGCTCGCCACGTCATCCACGCTGCCAGCATGAGCCTCGGTGGCATGCGCACCACTGCCAAAGCTCTCCGCACCTCCACAGCCCACGCCCTCCGCCTCGCCGCCGAACGCAACCTAAAATCCATCGCCTTTCCCGCCGTAGGCATCGGCGTCTCCGGCTTTCCGATGAATGAATGCGCTCAAATTATGCTCGCCGAAGCCCTCCAGCACCTGAAAGGCGAAACCTCCATCGAAACCATCCACTTCGTCCTCTTCGACGCACGCTCCCGCAACATCTTCCAATCCGCCTGGCAAACTCTGCAAAAAGAAAACTCCACCGGAGCCGCTTCCGCGTGACCCCGCTCGCCGCCCTTCTCGCCGAACGCATCCGCCGCTTCGGCCCCATCACCTTTGCCGAATACATGCGCGAATGCCTCTATCATCCCGTCCACGGCTACTATTCGCGGCCCGAAGCCCGCCGCTTCAGCGACTACTACACAAGCGTCGACGTCCATCCCATCTTCGGACGTCTCCTCGCTCGCCAGTTTGCCGAAATGTGGCAGCAACTCGATCGCCCCGGCGAATTTCTTCTCGTAGAAGCCGCCGCGGGAACCGGCCGCCTAGCCGGCCACATCCTAGAATTCGCGCAATCCCAACTCCCCGATTTTTTCACCGCCATCAACTACGTCGCCGTCGAGCGTTCTCCCGCCCGGTGCGACCAAATAGCCCACCGTCTGTCGCATTACATTCGAAAAGGGAAGTGCCGCCCCTCCATCGAAATCCCCGCGCGCATCCCCGTCGGGTGTGTCTTCTCCAATGAACTCCTCGATTCCCTGCCGGTCCACCGCGTCCTGCAGCAGCGCGGCTCCCTGAAAGAAATCTTCGTCACCACCGACGGAAAAGTCTTCTCCGAAATCCCTCATCCGCTCTCAACGTGCGCCATCACCGACTATTTCGCAGCCCAGCAAATCACTCTCGAAGAAGGCCAGCTCGCCGAAGCCGGTCTCGAAGCCTGCGACTGGATCACTGAAATCGCCCGCCGTCTCGACCGCGGCTTCGTTCTCACCATCGACTACGGCCACGAAGCCGCCGATCTCTTCGACACCCACCACCAGTCCGGCACCGTCCTCAGCTATGCGAAGCACCAGGCCTCCAACAATCTCTATGCCACTCCTGGCGAACAGGACCTCACAGCCCACGTCAATTTCACAGCGCTCCGCCAATGGGGCGCGCGCCACGGCCTCGAAACTCTAGGCCTCCTCACGCAAACCGCCTTCCTGCTCGCACTAGGAGAGGGAAATGACTTCGCCGACCTCTACGACAACGGCATGGACGAATCCGCTCGCCTCCGCGCCCGACTCCAACTAAAAACCCTAATCTACCCCGAAGGCCTCGGCGAACGCTTCCAAGTCCTCCTCCAGCAAAAAGGCGTCCCCCAAGCCCACCTAACCGCCCTCAACCCACTCTGACCGCGCAATTTGTGCACCACGAGACAAAGTCGAGCGCCGGAGGTGCGGCACGTCTGGCCCCCCAGCCTAATTCAAGCTTCCAATATTTGATCTCTTCGTGCGAATGGACATCGCACGCCAATCGAACTGCCGCTCTCAAGCATTTTCCTACGGATTCGGCCTCTTCAACGTAGGCTTCTCCCCCGAAGCCGGCGCGGGCACATCCGCCTGCTTCCCCTTCGCAGGCGCCGCCACAGGCGTAGCCGCATCCGAAGGCGACGGCGTAGGCATCCCGCTCTCCGTGTAAGGCTTCTTGACCAGCGCCTCCACCACATCCTGTGCCCCACCGGTGTTGTCATTCGTCTGCCGCGCCTTGTTGTACTCATTCAGCGCCCGTTCTCTCTGTCCCAAAATATCGAAAATCTTCCCCAAATAAAGATGGCTCCAGACCTCCGTCCACTTCTCCGACGCCTCCGGCACCGTCGCCAGCGCCTCGCGAAACGCATTCGCCGACGCCTGATAATTCTTCTGATAGAAAAACGCTTCGCCCATCCGGAAATTGGCCAGCGACCGGCTCGGCTGAATGCTAAGCGCCCGCTGGTACTGTTGCACCGCATCATAATATTTGCCGACCTCGGCCAATTCTTCGCCGCGCGCAATCGCCGCCCGCGCCCGCAAATTCGGCGTGCTCTTCAAAATAAGATTGTTCGGATCAATCCGGATCCCGCCCGCCTTCGGCCGCCCAAACGTCTCCTCGGTAAACTGCGTCTCCAGCCCGGTAACATAAATCAATTTCATCTCCGGGTTTCCTTCGGTATCCACTCGCAGCTGCACCGGCATGCTGAACGTATCCAGGGGCTGCTTGATTTTTCCCACAATCCGGAATCCCTTGCGCGTCCGGTAAACCACGTCCTCCAGCGAAAATTCCGGCACGCCCGTCGAGTTCAGCCATTGCGCAAAATATCCCTGCAAGTTCGGCGCTTCCTGCCCCGGCTTCACCCCGGCATTCGCCGTTGCAATCGCCATGTTTTCGAAATCAATCATCCTCGCCGTCTTGCCCTGATACTTCGCATAAAATCCGTGCAGCAACGACTTGAACGCCAGATCCCCCATCTGCCCGCGCAGCATGTGAAACAGCATCGCGCCCTTGTTCATCACCACCGAACGATACTCGCTCGAGTACGGCGCCAGCCGCGCCGACTGCGCCACCGGCGCCGAGTTCTCATACATCAGCGCGCCCACCGCAAATTCGTCCAGCGCCCGCAGCCCCGCCTCTTTCCCGAAATTCTGCTCTGCATACAACTCTTCCGAATACCGCGCCAGCCCGTCGCTGATCCACACGTCACTGGTGCTAGCCGGCAAAACCTGGTTGCCCCACCACTGCGTCGCCACCAGCCGGCTCAGCGTCCGGTCGCTATATTTAGGATCCCACAGCCGGTGGCTCAGCATCACCACGCCCGGGCCCGAAAAATCGCGCAGGGTTCCGTCCGGCATCTCGATCACGGTCATGTCCGGTTCCGGCAGCGCCCCGAACATATCCGAAAAAAGAACCACCTGGTGCGCCACAATATTCGCGAATTCCTGCACCTTTGCCGAATCCGCCCGCGGCGCGTACACCGCCACGCTAATGCCTTCCGCCTGCTTCGGGCTCAACTGCAGCGGCCCTGCCACGAACGATCCATTCGGCTCACGCCGTTCGCAGTGAAACGTGTACATCAATCGTTTGCCCTCGGCCGCCGATCGCGGAGCCAAAGGCTGCGCCGCCTCCGCTTTTCCCGTTCCCGCCACCGCCATCGTGTCCGGCACATTCAGTTTGAATGTACCCGTGAACCGGTTCGCCGGAAAATTCGTCAGCGGAAACCACCGCGCCGGCAGCAGCAAATACGCCCAATCCTTCCCGATCGATGCCACCCTCACGTTCGGCACCGGACTGTTCTCTTCATTCGCCAGCAGCCCGCCGTACGCAAACGTCAGCGAAATCGTTTTCCCCGTCGCCACCGGCGTCGGCAAGGTCACCGACAGATACATCGGATTTTCCGGTTCCCTCTGAAAAGACAACGCCTTCCCATCCGGCCCCTTCACTTCGCGCACTTCCAGGTTTTCGTGCAGCTCCACGCGCACAATCTGCGAAACGTCCAGCGCGCGAAACTCCACCTTCACAATCGAATTGATCGTTTGCCCGGCTGTGTCGAGATAAGCGGAAAGTTCGTAATTCTCAGCGAGAAAATTTGGGCCGCGCGATTCCTGCGCCGCCAACGGAGAACTGAAGATCGCAAGAAGAAATGCCAAACCCAGCCAACACGCACCCCTGACATTTTCCCGCCGCCTCATCGAGTTCCTTTCCGTTCTTGCACCTAGGGACGATGGATTGATGTATATAGGATAACAATCCCCTAGAAAGCGTTGCCAGCCTTCCCCTGTAACAAACTTGCAATTTCATCCGCCGCGCGCTCCACCGCCCCCGGTGGTCCTAGCCGCTTCCGAACCTCTTCCAGCCCCCGCCGCTGCGCCTCCCGCGCATTCGGTTCCTGCAGCAGCTGCAGTGTTTCCTGCGCCACGCGCTCCGGCGTAAACTCGTCCTGGACCAGTTCCGGCACCACTCTCTTCTCGGCGATCAGGTTCACCATCGCGAAATACGGCGTCCGCACCAGCGGCTTGGCCAGCGCCGCCGTCAACGGCGATACCCGGTAAATCACCACCATCGGCACATTCAGCAGCGCCGTCTCCACCGTTGCCGTCCCGCTCGAAACAATCGCCGCATTCGCCGCCCCCAGCGCGTTGTACGTCTCTCCCTCCACCACGCGCACCACCATCCCCGTCGGCCAACCCGCCTTCAATCGCTCCACGTCCTGCGCGTGCGCCGCGGCAATCACAAACTGCGTCGGCACTCTTCCGTTAATCTGCGCACAAGCCTCTCGCAACACCGGCAAATGGTGCGCCAATTCTGCCCGGCGGCTCCCCGGCAGAAGCGTTACGATCGACCGGCTAGGATCTAGATTCTGCTCCTCGCAAAACTGCTTCCGGTCCTTCGTCGTCTGCACCGTCCCTACCAGTGGATGCCCGATAAATTTCGTCGGCACACTCGCATCCGAGAAAAATTTCTCCTCAAAGGGAAAAATGCATAGCGCCTTCGCAAACCGCCGCCGCACCAGGTTTGCGCGCCACGGCCGCCAAGCCCAGAATTGCGGGCAAATATAATAAACGTTTCGAATCCCCTTTGCTTTCAGCTTCCGCGCCAGCCGCAAATGAAACCCCGGAAAATCCGTCAGGATCGCCAGCGCCGGCCGCCGCTTCTCCGCCTCCGTCACCAACCGCTCCATCGCCTGCAGCAGCGATGGCAGATGCTTCACAATCTCCGTAATCCCCACCACCGCCACTTCCGAATAATCCGTGACAATCTCCACGCCCGCCGCCCGCATCTGCGGCCCGCCCATCCCAAACAATTCTACGTCCAGCCGCTCTTTCAACGCCGCTGCCAGACGCGCAGCATACATATCGCCGGAAGCCTCTCCGGCCGAAAGCAGTAATGGAATGGAAGGCATTAGCCTGAATATCTCACAAGTGCACGGCGACCACTCGCATTTCGCTCCGCGGCCTCATCAATGTGGCACAGGCACTCCTGTTTACCCTGAGCTTCGAAGGGCCTGTGCTCTTGCTTTTAGTTTGGAAAACTCCACTCAATCACTAGCGGGCGTAGGCGCCGGAAGCACCGCCGTCGCTCCCGCAACACCGTTAGTATCGTGCAGTTCCTGTTCCTTGTACTGCAGCTGGTACAACCGGTAATAAATCCCGCGCAAGGCCAGCAACTCCTGATGCGCACCCTCTTCGCGCAACCGGCCTTTATGAAACACCAGTATCCGGTCTGCGTGCTGAATCGTGCTCAACCGGTGCGCAATCACCAGCGCCGTTCGCCCGCTCAGCAGCCGGTCCAGCGCTTCGCGGATCAACAACTCTGTCTTCGTGTCCACGCTCGAAGTCGCTTCATCCAAAATCAAAAACCGCGGATTGTGCGCCAGCGCCCGCGCAAAACTGATCAGTTGCCGCTGCCCAACCGACAGCGTCGACCCGCGCTCATTCACTTCCGTTTCCACGCCCTGCGGCAGCGAACGGATAAAATCGCCCAGCCCGATTTCCTCCAGCGCCTGCTCCGCCTGCTTCCGCGTGATTCCGGGGGTGCCCAGCCGGACGTTCGACTCAATCGTTCCCGTGAACAAAAATGGATCCTGCAGCACAATCCCGAACTGTTGCCGCAATTCCTGCAAATCCAGCAGCCGGATGTCCACGCCATCCAGCAAAATCTGCCCGCGCTGAATATCATAAAAACGCAATAGCAGCGAAATCAGCGTCGTCTTGCCCGCTCCTGTATGGCCCACAATCGCAAACGTCTGGCCCGATTGCATCAGGAACGACACATCCCGCAACACCCAATCCTCATCCGCGGGCTGCTCCACATTCCTGTAGCTGAACCAAACGTTCCGAAACTCAATCTCCCCGCGCGGCGAGGTGATGCGCTTCGCGTCCGCCCGCGACTCAATCGTAATCGGCTCGTCCAGCAGCTTGAAAATCCTCTCTGAAGCCGCCATCGCCGACTGCAAAATATTGAATTTCTCGCTCAAATCCTGAATCGGCCGGAAAAAGCGCTGCGCAAACATCGTGAATGCAATCAACGTCCCGATTTTCAGGGATCCGCCCAGCACGCGGTTTCCACCCGCCCAATAAATCAACGCAATGGTCGAAAAGCTTAGAAACTCCACCGCCGGATAGAACACCGCGTAGGCCAGAATGGCGTCCCGCCACGCCAGCATGTTGTCCTTGTTCCGCTTTGCGAATTCTTCCCGCGCTTTTCGTTCGCGGTTAAACAACTGCACCACCGCCATCCCGGAAATATATTCCTGCAAAAACGAATTGATCCGCGCAATCGCCGTGCGAATCTTCCGGTTCGCATCGCGCACGTATTTGCGGAAAATCAGCGTCACCACCAGAATTCCCGGCAGCACAGCCAGCGTAGCCAGCGCCAGCCTCGCGTCGATCCAGAACAGCAACCCCGCCATCACCGCCAGCAGGAAAAAGTCGTTGATCATGGTCACGACGCCGGCGGCAAACAAATCGTTCAGCGCATCCACATCTGTCGTTACGCGCGTCATCAGCCGGCCCACCGGGTTCCGGTCGAAATACGCCATCGACAGCCGCTGCAGCCGCCCGAATATCTCCGTCCGCATGTCGTACATCGTCTGCTGCCCCACGCGCTGCATGATCCGGATCTGGATGTACTGCGCCAGGAAGTCAAAAATCAGCACGCCAAGATACGCCAGGCTGATCAGCAACACTCCGTTCCACGCCCTGGCCATCGGCAGGCTACCTTCAAAGCCGGGAACCAGGTAATCGTCAATCGTCTTTCGGAAAAGAAGCGGCGGCGCCAGCTCCAGCGGCGTCACGATCGCCACCAGCGCCAGCGCGATGATCACACGCCACCGGTACGGCCGCATGTAGTCCAGCAAGCGCTTCATCAGGCGCGAGTCGTACGCCTTGCCTAGCGCCTCTTCTTCGTGAATATTGCTCATGCCCGTTCGAGCTCTTCTTCCAGCAACTGCTTCTGATAAAGATCCGCGTAGTATCCGCCGCGCGCCATTAATTCCTCGTGCGTGCCGCGCTCCACGATTCCGCCGTCCTTAATCACCACAATCTGGTCAGCGTCCCGCACGGTGGAAGTCCGGTGCGCGATCAAAATCGTTGTCCGCCCGCGCATCACGCCCCGCAGTTGCCCCAGAATCTTTTCTTCGGTCTGCGTGTCCACCGCGGAAAGGGAATCGTCCAGAATCAGAATCCGTGGATCGCGAATCACCGCCCGCGCAATCGCCGTCCGCTGTTTCTGCCCGCCGGACAGCGTGGTTCCTCGCTCGCCCACCATCGTCTGATACTGCCCCGCAAAGTCCTGTACTTCGCCGTCCAGGCTGGCGATTACCGCGGCCTCGCGTACTTGTTGGTGCTCAAATTTGTCCAATCCGAACGCAATATTTTCGCCAACGCTTTCGCTGAAGAGATACGTATCCTGCGGCACATAACCAATCGCCCGCCGCAAAGTTTCCACCGGCCACTCTCGTATCGGCCGCCCATCGATCAGGATCGTTCCTTCCGGCGCGTCCCACAGCCGCGCAATCAGCGCCGCCAGCGTGGTTTTCCCGCTACCAGTCGGCCCGATGATGGCCAGTGTTGATCCCGCCGGAATCGCCAAGTCGATATTCTTAAGCACCGCTTTCGCTTCACGGCCGTGTCCATTCGCGCCATTCTTTCCCAGATTCATGTCCGCGGTCGGATACGTAAAATTCAGATTCCGGAATTCAATCGTTCCTTCAACGCGGGTCTCCGGGCTGATCTTTGCCGCACGGTCATCAATCTGCGGCTTCGCCGTCAGAATGTAGTTCAGCCGCCCCATCGACGCGGCGCCGCGCTGAAATATATTCGTCACCCACCCCAGCGCAATCATCGGCCACACCAGCAGTCCAAGATACGTATTGAACGTGATCAGCGCGCCCAGCGACATCTGTCCGTGCAGATACCGGTAGCCGCCCTGCCACAACACGATCAGAAACGTCGTCCCGATGAGTGCCGTCAACGATGGCATGAACATGCTCCACGTCTTGATCAACTGCATGTTCTTCGCCACGTACTCGCGGTTCGGCTCGTCGAATCCGCGAACCTCCGCCTCTTCCTGCGCGTAAGCGCGAATCACGCGCACGCCCGAGAGATTCTCCTGCACCTTTGCCGACAACGTCGCCAGCGATGCCTGAATCTTTTCGTACAGCTCGTGGATTACTTTTCCGAAATGCCGCACCGCAAACGCCACCACCGGCACCGGCAGCAGCACCCACAGCGTCAAGGAAGGGGAGATGATCGTTAGAATGAAGATGGAAAGAACCATCGTAATGACCGTGGTTCCCGTATACATGATCCCCGGGCCCAGCACCATGCGCACCGCGTTCAAGTCGTTCGTCGCGCGCGACATCAGCTCACCCGTCCGGTTGCGCACGTAGAACTCGGGCTCCATCACCAGCAGCCGGTCCAGCAGGTCGCTCCGAATGTCGAACTCAATGTCGCGCGAAACTCCGATCAGCACCCAGCGCGTCAGGAACGACAGCAGCCCTTTCAGCCCGATGCACACCACAATGACCAGGCAATAGAAACTCAGCGTTCCGCGGCTACTTGGTTGATAATGCGGAATCAGGCTGCTCAGCCGATTCAGCGCTCCAAGGTCCGTCGCCCCGTGCGCCACCTGCTCAAACGGACGCGCACTCCCGGCAACGGTGTCCGTAATGATGCCCGTGGCCAGCGGCACAATCACGCCGATCAGCCCCATGATCGCCAGCGCCACCATTCCCAGCGCAATCGCTCCCGTATACCTCCCCAAATATGGCCACAACCCGCGCAGATTCTCCCAGGTGGACACCCCCGGCTTTCTCGGCCCGCCCGCGCGCAACACTGCCGCCGATGTACTCATCGCAGCGTCGACCTCGGGTTTTCCAGTGAAGGCGCTTCGCCCAGGAAATGTTGGTAGGAAAGATCCATCGATTGATATCGCTTCGTTGCCGGATTCCAAGCTACCGCGATCGGCAGCGTCCGCACACTGCTTCCCGCCTGCACCGGCGTGAAGTAGAGCGTCAACCCTTTTTCCGCGCTCTGCTCATGCTGCAATTTCCATCCGGTCACCGGCTGCAGCGGTGTCTGCCCCAGAAACCCCTTCGAATTTTTCAGGTATTCGTCGGCGCGCATCAGCTCCACCCACTTGCCGTCCTCTTGCTTCTCCGCCACCACTGCCCGCATTACCACCGTCCCGGCAATCACGCTCTTCGGTGTGTTCGGCACCACGTTCGCCGCCAGCACCTGCTGCTTCCCGGTCTTCGCCAAATCTCCAAACAGCAGCACCTGCGCCTCGCTTCCCAAAAGCGCTTTCGCCGCATCCTGCATCTCTTCGGGAACCGCCGGCTCCGCGGTGTTCTTCTCGATTTCCGCCGCCGTTTTCGCGCCTTCCGAACCACATCCAAACAGCACGACGCTTGCCGCCATCACAAGGATTAGGGGACGCTGCATTCCGATCCTTTCTAGAGTAGACGTGCCTTCAACCGATGCGTAATCAAAGCCTTCTGGTAAAATCCGCGGTTTACACGGGCAATCGGTTCAGCCCGGTCCGGTATACCACAATTCTAGCGGCTGCCCGTCCCCTGGGCTAGCACTCCTCGCTACCGCTGTCCCAAAATCGCATCCAGCCTCGCCTCGAAGTTCTCCTCGCCCTCGCTCCACAACACGCTGCGCTCCACCGGCAGCGCTGCCTGCACCGCCTCCACCCAGCCGAATAATTTTTGGATGTTTTCTCTTGTCCGCTGGTGATATTGCTTCAGGTTCTCCCCGCTCCCCATCCACGCGCGAAACCTCTTCTCCACCGGATGGTCCGAACTCTCAAACGGATTCGTCGCCGCTCCCGGCGCCAGCAATCCCGCATGCCCGGTGAACAGATGCTCAAACCCCAGATCTGCGATGAAATGTCCCTCAGCCGCTCCCGCCCCATCCTCAAATGCCGTCCCCTGGCAAATCAGCGTCAACGGCTGCGGCCCGTTCTCCCACTTCAGCGTCTCAATATCGAAATTCCACAGTTCCCATTTCGCGTCCACAATAAACGCGGTATCCGCATTCAGATCCTGAATCGCCAGCGCCGCAATCTCCGCTGGACCATACTTCGCGTCCCGCAAATCCCACTCCACCTCGGACGGTATCGTGTAGTCCACCGGCTGCACCGTCAGCATCTGGAACCCGTTCGGCCGCTCCGACACCGGCGCCGTCGTCAAGAAACGCGCAAATTCCGCGATCATCGTCTGTTCAGAAAAGTCGCGTGTCCACACGCGCAGATACGCCCGGTTGGCCATGGTCAGACCTAAATTATACAGGGGTCCGTCGCCAGTAGCGACTTCTTGCCATTGTAGGGCCGCCTTCCGAGGCGCGTTCTTTGCGCCCCGAACGGTTTTGCGGGGCGATCTGCTCTTATTTTGGAGTGCGGGAGCTCTGCTCCCGCTTTTGAGGTGTGAACTCTATCGCAAAACTAAAATTCGTCTACCTTCTGAAGCTTTCTGATCGCTGCTATCTGTTATCTGCTATCCCTAATCCTTGTTTCTTCCACCTGCAACCCTACCCGCCTCCCGCCTTCGCTCCCTGCCCCTTCTCAAATCCCGCCGCAATCTGCTGCAGCCTCTCCCGCAAGGTATCCCCAAACTTCGCGAACACCTCCGCCGACGCCTCCCGCAGCCTCTCCTCTGCCGTTGCCGCAATCTGCGCAATTACTTCCTTCGACTGATGATTCAGTGTCGTCACGGTAGCCACCATCCACGAATTCGAAATATTCTGCAGCCGCCCGAGGAATTCCGTGACGGCCTCGTCGCCCATCTTGTGGAATCCGCCCCGAATCTCCGCCTGCTGCTCCGCGCTCATCTTCCGCCACGATTCCCACAGCACCTCAAACTCCGTCCGCACCTTCTCCTGCGATTCCTTCAATCTCTGCTCCACGCTTTCGCCCATCCCCGACTGGAACCGCCGCAAAAACTCGTCCTGCTCCAGGGTCAACTTGTGGCTCATCTCCGCCCGCGCAGTATCCAGCCGCTCCCGCGATTCCTCCACCGTCTTCTGCATCAGTTCCATAAACCCTTCCAGCTCCTGCCGCCCATTCCGCTGGATCTCATCCGTAAACGCTGCCGAAGTCGTGTCCGCCGCTTCCGCCGACAAAATCCGTATCCGCTCAAACGACTCGCGCACCGACTCTTCCATCTGCCGGTGGCTCTGCTCCACGTAGCTGCGGCTCGAGTGGTTCAGTTCGCTCGCAAACAGGCTCGAGACTTCCCCTGCCTTCTCTCGCAATTGGGCAGCCGCCTGCTCCGCCAGCTTCTCCGTCGTGCCCTGCAGTTGCGTCTGCGCCTTCTTCTCGTACCACTCCGCGGACTTGTACATCTCTTCCATCGTGTGGTGCTTCAGGTCCACCGCTTTGCCTTCCAGTTCCTCTAGATGCTTCGCGGTGATTCCTTGCGCCGATTCGCTAAGCACCTGCTCCACCGTTCCCAGGTTCTCTCGAAATCGAGCCAGCGATTCCGCAAACGCCTCATCCGCCGAATTCCGGATCCGGTCCTGTTGCATGGTCAACGCCGCATCCAGCAGCGAACGCCCGCCGGCCAACCGGTGCACTGCCTCTTCCGTCCGTGTGATGTGCGGCTGCACCATCGATTCCACGTGCTGCTCAAACTTCTCCAGCGCCTCGCTGTTCGCCGCTTCAAAACTGCTCCGGATCCGCCCGTGAATCTCTTCGAACAGATTGTCAGACTGCCGGTGCAGTTCATTCCGGTGCAAGCTCAAAACATCGTCCAATTGCGCCTGAAACCCGCTGATCGCCTGCTGCTGCACGGTCTCAATCCGCGCCGCGTACTGCTCCAGCCGTTCCGTCGCCTGGTTCGCCCGCGCCAGCGTTTCTTCCAGTTGACGCGTCTGCTCGCCCAGCGACCCCAGCACTGTCGCACCCTGTGCCGCGCTCTCCTGCTTCAACTCGTCCCGCAATTGCTGCGTCTGTTCCTGCAGAGCCGCCGCTGCCAGTTGCTGCGCCGAGCCCACTTCCTGCGCCAACTGCTCGCGCATCGAGTTCTGCGCCTGCTCGAAAGTGGCGCTCACCTTCTGCTGAATCTCATTCAGCGCCGCGCCCAGCGTATCCTTCTGCGCGCCTGCTGCTTCTTCCGCCCGCTGCTTGGCCGCTTCCAGCCGCGCCTCCGCCTCGGACTCCACTTGTTCCGCGTGAGTGCGCAGTTTTGCTGCGGCCTCTTCCGCCTGGGTGCAGAGCGTCTGAAGCGTTTCCTGCGCCGTTGCCAGTTGCTTTTCGTGCTGGTCCCGCTGCAGCGCGCCCTCTCTTGCCAGGTGCGCCATCAATTCATGCGTCAATTGCTCCAGTTGCGGCGCCAGCCATCGCGGCAGTTCATCCTTCAGCGACTCCGCGGCGGCCGCCTGTGCAGTTCGCGCCCGCACCTCGGTCTCTTCCTGGATCGCTCCGATCGCGTGCGCCGTTTCCCGCGCCACCTCTTCCCGAAATGCCGTGTACTTTCTCTCCCACTCATCGGCGCTCAACTGCCGTTCCGACGCCACTGCGTGTGTGGCCGCTTCTCTCGCTGCGCTCTGAATCTGTTGCTTTGCCTCTGACAGCAGTCGTGCCAGTTGCCGCGCGAGTTGCAGAGACGCATCCGTCGCGCTCGCTGGGGCAGGGAACACCCGCACATTATCCGGTGTCGCCACGCCCGGCTCCGCTTCCACGATCGGCAGCGGCGCTTCTCCATGCGCCGGCATTCCGATGCTCGGCGGCAAATCCATCGCCGAAGCTGGATTCGACAAAAATTTATTTTCTTCCGGAAACGCAAACCAGTCGTCGGGAGGAAACGCGATCCCCCACGCATTCCCCGGCGCCTCCAGCTCCAGCGCCACCTGAAACAGTTGCCTCACTGTCCGCGGCCTCTGGATCCACGCCACCTTCCCGCGCACGCGCCGCGGCGGATGCCCCTGCTCCGGGTGCGGAACCTCCAGGTTCACCCACATGTTTTTCAGCACGTAATGTTTCGATTGGTAGCGGCACCCGTGGCAGTTGATGATCAGCGTCGACGTCCGCTCCGCAAACGGCCGCCCCAGCGCGTCCACACCCGTCACCATCAACGGCACGGCCTGCACGATACGCGTGCTCCGCCGCTTCCTCAATTCTTCGGTTGTGTTTGCTGCGCCCTCTATCGGCATTTCGTTCGTATCGTCCGTCAGGTCGGGGCCGCCTGGTTCGTCTTGCATGTTCGCCGTACCGTTCTCTTGGTTCTTCAAATTACAAATCTCTATGGTTTCTTCGGTTCGGCCGCATTCTGCTCGCTGTGCGAACCGGTCACGGTATCCCAGATTTCCTTCGCGACCCAGATTGGCCCAACCAGCAAATACACCGGCCCTTGGAAAAATGCGGGCTTGTTACCCTCAATCCGGTGGCCCAGGAATAGCAGCACCCATCCGCCCACAAAACACCCAACGCCCCAGCGCCACCGCAGCAGCACCAGCAGAATCAATCCCGCAAAAATCAGCGGAATCCCGATTCCGTGCAAGATCTTGTTCCACACGGAATGGTGTTCGTGGTCGTACTGTGCCATGTAGTGCTCAAGACCAGCCATCTGAGCACCTCCTACCCCAGTTCCACCCGGAACCAGCGCGATTGGCGGGGACTTCCCACCGCAGGCCTGCACTTTAACCTGATTCGTTCCCCCTGCCTAGAGGACAATCATTCTGTACGTACTAGCTCCCCAGTCCCACTCGTTTTGGCGCCGCAGTTGGTACGCGGTGCCATCTGAGGGCATCCGACAGGGATGCCCGAAGAACCTCAACTTCAGCCTCATACATAATTCATCGTTCATCCACTATCCAACAAAAAATCCCCAGAAAAACCTCTCCGGGGATCTCTCAAACTCCTCGCTGAATCTCTCTTCGTTACAACTCCCTCCGCCCCTCCATCGCCTTCAACATCGTCACCTCATCCGCATACTCCAAATCCGCCCCCACCGGAATCCCCACGCCGATCCGCGTCACCCGCACCCCCAGCGGCTTCAGCAGCTTCGACACATAAATCGCCGTAGCCTCTCCCTCCGCCGTCGGATTCGTAGCCACAATAATCTCCTCCACGCCCCCGCCCTTCAACCGCTCGATCAAGCTCTTGATGTGCAGCTGATCCGGCCCGCGCCCCTGCAAAGGCGACAGCGACCCGCCCAGCACGTGATACATCCCGCTGAACGTCCGCGTTTTCTCAATCGCCATAATGTTGTGCGCCTCTTCCACCACGCAAATCGTCCGCTTGTTGCGGTTTGCCCCCGTGCAATAAAGGCAAGGGTCCGCATCCGTAATGTTGTGGCAGACCGAACACGTCCGAATCTTCTCTTTCGCGTCGCGAATCGCGTCCGCCAGCCCCAGCGCATCCTCCGCCGGAATCCGCAGCAGGTAAAAAGCCAGCCTCTGCGCGGTCTTCTGCCCAATCCCCGGCAGGTGTTTTAATTCATCGATGAGTCGTTCCACAGGAGCAGCAAAATCAGCCATGCTCCTTAGTTAACACAAGCCGCCCCTCTCCGCAAATTCCAGGCGGCTTATCGCCTTCCGGTTACGCAACTACTCAGGAGTTGACTCAAGGTCCGATAAGTCCCTTGGTGAACTTGACCGTGGTTACTCTGTTATCCGAATTCAGATTGATGAGCACCTGTGTCCTCTCTACAATCAAGCTGCCCTCAACGCGCTTGTCACCGTACAAAGTTTTCTTTTCAGGGTCTACGGTAGTTTTGAAAGCGCACTTTTTGAGAGCAGCTTCCGCAACCTCCAGCGGGGTTCCCGGACGGATTCCCTCCTTCAATTGTTCCTCGCAGTTCCGTTGACGTGCGGTGCCACAAGATGACTGAAAAGCAATGATGCCCACGAGAGCAAGAATCGCGGCTATGGCCTTGTTCATCGGAGCCCACAGAGATGTTGGTTTGATGGAGGCATAATGCAAATTTATCATTCGGTGCAGAAGATTAACGCCAAAATTGACCATGTTCTCTCGGGACGCATAAGTCGTGACAAACGCGCTAATCGGAAAAGTGACTAATGTGCACGCGGGGCGACTTGAGATTGATACTGGCAGAGGGCTGCCCTAGCCGCTGGAAGGCCAATCCGAAGGCGGAAACGCTACGCGCCAGAAACTTGGTGCGGGCTTCGTGAATTCCACCGCGACTGTAGGCGGTCCTGCCAGTTCCTTATTCACAGACACCACCCGGCACTCTTGTTGTTCTCCGCTGGCTGTGTTTTGCAGGAACAGTCTTTGCTTGGGAGCTACCATGCCCTTCAGAGCCAGCAGCGCGCCATGAGCGTTGACCACAAGCGTTTTCGTACTCTCATGGAACTGTGGGCCTTCGCTCTTGGGTCTGTGGACAACAACGGAAACGCTCAAATCAATGCGCTGGCTGCGTCGGCCTTTCAGCCTTAACGTTGTTTTGCTCAAATTTTGGTCGGACATACAATCAGCATAAGACGCGATCTCCCGTCCGCTGATAAATGTCCCACGCCGGTTTCCAATCAGGCACAACCTGTCCGAGTGTTCAGGTACAGGAGAGCCCCGCCGCGCCTTACTTCGCAGCAGGGGAGTTCAACGGCAAATTCACCGCCACCATCTCCTGCTTCTTGGCCAGCCGTTCAACGCTTCGGCGAAATGAGTTTGACTACGTCGATGAATTGAGGATCTTGAACCGGCACGGGTGTATTGAAGAAACGGTTTCCCTTGATGATGTTTCCAGAGGAGCCGGTCTCTTTCAGGATGCCGATTGCGGCCTCGGTGATCACGTTATCTGTAACGACGTTGCTGTTCCCGGAGAGAAAGATGCCGGACTCGGCGCCGTTGAGAACATGATTCTGACGGATGCGGGACTGATCGCCCTCCAACCGAATGCCATCGAACACGACGGAGGCGAAGGCTTCGTTGCGCTCGATCGCAGCATTGTTGCCGTGAACGAAGATGTTGACCTGGCTGATGCCGGCAGTGTTGCCGGACACCTCCACACCGTCGGATTGCGTGACGAGAATGTTAGTGGCAACAGCGGTGCAGGTGGCGACGGCGGTACACGGGGCCCAGACGTCGTTGGTCACGACGTTATCGAGAATCGACCCCGCGGCGCCAAACCCAATCTGAACTCCATTCTGCGCCGCACCGGTGGTAGGGCCGATGCCTGTGACAACATTCCGGCGAATGATGGTGATGGTGCCTATTTCGTCGGCGGTGATGCCATTCTTCTGAAAGTCGTGAACAGTGCAGTGGTCGATTTCAACTTTCGAGACGCCGCCATTGCCACTCTGTACAAAAATGCCGGTGCCGCTCTGGCAGCCATTAAGTGACGCAGTCAGCTTGAAATTGCGGACAGCAGTGCGGTCCAGTTCTCCGGAAGCATTTTGGAACGTAATGCCGATGAGGTCGGGCGCGCACTGAGAGATGCCGTTGTTGACGCCATCGACGGTCAGTCCGGAGATGGAAACGCCGGTTGTGTCTGCGACCAGCAACGCGGTGGCGATCGGAGCAGCATCGAAGAGGCTGGTAGTGTTCGCCTGCATGGTGGAGGGCATCAGGATCGCGCCGTTGTCGGCATCGATTTTCAAAGACTTGCGGATCGCAACTTGCTCGACGTAAACACCTTTGCAAATGTGGATCTCATCGCCTGGGGAGGCGGCATCGATCGCGTCCTGGATATGAGTGAACCCCGCATTAGGACACTCAACTTTGTCCTCATCCACGACCAGCTGGGCGCTGCGGGCCGGCAATGCCGTGGCAGGCCAAACGAAAGCTGAGACGAGAATCGCAGCCAATGCTAGCGGGTATACAAGCTTGTTTTTCATGGTGACTTGCCTCGCTTTATGGAACTCAGGAACGCGAACCCGGGCGAGGATGCAACGGCTGGAGGTTGTTCCCGAGGACTCGGGCCTGGTTTTCGACCACTCGCAAAATCATGAAGTTGGGGCTGGATTGCCGGGAATATAGCAGGCCATTCGGGTCAGGGCAATAGAACGAGCGGGCAGTATTGGATTCCTTATCGTCGGTCGACGTAGAACGCGCCTATCGGAAACTGATCCGCTACCAGTTTTCGCAGAACGTGTGCGGCCGTTTCATTCTGATACAAAGACGGGAATCTACTCCACCCTGCAAACTCCCGTCCCTCTCGAACCTCATCAGACCACTCCATCGCCGCGTCTACTTCGCACCAGCAGTGCTCAGCGGCAAATTCACCGCCACCATCCCCTGCCGCTTCGCCAACTGCTGCTCTTCGCGCGTTTCCAGCAACTCCCGGCCCTTCTCTTGTCCCGAAGCCCAGATCTCCGCCAGGAAATACCGTCCTTGATAGTTGTGGAACACTACGTGCGACTTCGCCACCGTCTTCTCTCCGCGACTCGCCACCGGCATCGTCAACGAATGTGCCACCCCCCTGCCATCCTTCGCCTGAATCTGCAACCAGCCGCCCTGCACCAGCACTGTATATTCCCCGGCGGGCAGCTTGTTGTTCTCCACCTCAAACGCAAACGGCGCATCAAACTTCACCACCCGCTCCGCCTGCTGCGCCCGAACTCCCGCGCCGCTTCCAACCATCACCAAACCAGCCAGCACCACGCTTCTCAGAATGTTTTTCATTTCCGTTCTCCTCGCTTGAAATTGGTTCCCGCTTCCAGGAACGCGCTCAATTTCACGGAACCTGGCCTGTCCCACAATGCCCGCCGGGTAAGCCACAGGAAAAAGGAATCTCACCACCCAAACCACAGAGCCTAAACAGTTTAACTATCCTTCTCAACCGCAATTGATACACACCAGATCAAACTTTTTATGCTAATGTTTCGTCTTTACCAGCAGGAGACTTCTTGACCACCTCGCCCCAGCTTCCCTCCGTCGTCCGCTTCGGCGCCTACGAGGCTGATCTGCTCTCCGGCGAACTCCGCACATCCGGCATCCGCCTCAAACTCCAGGATCGCCCCTTCCAAATCCTCGCCATCCTTTTGGAACATCCCGGCCTCGTCGTAACCCGCGAGCAACTCCAAAAGCGCCTCTGGCCCGAAGACACCTTTGTCGATTTCGAACACGGCCTCAACACCGCCATCAACAAGCTCCGCGACGCCCTCTCCGACGAAGCCGACAACCCCCGCTTCATCGAAACTCTTCCCAAGCGCGGCTACCGCTTCATCGCTCCTGTCTCCGCTAGCGCCTCGCCCCGTGCCCACCTCCACGCTGTCGCGCCGGTCAACGTGCCAACTCCTTTTCCATCTCCCGCAACCTCTCCAGGCGGCCAGTCCGACATTTCTTCTCCCGCTCCATCCATTCTGGCGGGCAAATCTCGTCTCACTACTTATTTCGCGGCCTCCGCGATGCTCCTCCTCTGCGCAGCTCTAGCCGTCGCCTGGTATTTCTTCTTGCGCAACCGCGGCGGTAGAGAATCCTCTGAAATTCGCATCGCGCCGCTAAACGGTCTTCCTCGCGAGGGCGATGCGACATTCTCTCCTGACGGCAACCAGGTCGCCTATGTCTGGGCCGGCGAGAAAGGTACACATGCCCACATCTACGTCTCCCAGATCGGCGCTGCCGATTCTCCGCGCCGCCTCACCAATATCCCGGACGCGGCTTATGAATTTGCGCCCGCCTGGTCTCCCGACGGCCGTTACATTGCTTTCTTCCGCCTCGATGAAAAGGAGCAAGCGCTTTCCGTCTTTGTCACCGCCTCCCTCGGAGGCTCCGAGCGCCGCCTCTACACGGTCCATTCCTTCCGCAAGGTTGACGCGCTCGATTGGTCGCCGGACGGCAAATATCTCGCATTTTGCGACAGTCCTTCGCCCAGCGAAGCTTCCCGCATCCTCATCTTGTCCCTGGACACGCTTGAAGTCCGGCCTCTCACCTCGCCCTCCGCGGGTATCCTCGGCGATTCTTCCCCCGCCTTTTCGCCCGATGGAAAATCTCTTGCCTTCGTACGCAACACCCTGGACGTCATGGAAATTTATCGCCTCCAGCTCACCGGCAGCCCGCCTGCGCAAATCACCTTTGACCACGCCGACATTCAAGGCATAGCGTGGACGCCCGACGGCAAAGACCTCGTCTTCTCTTCCTCTCGCCAGGGTTCTCCCAGTCTCTGGCGAGTCTCCGCACAAGGCGGCACGCCGCAGCGTCTTCCGATCGCCGGCGCCGGGTGGTCCATGCGCCCCGCGATCAGCCGGAAAGGGGATCGCCTCGCCTACACCAGCGTCAATTATTCCGCTGCAATCTGGAAAGGCTCGCTGACCGCCGATCACAAAGTCGCGGGCTCGCTTGAACGCTTCATCTCTTCCACTGGACTCGAAGAAGGTCCGCAATACGCTCCCGACGGCCGGCACATCGTCTTTCAATCCACCCGCACCGGCTATCATGAAATCTGGCGAGCCGATGCCGACGGCTCCAACACGGTCCAACTTACGCATTTCTCCACAAATCTCACCGGCACGCCGCGCTGGTCGCCCGATTCTCGCCAAATTGCGTTCGACTCGCGCCCCGGCGGCCATTCCCAGATTTTCGTGATCAATTCCGAGGGCGGACAACCGCGGCAGGTAACTCAGGGAGACTTCGACAACGCGGTGCCCAGTTGGTCCATGGACGGCCAGTGGATTTATTTCGCCTCCAGCCGCAGCGGCTCCTGGCAAGTCTGGAAAATCACTCCGTCCGGAAACTCACCCACGCAAATTACGCAAAAAGGAGGATTCGCAGCCCTCCCCTCGCTCGACGGCAAATATCTTTATTATGCGAAGGGCCGCGACGTCCCGGGCATCTGGCGAATCCCCACAAGCGGTGGTGAAGAAGTAAAAATGTTCGACGGGCCGCCCGTTGGCGGTTGGGGCTACTACGCCGTAACATCCGATGGCATCTACTACCCCGACGTGGTTCCTTCCGCAAAACCAGGGCTTTACTTTTATTCGTTCGCAACCCAAACAAGTTCTCTGGCGATGCCCGCCGACCATCAGCAGCCAAGCAATGGCGCCCCCGCCCTGGCAATTTCCCCCGACGGCCGCAATCTCCTCATCTGTTTCATGGACCAACCCCTCGTCTATATCATGCTCGTTGAAAATTTCCGCCCGTAGCAACGCATAGTTAAACGCAGATGTCATTCTGAACGCATCCGATGAGGATGCGCGAAGAACCTCAACCTAAGCTGCAAGCAAGAAACGTAAGTGGAAACCCCATCATTCCCGTTGGGATCTTTTCAGAAAGGCACAAATCTAATAAGTGAGGAGTTTTCGAAACGGATTCTCTGAAGTCTTAAAACAATCCCGGAATTTTTCCCGCCATGCCCGGTATTCCGCCCGCCAGGCTCTTCATCTGGTTCGCCAGCTCATCATCCACGCGCCGCGACGCTTCGTTCACCGCCGCCCGCACCAGGTCCTGCAGCATCTCCTGATCCTTGCCCGCAAACACTTCCGGCTCGATCCTTACTTCCAGCACTTGCTTCTGACCGTTCATCTTCACGGTCACCATGCCGCCGCCGGCCGACGCCTCCACCGCAACCGAATTCACCTGCCGCTGCAAATCCTCCTGGACCTGCCGAAGCCGCGAAAGCATTTGTTGTAGGGCGTTCACTTCCATGTTCATGTCAGCCTCACTTTGCCGTGTGGCTTATTCCTCGCCTTGCCGTCGCACTTCGGAAATTCTCCCGCCGAACCGCTGCAACATCGATTTCACCATCGGGTCGTTTTCGAACTGCGCGCGAATTTCCTGCGTGCTGCTTGCGGCTCGCGATGCATTCGCATCCTTCGCCGCACCAGTTTCCAGCTTAGCACAGACGCGCACCGCTCGCCCTAGTACCTTGCCCGAAGCGTTACGGATTTTCTCCAGCGTGTCCCGGCCCTCGATCAATCCCGCGAACGTGCTCTTCTCCGCCGGAAAATAAATTCGCAATTCCATTCCGTCCAGCTCCCATCGCGAAGCATGTTCCAGCAACTCGCCGATAAATTTCTGCTGCGCCTGTATCCCCGCCTTAATCTCCGCCACCTGCCCCGCATCCAATCCGCTCGCCGCAACCTCCGACATTTTTTCTTTCACCACAGGCGTAGCCTGCGCCTGTGGCACAGCCATTCCTGGCTGTGCGCTTTTCCCATCCAGCGCCGTGCCCTCAGCCATTCCACTCACACCAGATGCAGTCACGGTTTTTTCTTTCACGTCCAAAGCCTGCGCCACCGCAGCCCCCGCTCCACTCACGGCAAACGTGCTCATCTTCGCGTCCACCCGCTTTTCGCTCGTGCCAAAACTCACCGCTCCCGCCGACGCCGACCGCGAAGGCAACGCCGCCGCAACCGCTCCACTCCCCGCGCCCCGCCCCGCCGCTCCTCCGCCCGAATTCCCACCGCCCGCGCCCTTCGCCTCCGCCAACAACTCCTCCAACGGCGCCAGCCGCGCCGCATTCACCAGCCGCAACAATCCCATCTCCAGATGCACCCGCGGATCCATCGCGCGTCGCAGCGCGTCATCCGTCTGCAACAAAATCTGAAAATATCTGGTCAAATCCTCTTCGCTGAAAAGCGCCGCCGCCTTAGCCAATCCCGGCCGCTGGTCCGGCGTCGCCGCCAGCAAATCCGAATCCGCTCCGCAAACCCGCGCGATCAAAAGATTCCGCATGTGCCGGATCGCCTCGCGGCAGAAATGCTGCAGGTTCCGTCCCTCTTTCTGGAACCGGTGCACCAGCCCCAACGCCCGCTCCGCCGACTGCTCCGCAATTGCCTGCACCAGTTCGTTCAGCGCATCTTCCGGCACCACGCCCAGCAGATCGCGCACCGCCTGATCCTGAATATCGTCGCCGCAATACGCCCGCGCCTGCTCCAGCAGCGACAGCGCATCGCGCATGCTGCCTTCCGCCATCCGCGCAATCACCGCCAGCGCCCCATCCTCAATTTTCAGATTTTCTTTCGACGCAATATATTTCAGCCGGTCGGTAATCTCATTGAACGTCAGCGCACGGAAATGAAAGTGCTGCGACCTCGACCGGATCGTATCTTCCAGATCCTCCGGCTGCGTCGTCGCCATCACAAAAATCACCCGCTCCGGCGGCTCTTCCAAAGTCTTCAGCAACGCGTTCGACGCCTCGCCCGTCAGCATGTGCGCTTCGTCCAAAATCACAACCTTGCTCCGCGAAGCCGCCGGCGCGTACCGCACCATCTCCCGCAACTCGCGAATCTGGTCAATGCCGCGGTTCGAAGCAGCGTCGATCTCAATCACATCCAGCGAACTCCCCGCCGCAATCTCCTTGCACGAATCGCAAACCCCGCAAGGTTCCGCCGTCGGCCCGTTCACGCAATTCAGAGCCTTCGCCAGAATCCGCGCCGCCGTAGTCTTTCCCACGCCGCGCGCCCCCGAAAATATATACGCATGCGCCACGCGATCTTTCTTGATCGCATTCGCCAGCGTCTCGGTCACATGCTCCTGCCCCACAAGATCCGCAAACGTCTGCGGCCGCCACTTCCGCGCAATCACTTGGTAAGTCATAGGTGTCCGGGTGCCGAGCTCCTCGACATTTTCGCAAATCGTGGCTTCATTTTCAGCGCCCGCCTCGCAAAAGTCAAAACCTCTCTTGCCGTTAGTCGACCAGCACGAATTGGTCTTTTCATAATGCCAAATGATCTGGGTTAGCAATAGAATCGTTTTATGACTAAATTTGTGCTCAGGCTCTCTGCCTCCGGATTGGCAGTAGCGCTGTTAATAATTTCTTCCGCTTTGAACTTGCTTTCGCGTGAGAAAACTTATTCGCCAAGAAGTGAGGAAGAGGTGCAGGTTCTTTCGTTGATTCTTGTGGATGAAATCAAGGCTAACGGCCTGGCAACGAGCGACACGATTTGTTTTTCGGTCGAAAGATTGGACCCAAGCCCCTCACTCCTCAAATCCATTCGCCAACGAGGCATGAAGGTGCGCAGTCCAGCGGAATGGAGCAAAAAGTTCAACTGGGGGTTCGAGGTCCAGATGGAGTATACGCACTTTGACCTGTCAGAAAGCATGAGGGTCCGTTCGAGGCTCCTCGACCTGCGAGAGATTAATTCCGGACAGGGTGACATCGCAACGCTTCAGAGAGAAGGCGAGTATCTGCTCAAGAAAACCAACCAGAAGTGGTCGATAAGCGACTACATCCCGAGAAAACTAACCCCGTAGTAGCAGCTTCAGCGGGCAACAACTTGGCTATTTCTGATTACTGAAAACTGGTTACTGACAACTTTCTCCAAATCGAGGAACTTCGGGGTCTCCGCGGCACACTCGGCTTACCCGGTACCGTTGCTCCCTTCCGGGCCTGGCGGGGTTCGCGGGACCTCGTTGCACGAAGCCCGAAGTTCCACGATTCGGCAGTCGTCATCTTCTCGACCGCTTCCTAAATCTTAGCACACACTCCTTCCCGCACCATTCCATTCCCCAGCGGACTTCTGAAACATGTCGCCCGCGCCGGGCCGAAAATTTCCTCCGTTTCCTTTTCTTGTCCACCTTACTCATCACGGCACATCTCTCGAATGCACCTTCTCGCAGCAAATCGCTTCCGCTACACTATCCTCGGTTGGAGTTCCTCCCCAACCGCCTCGCTTCCGTTTGCAGCCGAAGCCAGGTCCGCGCGCCAGCGCAAGCCCATCTCACAATGGGCCGCCCCCACGTCACGGGGACACCACACCTGCACGCACGTGCAGCAGGAGGATTTTCATGAAAGCCGTTCTCTCAGCTGTTTTAGTTTTCGCTCTGACCGTTTCTGCCGTTCTTCCTACTCCCGTTTCCGCCGAGCCGCGCCAACTCATCCCCGGCACCGAAATTCATCTCACTCTCCTCACTGCCGTCAGCAGCTCTACAAGCCGCGAAGGCGATCCCTTCGTCGCCGTCCTCGCCCAACCCGTCGCTCTCGACAGCCGCATCATTCTTCCAGCCGGTACTCGTATCCACGGAGTAGTTGGCACCATCCAGAGACCCAAAAGTTTTTCCCTCTTCCGCGGCCAGGCCTATATGAACCTCGCCTTCAAATCCATCGAACTTGACAGCCGACTGATCCCCATCCAGATGAGCATCGTCGCCATCGGCCGCCCGCGCATCGATTCCTACAGCACCGCGCGTCGCGACGTCAAAATCATCGAAGGCGAAGTCATCCAGGAAAAACACGACTATAAAGGTGACGCTTACGGCATGGCCATCGGCGGCGGTGGTGGCACTCTGATGGGCGTCCTCTTCAGCAACGTCGCCCGCGGCATCGGCATCGGTTTCGCCGCAGGCGCCGTCTACGTCGTCGCCCGCAAGGGCAGGGAAGTGGAACTCCCCGCCCAAACCGGCCTGCTCACCCGCATTGACAGCACCCTAACCGTGCCTCAACTCGCCGCCTCCAACACGAGCGATGCACCCAGCAGCGCAACCGCCTCCCGCTAACCATCGCTCACCGATTCCCAAAATGGCTAACGCCCGCCACCAACCCGGCGGGCGTCTCGATCTCTTGTGGCACAGCGATTCCTCGCTGTGCTCTTTCTTTTGTAAGGCCCGCAGCCAGCTTGCCCTGACGAAGGAGGGGTGGCGGGCTGCTCTTCTCAGCGTCCTCTGCGTCTCAGCGAACTCTACGTCAATTCTCTCTTGCTCTGACTAATCACTGTGAAATGATCGCCGCGAACTGATTACGGATTACTTTCTTCGAGAGGAGAGGGCGTCCCGAGCCGTTCAGAGTGAACTCGCGGCGCCCTTGTGGTTTCTGGCGGGCTGATATGAGGTACTTTCTTGGGGGTCTTCTCAAAACTCCTCAGAGCAAGCGTTTCTTACCCATCGCTCTTCAGAGCCTGCAACTTACTCACTGGCCCTCCTAATTGCAGGACGCATGCCAATCCCTTTGTCCCAAATCCCCTTGCAAACGCTACCCTTACCCTCCGCCCCATTTTCCATTCCTGCATCAACTCCAAACCCGTGTCCCATTCAGAAACAAACCACGGACGCACCCTCTTTCTTTGGAGTGCGGCGGCTCTGCCGCCGCTTTTACGGTTCAAACCCTGGACAATCTTTGTCTTTATTCATTCCGCTTCCCCGTGCCGTCGCCTATTTCTAGCCTCCCATTTCCCCATCTCGATTCATCCGTTTTTCTTATCCTTGCCATTCATTTTTCCTCTTGTGGAAATTCCTTTTTCCATTTGACGCTTCATTTCTCCTCGCGCTACCTTTACATTGTTAGTGATGTCCACTCCCAAAATGCCAATCTGGCGTTTAGCGCTCCCAATCAAGGAGATTCATGTCCACTGAACTGCGCAATTTTCTCTCTCTCTCCTACGACGAGCTCGAAGATCTCAACCTCAAAGCCAAAGAGCAGCGCAAAAATCGCACCCCCATCCACAAAATTCAGGAAGAACGCCTCAAATATCTCGGCACCGAAAAGCGCATCAAGGCCGTCACCGTTCTCTTCAGCGACCTTGAAGGCCGCCTGCACATGCTCGATTACGACAAAAAGTTCCTCCTCAAATCCTGGGACAACCTCACCTTCGACGGCTCCTCCATCCGCGGGTTCACCGCCCAGCGCGAAAGCGATCTCCGCCTCGGCATCGATTGGGGCTCTTTTTACTGGGCGCCTGCCGATTATTTCGGCAGCGGCAAAGTTCTCGTCTTCGGGGAAGTAATCGACAAGGACGGCTCGCCCTACTCCGCCGACATTCGCGGCGTTCTCAAGGGCTACGCCGAATCTCTCCACAAAAAAGAAGGCTACACGCTCAACGCGGCCAACGAAATCGAAGGCTTCCTCTTCAAAGGGCCCGACGCCGAGCGCCACTACAACGAAAGCGGCAAATTCGAATATGTCAATACCGGCGGCTACTACCACTCGCTCCCCGGCGACCCGCTCCGCACCTTCATCGACACAACCGCCGAAGTCCAGCGCGCCATGGGCTTCCAGAACGAAAAAGATCACCCGGAAGTCGCGCCCTCGCAATTCGAAATCAACTACAGCTATTCCGAAGTCGTCAACGCCGCCGACCAGATTCAGCTCTACAAATTAATTTGCCGCCAGGTCGCCAACAAAATGGGCCTCACCGCTTCCTTTCTCCCGAAACCCGTCGTTGGCGTCAACGGCAGCGGCATGCACACCAACGTCTCCATCAGCGAAAATGGCAAAAATCTTTTCTGGGATCCCAAGGGAGAGGAAAAGCTCAGCAAGTCCGGCTGGTCCTTTATTGACCGCATCCTCACGCACGGCAACGACATCTGCCTGCTTCTCAACGCCAGCGTTAACGCCTACCGCCGCCTCGATCCGCACTTCGAAGCGCCCAACCAGATCAAGGCTTCACCCGTCGACCGCGGCTCCATGATCCGCATTCCCATCGGCAACGAAAAATCCATGCGCGTCGAAGTCCGCTCCGTCTCGCCGGACTCCAATCCCTATCTCGTAATGTACTCGATCTTCAAAACCGGCATCGACGGCGAAACCTCAAAAATCAAGAACCTTCGCCAGGCCGAGCGCTATCTTCCGGACAACATCTACACCGCCATCGACCTTTTCGAAAAGGCCGACTGGACCACCAAACTCCTCGGTGCCGACGTCAAAGGCCGCTACGCCGATCTAAAACGCGCTTCTGCCGACCGCTGCCCCCGCGCCCTCGGCACCTTTGTCAAAGCCCCCGAAGTCCAATACCACCACGAAGTCTACAACCAGTTCCTCTGGAACCTCTTCTAGAATGTTCCTTTGAGGAACAAAACGGCCCGCTCACCTCACTGGTGGACGGGCCGTTTCAATTTCTCTTCTCTGTGAACTCTGTGGAAGCTCCGTGCCCTCTGTGTTAAATCTTCCTCTTACTCCCCCGTCGAATTCGGGTCAAACCCCACCGATATCTCAATACTCTCCTCTTTCTCCGACGCCACAAACACCCACTGCTTCACCGCCTTCACCGCACAATCGGAAAGGATCGGGTTTCCTCCCAACACCTGCACGTCCTTCACGGACCCATTCGCATTCACCAGCACCCGCAATTTCACCGTCCCGCCAATCCCTCTCCGCTTCAGCACCGAAGGGTACTGTGCCGCTACCGCCTTCAAGACTTTCCGGCTGGAGGTAATCTCCTGCGCCACGCTCAACCCGGCGCTAGCCGCCACCAACACGGCACCCGCAAGGAGCCCCCGAATCTTCTTCGAATTGTTCTTCATTGTCTTCCGACCTTCCACCAAGCCGGACAGGCCGCCCCGTCCCCCGGCATACCGAAGATGCCGTGAGAAACGTGCAAGCCCCGCTCCACACCCCACTCTATTTCTCCCACTCCCGCCAGAATCTAACTACTTCTATCTCCAAGAAATAGAGCCAGTTGCACCGCCGCTGAATTCCAATTTGCACTCCCTCTCCAACGCCCCCACTCCGGCCTTCCATTTTCTCGCCCAACCCGTCTCAGCCCTGAGATTCCGATCACCACCTTGCGACTCCGCTATTGCGTGCGGCCTGCCCTGAGTCTTCCCGAAGGGGAGCGAAGCTCCCGCTTTTTACGCACTAAACCCCACCTCCCAATCCTCCATTCTCGCGAATCCACCTCCCCCTTTCCCCGCAAACAAAAAAAGGGGCGGCCCGAAAGCCGCCCCTCTTCTTTTACTCTCTCGAATTAACCTAGAACGAGAACTGCGCCTTCAACTGAATCAACCGCGGCGAAGCATCCGCTCCCAGCACCGAACCGAATGGTGACGTCGGCCCGGAAACCGTACGGACGATTTGCCCAAAGTTTCCCGTGTTGGCCACGTTGGCAATGGGAAGGTCGTAGTTCGGATGATTGAACACATTGTAAAACTGCGCCCCAATCCCGAACTTCGCCTTCTCCCACTTCGGCACTTGGATGTACTTCATGATGGAAAAGTCGGCGTTGAAGTAGTCCGGCCCGCGCAGCGTGTTCCTCGCGAGCGTGCTGAACCCTGTCCCCGACGTCGTATAGAGCCCCGAACCGATGCAAGTGGGCCCGGCGGAAGTGATGCCCGTGCACTTTTGGTTTGTATTCGGCACCAGCGGCGTCGCGAACACAGTGCCGCCGTACCCAAAGCCGTTCAGTGCGGCGCTCGTGCCCAGATCCACGGGTGTGAACGGCAGGCCGGAACGTACGAACGCTGTTCCGGACACCTGCCAGCCCTTCAAAGCCGCATCCGGCCCGTGGCCAAATGTCAGCTTCTTCAGGGGCAGTTGCCAGACGTAATTCGCGTTCAGTTGGTGACGCACGTCATAGTCGGCATTCCCGTAGTTCGCTCGAAGGTTGAATGGAATTTGCGGGAACTGGATCGAGTTGTTTGTCGCTCCAAATTGGGCGGAGGCAAACGTCGAGAATCCGCCGTTCGAAATTTCGTCCAGGGCATGGCTGTAGGTGTAATTGACGCTGAATTGACCGGACGAATAGCGATGCACCAACGATACGGTCACGCCGTTGTAGTCGGAGATGGCATTGTTGTACAACCCGATCACTTGGTTGAAGCGCGCGTCGGGGGCCGTTGTTGGCAGCCCTGCGAACCCGCCAGGAAAAGAACTCAGCGGCGCGAACGCGTTCACGCTGTTGTACTGCGTTGTTTCGTGCAGCCCGTGATTTCCCACGTAGCCCACCGTCAGCGCGGTATTCGCGCCAATCTGCTTCTCTATTTCCAGGCTCCACTTTTCGTAGTATGGCAGCGAATTGTAGTTTGGCGTGTAATTGAAGGAGGGCGCTGAAAACTGCGTCCCGCTTGCCTGCAACTGTGCAAGCGTGATTCCTTGCGGGAATCCGTTCACGAACGCAGCGTTCGAATTCGCGGCGATCGTGAAAAGGCTTCCTGGCCCTGTGGTTTCATTTGGCGCAAGAAATCCGCCATTCACGAAGTAAGTGCTGACGTTCGGAGCATTTCCCGCCAGGTTATCCACCAGTTGCCCGGGGAACCCGTCGTAGAAGATGCCGAACCCTCCGCGGACCACCAGGCTCTTTCCGAATCTGCCCGGCTGCCATGCGAAGCCAAACCTCGGTGCCCATTCCACCCCCGTGTAGTCTTTGAACGCGGTCGAAAGCCCCGAATTGATGATTTGGTTGTACGGAATATTGGCGGCGTTCGCTCCTCCTAGATTCGGGTCGTTCACCAGTGCCGTGAACGGTTCGACTAGATTCGAGAAGCAGTTGCTCTTGCACGAAGGATTTGAGTCGTGATCGATACGCAAAGCGAACGTCAGCGTCAGATTGGGCCGGATCTTCCAGTCGTCTTCTATGTACCCACCCAGTTGCCAGAACGTAAAACGCTGTTCGCTGCTCTGAGCGAATTGCTGCTGCAGTGTGGCTCCCGTGTCGCCGGGTAGCGTTCCAATTCCCCCGGAGATGAAATCCGCGGTTGTTCCTTCAGTCACAAGTCCGTTGGCAAATTGCCCGAAGCTGGAGTCCGTAACATCATTTCTCCGGAACTTCAGCCCCACCTTAAGCGTGTGCCGGCCGAAGCTCTTCGAAAAATCGTCCGAGAGCTGCGCCTGCGTCACATTGCGGCCTTGCGGGAACGCAAAGTCCTGTCCTCCCAAGGTAGTAAACAGACCGTTGCCAAACTGTAACGTCGTCGGAAACGCCTGAAACGCCGCTTGCGGATTCGGCTGCGAGAACGGCGCCGAATACCACTGCCCCGAAACCACCACCTGGTTCACCGCTGTCCCGCTGAAAAAGTGCGTCTCGTTGATTTGGCCCTGGTATTCCGGCTGGTTGCTAACTGCGTTGAACACCGGATTGATTGGGTCGGTAAACGTCGCTTGCACTCCTTTGTCCTGCTGGTAGCGGCCGTAGATCGTGTCTTTCGCTCCGATGTTGTAATCGACGCGGAAAGAATACAGCTGCTCGTGCGTCTTCGCGTTCACGTTCGAAAAGAAAAATTGCGCGCAGGGCGAAGTCGATCCGTTTCCGAATCCCGGATCTACGTTGGGAAAAAGCAACGGCCCGCCGGCAGTCGTTTGGCATCCCGTTGGATCGTTCGGCCCGCCTCCGGACTGCGCTCTGCTAATTCCCGGAGCGTTGTTGTACAGCTTGAACATGTTCTGGTAAAACGCCACGGAATTCGTCAGCCCCTGCTGCTGCAGGTTGGCGATCACGTCGTTCTCAAACTGCTGTGTCGGCACCACCGTCTTCGTCGAGGTCGGGATCACCAGGTATAACCCTTCCGTGTTGAAATACCCGAATAGCTTGTTCTTGATGATCGGGCCGCCGAAATCTCCGCCGTATTGATTTGCATTTACGAACGAACGCGGCGTGTCGCTGGAATTGTTAAACGTGGGGTTTGCGTTCAGCGTCCGGCCGTTCCAGTAATACTTCAGGTCGCCGTGAAAATCGTTCGTTCCACTGCGCGTTGTGATGTTCACGTTCGATCCCGCCAAGCCGCCAAACTGCCCGCCGTAGCCGTTGGTCACCACGCTCACTTCCTGCACTTCGTTTTGTCCCAGGGTCAGGTTCGTCGCGCCGGAGTTGTTCAGGTTCAGGTACGGATCATTGGAGTCCATCCCATTGACAGTGAAAAGATTGCTGGTCGCCGAAACGCCGTTTGCGGAGAAATTCCCAAAGCCGCCCGCCGTGTTTTCCGTCGTCCCCGGTGTCAGTAATGCCGAGTACGTGATGTCGTTCCCGGGATTCGGCACATTTTGCACCGTGGTTTCCGAAATCGTCGTGACCACGCTCGCATCCGACGCCTGCAGCAACGGCGCCTGCTCCACCACCGTCACCACTTGCGACGTCGCTCCAATCGTAAGTTGCAGGTCCACCGTCTGCGTTGCTCCCAGCGCAACCTCAACCGTCCGGATCACGCTTTCAAAGTCCTTCGCCTCGATTTTCAGTTCATACTTGCCGGGCGACAGTAGCGAAAAGCGATACACCCCCGCGCTGCTCGTCTGCGTTTCTCGCGTTTCGTTCTGCGAAAGGCTTCTCAGGTGGATCTTGGCTCCGGGAACAACCGCTCCCGCCGGATCATTCACCGTTCCCACAATTTCGCCCGTCGTCGAGTTCTGCGCCTTTGCCGGCAGACAACTTCCCGCAAGCAGCCCGCAGAGGCACAAAACGGGTACGGACACACGTATCCATTGCTTGAAAAATTTCAAGTTACACCTCTCTCAGTTTTTATTTACTGAATACTGCATGGCGGAAACTAGACCGGACCCCCACCACCAAGGCGAGCCAACCATCCATTCAACTGCAAGAACCCTGCCAATCTCTCCGCGTCCTGCAAGTTCTTGCTTTTCAATCTGCACTAAAATAGTGCAGTTCCTTTTTCCTCCGGATCGTACGGATATTCATAAATCTCCGCCGCTCCGTCCCATTTTCAAAAGCCATCTTCGAATTCCCTAGAACAAATCGCACACCCCTCGCACACCTTTGATGGGATCATGCACCAGAAAGTTGCGCCGCCGCTCAAAAATAATTCCGCCGTGAAAAAAAATTTTTCAAGTGTCATAACACTTGAAAAAATCGTCGGAAGAAATTCCCCTGTGACACTCGTCGGGTGCCCCACGTGCCGATTTTGTGCGTGGGCTCTTTCTTTTCCTGGGCGGGTGGCACAGGTACTATTCCACTATTTCCGAAGCCGAAGGGTCGCCGTTCACCGGTCGCTGGCCACTGGTCGCCGGCCACTTCTTCCCCTATACTCCAACCGAGGTGACTCCCCAATGATCCCCATGACTCCCGAGCAAGCCGCGTTTCTACTCCAATACCAACTCCCGTCCCTTAAAAATGAGTTCCGCACCACCAGCGGCATCATCGCCGCCATTCCCTCTTCCAACGCCGACTATCGCCCCGACCCCCAAGCCCGCAGCGCGGCCGAAATCGCCTGGCACATCGCCGCCGCCGAGCACCGCTTCTACGGCGGCATCGTCTCCGGCGCCTTCGACTTCAACGCCATCGCCCGCCCCGACGGCGGCCTCACCCGCGAAAACATTCTCAAGTTCTACACCGACTCCTTCGCCAAAAATTTCGACAGCCTCACCCGCCTCACCCCCGAGCAAGCCGCCAAAATCATTGACTTCCGCGGCATGTTCCAGCTTCCCGCCGTCGCCTATCTCGATTTCAGCATCAAGCACACCGTCCACCACCGCGGACAGCTCTCCACCTATTTGCGCGCCATGGGCGGCAAAGTCCCTGCCATCTATGGAGAAAGTTACGATTCCGCCGAAGCCAAAAAATCCGCCGCGCCCGCCGGCTGATCTCACTCAGCTGGGCGCTCGCGTCCCCGCCACGGGCAGGAACGCCACCCCGCACCGGAACATTTTCAGTTCCGGCAACTCCGCAATGTTCACCACGCGCGCCGGCACATAAATCGCCGGCGCGTTCGGCGATTCCGGCGAGAACGGCACCGCAACCGTCACCTCCGTCGAAATCGCATAAGCATTCTTACTACGGAATCCCAGCCCGCCGCGCGACATATCAATGCACGTCACCACATCTTTCCCAAACGTCTCGCTCTGCACACACGCAAAGTAATTCACCTTCGCCCGCACACGCCCCCGCCGATCCTCCAACGCCGTCGTTGTACTCGTCGCCGCCGCTTGCGCTTCGCTCTTCACCCGTGCTTCCGCCAGCGGCTCCGTCCTTGTTCGCGCGCGCTCTTCCACCTGTTCTTCCATCCGCTCCACTCGCGGCTCCAGCTTCATGGTCACGAGCGGCTCAACATACCCGGCGAACGGCTGTGCCAGACTTTCCGGCTCCTCCAATTCCAGCCCCGTATGTTCCACAACGACTGCCGTTCTCTGCGCCGGCTCCAGCTTCCGCTCCACTTTCGGCGTCACGATTCGCGGAGCGTCGCTCCTCTCCGGCCTCTTCCACACGGTCGCAAATCCGCACTCCGTGCAATAACGGACCAGTCCGCCGTGAATTGCGCACACATCAAACTCATAGTCGCCGTTCAGCAGCGTTACCGTATCGCCGCAACTTCCGCATTCCAGCACCAGTTCCAGCGGCCGCACCGCCTGCGAAGGCAGCCCGGGAAAATCCACTTGCCAGAAATCCAGACCAACATCCAGGAATGCAACTCCGTATGTATAATTCCCGTCTTCTGTTCCGATCTCGCCCACAATCCGGATGTCCGTTTCCTGGTTGGACTCCAGCGAGCGCAGGATCAGCTCCTGCTCGGCAATCAATTTATGTCTGGAAACAATTCCCGCTCCGTGCAGGCTGAGCATAACGGTGTGCGTATTTTCCGAAAACAAGCGGCCTGCGGCGTCGCTGCCAATCAACCGGATCGGAACGGATTTCGATATGCGCCCGCTGCGGCGCATTTTTTTGGACATCATCTCGGCAACCTGGGGAAGGGGCCAAGAAATTAACGTGTTCAGAATACCGGAAAAAGGGCGAGGCGGCGCGGATTTTGCGCGTCACTTGCGAAGGAAAAACAAATTGTTGCGAACAGAAACGCTGTTTCAATCAGGAACATGCCCGTCAGATTTCACCGCGGCAGACCGGCACCCACCGGGCAACCCTGCAAATGCCAGAGAAGCAAGCCCCGATGCACCGCAAACTTCTCTCTCCAGCGGCGAGATTGTCCGAGCGTCACCGCAGTCAACAGACCGCTAACCACGGAATCCACAATCAGGCGCAGCAGCAAACTGCAGCGCAGCACGGCGCGCGCCGCCACGCCCCGGTGTTTCGCGAAATAAGCGTAGCGCGAGCGCCAATATTCGATCCGTGCCGCCGTCAGATCCTGTTTCGCGGTTTGCCCCTGGCCGTGCCACACGCGCACCTGCGGCAGGTGCACGGTCGCAAATCCAGCCTGGCGGGCCCGCAGGCAGAAATCCGTCTCCTCCAGGAAAAAGAAAAACCGCTCGTCCATTCCTTCCAGCTTCTCCCACACTTCCCGGCGAACCAAAAAAAATGCGCCGATGACGGATTCCACTTCCATCGGCTCGCCATATTCCTGTTCTTTCCCCGGGAACGGCCCCGGCCACAAGGTGCGCAAGAGAAATTTGTTCAAGAGTTCCGTTGCCAGAGAAGGGAAGTTGGCGATCGAGTTCTGTTTCCTTCCATCCGCATGAACCAGTTGCGCGCCGGCGACGCCGCAGCCAGGATTCGCGCGCATCGACTCCACGGCAAGTTGAAGCGCATCCGGAGTTAGTCGCGCATCCGAATTGAGCAAAAGGAAAAAATCGCCTCCGGCCTCGCGCGCTGCAACATTCACGCCGCGTGCGAATCCCACATTGTGTTCCATCCGTTTGTAACGAATTTCCGGGAACGCCGCCGGCAAAACACTGGAAGTTTCGTCGGTCGAACCGTTATCGATAACGTGAATCTCTTTGGTAAGAGTGTCCCCGGAAGAAAGTACCGACTCGATGGCCTCAATGGTCTGCTGGCAGGTATTACGCGTCAGAAGAATTACGGAAAGGTCCAAACAATGCGCTCCTCGAACCGTGGAAGATCGCTGCGCGCCAGGGCAGCGCGACGCAACGCCCAGAGTGTATCAGGCGCGAAGCCAGGCAGGACAGTAGCCAGGAGGTCGCAGAGGATAGGTCAATATAGGCTCTTGAAGCTGTGGGCAAAGACGACAAGTGGGGGCGAGGCGGTCCGCCCCCATTTGCCGGGTAGAGAAAAATCTCAGGCGGCGGCTCCGCTAGTGTGCGGGCGAACGTCGCAGCCGTCGCGTTTCAGGTAGCGATACAAGCTGGTGCGTCCAATTCCCAATATCTGCGCGGCACGCAACCGGTTGCCATTGCACATCTGCAGCACTTTCTGGATGTGCACCTTCCGCACATCGTCGAGCGACAACGGCCGCCAGTCTTCGTCCCCGGCCAGCCGCGTGGTGCGATGCTGCAGGTGTTCCGGCAAATCGCTGATATCAATGAAGTCGCCCATGGCGGTAATGCACGCCGTCGAGATCACGTTCTCCAGCTCCCGCACATTGCCCGGCCACGGATGTTGCAATAGCACCGTCTGCGCGCGCCGCGTGAGCCCGGCGATATTTTTTCCATACGAATCGTTGTACTTCTTCAGGAAAAACTGCACCAGCAGCGGAATGTCTTCCAGCCGTTCGGCCAGCGAAGGAATGCGAATCTGAATCGAACTCAACCGGTAGAACAGATCCTCGCGAAACCGCCCGGAGAGCACCTCGGCGCGCAAATCGCGGTTCGTCGCGGCGATCAACCGCACGTTCACCTGCTTTACCTCCGGCGAGCCCACGCGCTGGATCTCGCGGTTCTGGATCACGCGAAGCAATTTCGCCTGCATGGCAAGGGAAGTCTCTCCCACTTCATCCAGGAACACCGTGCCGCCGTTGGCATACTCAAACAAGCCCGGCCGCGTGTCTGTCGCCCCCGTAAACGCGCCGCGAACATGCCCGAACAACTGGCTCTCCAGCAGCGTGTCCACCATCGCCGAGCAGTTGCACACCGCCAACCGCTGCGTGCCCACCGGACTGATCTGATGAATTGCCCGTGCCACCAACTCCTTGCCTGAACCTGTCGGACCCACCAGCAGCACGTTCGTATAGTGCCGCGCCACCTTGCGGGTGAAATCGAAAACCTCCAGCATCGCCGGGCCCTTGCCCACAATGCCGTGGAATTCCAGGTCCTTCAATAGTTGCTCTTCCAGCGAACGCACCCTCCGCCGCTGGTCGTACAGCGCCGCCAAATCGTCCAGCGTGCGTTTCAGCCGCACATGGTCCAGGGGCTTCGGCAGAAAATCCGCCGCCCCACGCCGGATGGCCTCCAGCGCCCCTTCCAGCGTGTACTGTGCGGTCATAATCATTACGTGCACGCCGGGATCGCACCGCAGCGCGCCGTCCAGAAAATCAAACGGATCGGGATTTTCCAGATGCGTGCTCGCAAAGACCACGCGACAGCGGCCCATGCGAATCAGCCGCAACGCCTCTTCGGCGTCCGGGGTGGACACAGGCTCGTAACCCATATCGGTAATTAAATGCGCGAGCAAGTCCCGTTCGCTTGGGTCGTCATCGAGGATACAGGGTGTAAGTGCACTCTGTAGGGAGGATACCGCCACAGATTTGTAAGTTGCGTAAGCCATGTCCCACAAAGAGGCAACCGCTGTGCCAAAGAGGTGTCCCATCGACCTCTTCGCGGAAAACGATTGCGGATGGGAGCGAACAAGCGATGTTTCTTTACTAAGTGGAACTCTTTCAGTGGGGTGGAAGCCTGGCTTGCAGAATTCCTGAGGTGGGAAATCGGAAACGGAACCATGAGAAGAATCAGAGAAAGCTGGGAAACCACTGCCAAAACGGGCCCTTGTCCCGAAGTGGATGGGAATCGTTCCTCAATTCACCGCGTAGTTCTCATGGCTGTGCCGCGGCTGCACTCCATTCAATCGGAACTGGTGGTTTCCCTCCGGGCTACAGCCCACAAATTCCGCTGCATACGGAATCGGATTCGCGGGATGCAGCGCCGTCGGCTGGATCGGCCGCACAAATATGATGGAACCCTTGGACACCATCCGCGACAATGTCACGTGTTTTCCCGCGTATTCATCCCAGCCGAGTTCCGAGCGCTCCACAAAGAAAACTTCGTCTTCATCCCAGCCTGACACTTCCACCATTCCGGTCTGTGTCAGCGCGTGCGTGTCCGAATTGGCCATCCGTCGCCTCCGCAAGCGAAAGAGCAGTTCGTCGGCCATCGGAGGCACGGCAACCGCGCAAAGAATAAGCACTTAAATCCGGCGCACTTGGCCATGTGTACAGGGAAGAGACAGCGCGTCCATTCCTGCTCCAAACTGGGCTGATATTAGGAAAGATTCACGAAAGCCCTGCAGATCGAATATTCCTTAGAAGAAGACCCGCATCGCGAAATCTTCAATGTAGGGAAACACCCTGCTGAAAACGTACATTCCCACCAGCAAACCGGCCATCGCGAAACTGTTTCCGCGAATCCAGTCCAGGTATTTCTGCGCTCGCGTTTCGCTCATGAACAGCATGATGCCGGTGCTGCCATCGAGCGGCGGGACCGGCAGCAGATTAAATGTCCCCAGCAACAGATTCAGAAAAAACACCACTTTTAACACGGTTCCCGTAAAACTCGCCGCACCCGTACCTGGATCGCGGTGGAATAGCTGCAGCGCCATGCCGCCGCGAAGCAGCGCGACCGCCAGCAGCATCAGCGTAAAGTTGGCCGCCGGTCCCGCAAGGGCCATCCACGCTGATCGCCGCGGATGCCGCCGCTCCCACAGTGGATCGTAGGGCGCGCTGGCCCAGCCGATCATGCCGCCGCCCAGGAGAAAGAAACTCAGGATCGGGAAAATGACCATGCCAAAGAACGAACGCCGGATATGCGGAATCGGGTTCAGGCTCAACTGCCCGCCCAGTGCCGCCGTGGAGTCTCCGCCGATTTTCGCCGCCAGCGCATGCGATGCTTCATGGCACGTCGTGGAAAACAGGAAAACGATATAGGAGATGAACCCCATCATCAGCATTTCGGGCGTCAGATCATTCATAAGCATTTCAGCCTAGAGTCTCCGCCCCCAGAAAGCAAGCCGCCCCTGGATCGTATAGTGAGTCAGTTTCCGATTAGCCGACTGACCAGGAGTTGGTGCAAGGAGGTGTATACTTCGCACAAAAGGGGTTGCTGAAATGTTTGCAGACCAGAGACTATCCAGCCTCCTGTTTGTGTTGGCGTTTCTCCTGAGTATCGCGTCCGATCCGCTTGCCGTTCCCCAAGAACCACGTTCTCTCACGGATTCAATTCGGCAAACGAATGCAGTTTCCCCCAACGTTCCACAGACTTGTCCTGTCACACAGCCATCTGCTCAAGCCTTTTTGCCGCCCCCACCATACCCCAGTCAACACAGCTCAAACGGGTTCTGGTTCGGCAGCGAAAAATTGTGGGTTCAACTTCCGACGAATGGAACATGGAGCCATCTGCCCCACTATCAACCGAGCGACACGGCTTTCCGGCAAAAGATTCAATGGTGGCGAAAGGGCTACGACTGGCGCGCGGATATGCCGTCGAAACTGGTGATAACAGGAAAGCGATTGGACTCGCCTGCTCCACCACTTGTATCCCAGTCAAACGCAAGCGGAATGGGGACGGGAATGGATGGCCGCGCATTCATCATGAGCGGCCTGGATATTCCGACCCTTGGCTGTTGGCAGATAACCGGCGACTACAACGGCGACAAGCTGACGTTTGTCATTTGGGTCGCGGCATAAAATTCGTTCAACTCCTGATTAACCCCGGTACTCGGAAACTGGCCCGTTACCGGGAATACGCAAGCATTCCGCACGGAAAAATCAGCCTTTTCTTCCCCCATCATTTTGTGTATGTTTCTCGCACCACGTGTGTTGGCCGCCTTCTTCGGTGCGCGGAGGAACTCAGGATTGAGGGCTGATGATGAAGGCCTGTTTCCTCCGCGCGCCGGCAAAAGTTGAATCCAATCCTCTCGAATTTGGCGATGTGCCCAGGCCCGAGCCGCGGCCCGGCGAAGTGCTAATCCGTGTGGAGGTGTGCGGTGTTTGCCGCACAGACCTGCACGTCGTCGAAGGAGAACTTCCTCCGAAAAAAACTCCCGTCATCCCCGGCCATCAAGCGGTGGGACACGTGGCCGCAAGCGGAATTGGAGCGGACCGTTTGTCCATCGGTTCACGCGTCGGCGTTGCGTGGCTCCACAAAACGGATGGCAACTGTGAATATTGCCACCGCGGCGAAGAAAATCTTTGCGATGATCCGCAGTTCACGGGTTACACGGTAAACGGCGGCTACGCCGAATATCTGGTGGCCCCGCAGGATTTTGTTTACCCTCTGCCGGAAAATCTGCCCGCGGAACAAGCCGCGCCTCTTCTCTGCGCCGGAATCATCGGTCACCGCTGTTTGCGCCTGAGCGGCGCGAAGGCTGGCGCCCGTCTGGGATTCTACGGCTTTGGCGCCGCCGGCCATGTGGCGATTCAAGTGGCCAGATACTGGGGTGTCGAAGTGTACGCATCCACTCGCGACTCGCGGCACCAGGCCCTCGCGAAAGAATTGGGCGCGGTCTGGACGGGCGGTACCCTGGATGCGCCGCCGCAAAAGCTCGACGCCGCCATCGTCTTTGCACCCGCTGGCGAAATCGTTCCAGCGGCGCTCGCCGCGCTCAAAAAAGGCGGTCGCCTCATTCTTGGCGGGATTCACATGAGCGACATTCCCTCCTTTTCCTATGATCTCCTGTACCAGGAGCGAAGCATTCGCAGCGTGGCCAACAACACGCGCGAAGACGGGGCGCAGTTTCTGCTGCTTGCCGCCGAGATCCCCGTACGAATGCATGTGCAGGTCTATCCTCTGGCAGAGGCCAATCGCGCGCTGAATGCGCTGAAGAATGACGCGATTCGAGGAGCGGCAGTGCTTCGAGTAAACTCCTGATCGGCAGAATCAGGCTTTCGGCATTGGGAATGGTTGTTCACTTCCTGTGGCGCATGCCGCTTGTTCCAAATCGCTCGAGAGTTTCCTCCGCGTGGCCGGATTCGTGATATTCGGCATCTTCATTCACCGACCAGACGTCGTATTTGTCCTCGCCGGCTAGAATATTTCGCGCGGCCAGCAGCGCCGTCATCATCGCGTGATCCTGATTGTTATATTTGTGCATTCCATTGCGCCCGACGAGATGGAGATTGTGGTAGTTCGCGTTCAGCGCTCGCCGAACCGTGCCTACGTGCTGCTGGTAATCGTCGTCGTAGACCGGGTATGCCTTGGGCTGCCGGATCACGCAGCCGTCCACCACGTCAGCCGCGGTGCAGAGCCCAACCTGTTCGAGTTCCTTTGCTCCTAACGCAATCAGATCCGCATCTCGCATTGTCCAAAGGCCATCGCCCTCAAAGCAAAAATATTCCAAACCATAGCAGCAGAATTTCGGATCCGGCACCATCTCCGGCGACCACGCCTTGTAATTCTGCACCCGGCCCATCTTCACATTCGGATCGTGGATGTAAATCCAGTTGTCCGTAAAGGGGTTGCGCTCGGGCAGGATCAGCCCGATCGTCAGAAAGTCCCGGTAGCGAAGGTAATTGCCGGATCGCATCGCCGCTTCCGGAAGCCGCGGCTCAATTTGCGCCACCAGTTGCCGAATCGGCATGGATGAGACTAGGTGCTCGCCGCGAAATTCCTGTGTCGCCCCATCCGCCGTGTGCACCGTAACCGTCCATGCGGAACTTGCCGCATCGAATCGGCAAGCCACAACGCTCCGCCCCAACAGCACTTCACCGCCCAGCGCGCGCACTCTTTTCGCGCAAGCTTCCCACATCATCCCCGGCCCCAGTCGCGGGTAGCGAAAAATATCAATCAGGGTCCGGACCACCTGCTTGCGATCTTTCAGTTTCCTCTTGGGCAGCAACGCGTTTCGGATTGCCCCACCCAGCGTCAGCCCCTTGATCCGCTGCGCCGCCCAGTCCGCGGAAATCTCCTTGCAGCTCATCCCCCACACTTTTTCCGTGTAGGTCTTGAAGAAAATCCGGAACAATCGCTCCCCGAACTCGTTCACTACCCAATCTTCAAACGATTTCGGATCGCGCACCGGTCTCATCCGGGCCTTCAAAAAGGAAAAAACGCACAGCGCCGATTCCATCACGCCGAGCTGGGAAAGCGCTTCCAGCGGCTTCAGCGGGTACGCATAGAATTTCCCGCGATAAAAAATCTTCGATGACCGTGGACGTTGCAACATGTCAGCACCGAGAATTTCCGTCCAGAGATCCTCCACCTCGCGCGATTTAGAGAAAAAACGGTGGCCGCCAATATCAAACCGGTAGCCGTGGTACTCAACGGTCCGTGAAATCCCGCCCACATATTGGGGATCGCTCTCCAGAACCACAACGCGCTGGCCTTTCTTGCTCAATTCATAAGCGGCCGTAAGTCCCGCGGGTCCCGCGCCGACAATCAGCGCTTTGTACGCGCGGTCGCTCATCGGATTGTCTTTCCGTTAGGCGAACTACGCGGGAAGGGAAGTCTCGCGGAAAAAGGAAACTGCTTCAGCGCTGCTGCGCCGGCGCCATCAGCTGCAGGACCGCATCTCTGTCGGGGTAGGCGGGATTCGTTTCTAACAACTTCTTCCAAGCGGCGACGGCTCCGGGTCCATCTTTCTTACCCTGCCACTTTACGATGCCAAGATTGAAAAAGGTACCGGCTCTGGCTCACTGGCGTCCGCGTCTTCTGTCACAACGGTTTGTGATGTTGGTCACACCAGCCTAGGGAGAGCGTCGAAACAGAGAGGAAATGGAGACGGTGAGGCTGAGAAGGTTAGCCATTGCAACGACCTGAACTTACACCACAACGACCCGTACAGCACTGCACATTGCTGACACATGGCTGCCCGTTCGCCAGGCAAGACGCCGCACGCGCAGGAGTTGGAGCAACCAGGGAAGTAACCAGCGGCAAGGCGATGGCGCCCGCGATGCCGATCGCGCGGATCGCTTCGCGTCGCGATGTTCGCCGGACCGGCCTTTCGGATTCGACCAGCAAACGGGCTTGCGACAATTCCTCGATCGCCAGCAGCACAACGGACTCATTGACCGGCGTGGAAAGCTGCTGGGTCAGAAGTTTTGCTAGTTCTGGAGCGCTCTTCTTGCCGTCACAATGCTTCCAGGCGGCCGCGGCCGTGGCATTCAGGCAATGGCCCACGTTGCGCTCGCGGTCGTACACCAATACCTCGTCGCCGAACTCGCGCGTAAGGCAGTCCAGGCGAGCCCGGGGATATTCCCGTTCTTTCATTCTTTCTCCTGTCGGTTACCTGCACTCAATAAGTTCAAAATGGACGCCGCTGATTCGTCAGCTTCGCCACGCGTTCCCCGGACGAAAACCGCGCTGCTCACCAGTTTCTGAATTCTTCGCAGCGTCTGGCGCGGATCGTTTCGCACCGCGATACTGTTGGCCATCAGCTCCAATGCACCCTGTCCGTGCGAAAGGGACGCCGGATTCCACCGTGCGCCGACTTTGTACTTGCAGATCACGACCGCGCCCAGCGGAAGAGGTTTGACACCCGACACTGCGCCCAGACTCTCCGCGGTGTAATTGGTCTGCGCATAGGTCGAGTCTTCCCGGATTCCCAGGGGTCTTGTGAAGGGATGCACTTTTCCGGAGTCGTCCACGACGGCGAACTCATCGGAATAATACGTTGCGCCAAGCCGCAGCATCTCGCGCACCAGCGTCGTCTTCCCGCTTAGGCTGCGCCCGGGCAGCAAAATCGCGCGCCCTTTCCAGCCAACCACGCCCGCGTGCAGAAATGTCATGTCTGGCGACGCTTCGGCGACGTGGCGATGCAGGTCCGTTTCCAGCGCCGCTAGCACCGGATCCAACTCGGTGTCTCGCGCGATCCGCTCGCTGTCCGCATAAAGAAGGTGCATGCGCCGCAAGCCCGCGCGTTGGCCGTTTTGCACAACCACCAGCGAGTACAAGCGCTGCATGGTGGTCCTGCGGGAATTTTTCCAGCCAGGGGGCAGCAGCCGGGAAATCTGAGGCAACATTCCCGGTGTGCTCACGCGCACTCCCGCATGAACTCCGTACGTGTACACACGAATTCCTTCCGCCCAGCCCAGGCGGTCGAGTTTCTTCATTCAAGTCGAACTGACGTTGAGACGTGGCAATTCCCGACTCTTCATTCGCGCTCCAGTCTTCTCGTCGGGGACCCGGAGAAGTATCCAAGCTATTACTCTTATTTTATCGGTTTATAGGGGAGGGCCGTTTTCAAGCGGTGGGAAGCGGGCCAATAGGTTAACATCTTGCAATCCACGTGACTGGCTGTATGACACATTGGTTAATGATTGCAATTTTCTAATCCGGGCATTCCATCGGTAACTCGGGCTCCAAAATCCCTCTGCAAATTGCCAAACCCTGGGCAAGGTGCGGTAGACTAAATTCTCGCTATGAGCCTGCGCAGCCTCTCCAACAGACTCTTACTTCCGGGAATTGCCGTCCTTTGCCTGGTTGCATCTCTCTGGGCTGGGCACTCGCGAGTCCGAAATACGGATCGTCCCATCTCTCGCCTCGTCCGCACGGCCATTGCGCTTGGCTCCACGCAATTTGCCATCGCGGATTTTGATGGCGACCGTGAACCCGATCTGGCTATGATCCGCGTCACGCGGGATGGCTCTCCCACCTCGCAATATTCGGTCGACTTTAACTTCAGTTCCGGGGCCAAACCTGGAATCTGCATTGTCGGCCCATCTGGCGGCCTGCAAATCACCCCACGGGATGTGAACGGAGACAAATTCGCCGATCTTGTCGTCACTTCGCTTCTCGACTCCCATTTCGTGGCGATTTTTCTGAATGACGGCAAGGGTAACTTCGTTTCCGCCGAACCCTCCGATTTTCCCGGAGCGGTGAATGGCACCGAGTTTCACTTGGTTGCGCCTGAGGATGCTCCCGCGGTTCAATTCGCGCTCCAGTTGGGCCGCGACACGGCGGGAGAAGTGGGCGATTCCGCGGACTGGCATGGCCCCCGGCAAATCTCCGCAGCAGCCATGACGGCCCAGCCGCTGACTGTTCGCGCAGAATTGGCTTTTGCTAGTGCGGGCCGCGCGCCGCCGCTCGTTTAAACTCCATACATCTTTCTGTTATCCAATCGTTATAGCTTCCCAATGAGGGTCCGGGTATCGCCCGAATGGGCACGCCACACGTGTAACACATGGGGGAAGTTCCCGGCGGAGTGTGGGAAAAGCGACTCTTCCGCACGGTTTTTCCGATTTTTTGGAAGAGAGAACTGGCGAGGTAGATTTATGCAGCAAATCATCCGGCGCGTGTGCCTGGCCGCTCTGCTCGCGGCAGGATTCGCAAGCAGCGCCAACGCACAGAAGGCGCTGACCTGGGACGAAGTGCGCACGCGCTTTGCAGCCAACAATCCCACGTTGCTTGCGGATCAGGTGAGTATCGACGAATCGAAGGCCCAGCAGATCACCGCGTACCTCCGCCCTAACCCGCAGCTGACTGTGGCGGCTGACGGCACTCAAATCGCTCCTTACAAAGGAGTTTGGACGCCATTCCGCGGCACATACGAAACGCCCGGCGTTAGCTATCTTCACGAACGGCAACGCAAACGCGAATTGCGTCTGGAGAGCGCCCAGAAAGGGACGCTGATTGCCGAGTCCGATCATGCCGATTTGGAGAGAACCCTGCTGTTCAGCCTGCGCGGCGCTTTTGTTGCAACGCTGCAGGCCAAATCGGTGCTGAGCCTGACGAAAGAGAATCTCGTCTACTACGACAATGTGCTCGACATCAGCCGGACGCGATTCAGCGTTGGTGACATCGCGCGAATCGATCTGGACCGCCTGGAACTGCAGCGCGTGCAGTATGAATCGGACGTGCAGTCGGCCGAAGTGAATTTGCGCACGGCAAAAATTCAGTTACTTACTTTGCTGAACGACCGGACTCCTATTGAGCAATTTGACGTCTCTGGATTGTTCGATTTCAACGACCAGTTGATGCCGCAGGACGAGTTCAGGAAAATTGCCCTGGACACGCGCCCGGACCTGAAGGCGGCGGCCGAAGCCGTGGACAAGGCGCAGACCGATCACAAACTCGCGATTGCCAACGGCTCCACCGATCCGATCTTGAGCGCCTGGTATACACACAATTCCTCCAACAACAATCCATTTGGCATAAATACGCTCGGCGTAAGCGTCAGCATCCCGTTGCGCATCTTCGACCGCAACCAGGGGGAGAAGCTGCGCACGCAATTGGACATTGACCGCAACGAAAAGCTGACGGCAGCGGCGCAAGCACTGGTCTTCAGCGATGTGGATTCCGCCTACGCCGTTGTAAACAGCAATCTGCTCCTGCTGCAGCCGTACAAAACAAAATATCTACAACAAGCGGTGCGGGTGCGCGACACTATTGCCTTTTCCTATCAGCATGGCGGCGCGTCGCTGGTCGATTTTCTGAATGCGCAGAGTGAATACCGCACCGTTGAACTCAGCTACCTGAACTT